>ENA-UOJG01000067-UOJG01000067.1-human-gut-metagenome-genome-assembly--contig:-C47-NODE-67-length-149725-cov-32.603822_pt1 | contig 149725 bp, 161 predicted proteins | sample MGYA00242340_ERZ723887 | MGnify/ENA metagenome assembly ERZ723887 | reverse complement strand
TCGTGGCGCAGGGGGCGATGATCTGCGTGCTGGCTCCCGTGGCGATGGCCGCGGTGGTCATTGCCGGCATGCTGGGGGCCGACGTGGCGACGATGGCCACCTACAGCCTGCTGTGCAACATGGCCGTGGCGGTTTATGCCCCCGTGGTGATCTCCTTTACGGGCACGGGCGTCTGCTCGTTCACCGAGATTCTGGCCCGTATCGCGCCGCTGCTGATCATGCCCTTTGCCGCGGCGCAGTTCTGCCGCTTCGTCTTCCCGAAGGGTGCGCAGTGGATCGGTGACCACGGGCAGATCTCGTTCTACATGTGGTTGCTGTCGCTGGTGGTCATCATCGGCCGCACGACGGCCTTCATCATCGATTTGCACGACGCATCACTGCGGACCGAGTTGTGGCTGGCCGTGGCGGCCCTGGTACTCTGTCTGGCGCAGTTCAAGGTGGGGCGGATGCTCGGCCGCCGCTACGGCGATGCCGTGGCCGGCGGGCAGTCGCTCGGGCAGAAGAATACGGTGCTGGCCGTATGGATGGCCCAGTCGTTCCTCGACCCGATCGCATCGATCGCCCCGACGGCTTACATCGTCTGGCAGAATTTCGTGAACTCCTACCAGATCTACCGTAAGGACAGGGAAAGCTTGAAATAATCTCCGCAAACACAAGGTTTGCAATCGGATATACAAACCGTGCGCCCCGCTTCATGCGGTCCGGACAAGCCGGGCCCGAAGGCGGGGCGCGCGATTTGCTCCCCCGTCCTCGGACCGTTGTGTATGGGGGCGTGCGGCGGAGCGTATCCCGCCGCTGCGGGTCTTGGGACCGTCTCCTTCGCGCCAAAACCGCCTCCGGCTCTTGCACGGGTCGCGATTATTCCGTACCTTCGAAACCTTGACTGTACCGTTATGCTACGAACCCTGCTTGTCCTGATTGGCGTACTGCTCGCCTGTGCCGGCTGTTCGGGGGATGACCGGACCACCGACCGGATGCTCGATGCCGCCGACCGGATCGTTGCCGCGCAACCCGACAGCGTCCTGCGCATCCTGCGCGAGATTCCGCCCGAGGCGCTCGGCGGCGAGGCCCGCCGTGCCCGTTATGCGCTGCTCTATGTCGAGGCTGCCGACCGCGGAGCACTCGATGTGCCCAACGACTCGCTGCTGCGCATCGCCGAGGCCTACTACGGACCGCGTGAGCACGACCTGCGCAACCATTGCAAGATGCTCTATTACAGCGGACGCGCCTGCTGGAAGCGGGGCGACAAGTCGGGGGCGCTCCGCATGTACCTCGAGGTCGAGGAGAAACTGCGCCGCATCGACGAGCCCCGTTACCTCGGACTGCTCTATCTGCGTATCGGCGAGGTCTATCACGCCGAGCAGAACTTTGCTCGGGCCCACCGCTACTACCGCGAAGCCCGCGATCTGGTGATCCGGGGCGGAGATTCGCGCGATGCCGTCATCGCCCTGCTCGGCATGGCCGAGACGGCGCTGCGGATGCGCGATCCCGCGCAGGCGCGGCGATGCTGCTCGATGGCGCTCGACCTGGCCGATGAACTGCACGACGATTCGCTGGCCCGCCAGTGTCTCGGGAAATTCGCCCGCCTCTATATCATCCCCGATACGGTGCGCATACCCGAGGAGCTGCTCGGCCGGATCGAGGCTTCGGTCCGGGGCGACACGACGCATGCGGGACTGGCCACCCGGGCACGGGTCCAGCTGCTTCGGAACCATCCGGACAGTGCGCTCCGCACGCTGCAGGAGGCCGAGCGCCGGACGAGCGACCCGAATGACCTGCCCGCATTGCTTTATACGGCCTACCGGGCTAATATCCGTGCAGGCCATTATCGCGAGGCGTCGCGCGACATCCATCGGTATATTCTCATGAACGACTCGCTCAACCGCAATGCCTTGAGGCAGTCGGCCGGCATGATCGAGAAGGAGTTCCTGCGCGAACGGGCCGCCTTTGCCGAGTATCGGATGCGGAGCCGGCGACGCTGGGAGATGGTCATCGCCGCCATGGCGCTGATGGCGGCCGGAGGCGCGGCCTGGGTCGTGCGGCAGCAGATGCGGCTGCAGCGCGAGCGCAGCCTCAGGCAGTTGTCGCTCGTGCGCGAGGCCCGCGCCGAATACGGCCGTCTGTCCGAGCGGCTCGAGCAGCGGCGGATCGTCGAGGACCGGCTCAAGGGGTTGGTCGCCACGCGCTTCGATATCGTGGACCGGCTCGGGAAGACCTTTTACGAGCGGGAGAATACGGCCTCGCAGCAGGCCGTGATGTTCCGTCAGGTGAAGGAGCTCATCGACGGGTTTGCCGAGAGCGGCGAAATGCTGCGCGAGGTCGAGCAGATGGTCGATGCCGTGCACGACGGGGCGATGCGGCGCCTGCGACATGATTTCCCCGCCATGAAGGAGTCCGACTGCCGGCTGCTGTGTTACGTCTTCGGCGGCTTCTCGCCGCAGGTCATCAGCCTCTTCATGCGCGACAGCGTGGCCAACGTCTATGCCCGCAAGTCGCGTCTCAAGTCGCGGATCAAGGCCTCGGACGTCGCCGACCGGGAGTTCTATCTTTCGTTGTTCGGATAGCGGCGGGAAAGGGAACCTCCCGTAGGAAAAGATGCGGTGCGGGGACGGATCATCCGTCCCCGCACCGTGTTTGTGACCGGTAGTCTGCCGGGTTTACTTGCGGAAGATGAAATAGACGGCCAGGATGATGCAGAGAAATCCGGCCAGGTGGTTCCAGCGCAGCGTGTCCGACTTCATGAAGACCAGCGCGAAGAGGGTGAATACCGAGAGCGAGACCACCTCCTGGATGACTTTCAGCTCCCAGATCGAGAAGGGACCTCCGAATTCGGCCGAACCGAGGCGGTTGGCCGGTACCTGGAAACAGTATTCGAACAGGGCAATGCCCCAGCTCAGGAGCACGATGGCCATCAGGCCGAAGCGCTCGAGTTTCGACTTGAATGCGATGTGGCCGTACCATGCCAGCGTCATGAAGGCGTTGGAGACGACCAGCAGCGTGACGGTAAGGAATCCGCGGAACATGATTGGATATAGGGTGTTTTTGGGTTATTTTCCGTGTGTGGGTCAGGCCAGGTCGGCGTCGGTGACCTGCGTGAAGTCATCGACGATGCGGTCGGCGTCCGCCTCCGCAAGCAGCGTCTCGCGCGGCAGGGTGGTGGCCAGCGCGACGATGCGTCCGGCTCCGGCCCGGCGGGCCGCCTCGATGCCGGCCTTGGCATCCTCGAAAACGATGCATTCGCCCGGGGTCAGGTCCAGGGCTTCGGCCGCCTTGAGGTAGATCTCCGGATCGGGTTTGCAGCGCGTGACCGCATCGCCCGAGATCCGGGCGTCGAAGAATTCGGCAATGCCGCAGTGCTCCAGCACGAAATCGACATTCGCCCGGCAGCCCGACGACCCGACGGCGCAGCGGATGCCCAGCGCACGCAGGCGGAGGAGCAGGTCGCGGAGTCCTGCGACGGGGCGGATCTCCGGAGCGTAGATCTCGCGGTAGATCGCCTCCTTCTCGTCGGCCAGGGCCTGCAGCCCGCGCGAGGCGATCACCTCCTCGGGCAGGATCAGCCGCATGATGTCGTCGTTGCCCATGCCGAATCCCTGGGAGAGGCGTTCTTTCCAGTTGCGGACTCCGTAGCGGTCGCAGAAGATCTCGAAGGCGCGGATGTGGGCCGGGGTGTTGTCCACCAGCGTGCCGTCCATGTCGAAAAGCGCAGCTTTTTTCATCGTCGTGTCGTTTTCAGCGGGCAAAGGTAGCTAAAAATCCGACACCCTGAACCTTCGGGCCTCAGAATTTGAGCTGCACGCCCAGATTGACCGCGAAGCGCTGGATCCGTTCGCCGGGCTGCGGGTCGCGGTGCGTGAGGCGCCAGATGAAATCGACGCGGCAGATGCGCAGGATGTTCTCGATGCCGAAGCCCGCCTCGACATAGGGCGTCGAGACGGAGGACATGCCCGGCGGGAAGAGCAGCGGGGCGCCCGAGCCGGGGCGTGCGCCGTTGTTGCGTTCGGAGAGTGTGCCCCAGACACCCTTGCAGATGGCCACTTCGCGCCACTTGAGTCGCTTGATCAGGGGCAGGCGACCGAGCAGGATGCCGTTGAAGTGGTGCTCGTAGAACCAGGCGAACCACGTGTCGGAGGCGAATTCGTAGTAGTCCATGCACGAGAAGGCATAGGGGTCGTAGAAGTAGGTGCCGTTGCCTTCGTGGAGCTTGAGCAGCAGGTAGGGGACCCGGCCCGAGATGTGACCGCCCTGCAGTGTGAGGTCCGAGTAGCCGAGGGGCGGCAGTTCGGGGCGGTAGCGGAGCGATCCCTCGATGCGGCAGTAGCGGCTGCTTCGGTCGAGGATTCCCGGGATGCCGGCCGTGAAGAAGAGGGTGGTGATCGGGTATTTCGATCCGAGCGACTGCTTGTCGAAGGGCTGGCGGTAGACGGTTTCGTCCTTGGCGAAGCGCAGCCCCACGCGTACCGAGGCGTCGGCGACGGAGCCGGCCGGGCGGCCGTCGGGGTAGCGCATCGGGACGTAGCGGTTGGCATGGATCCTCCTGAGCCGTGTGCCGAGGAAGGCCGTCACGCCGTGGCGCCATTCGTGTTCGTAGGCCAGGTCGCCTTCGTCCACCATCGACAGCCGCATGTCGCCGCGCGAGAGGATCGACGAGAGGATGTTGCTTTCGGTCAGCGCATTTTCTCCGGCGCCGAGCTGCAGCACGTCGTGGCGGCCCGAGAGGGTCAGCTCGCGCGTCAGCTGCCGGTTGAAGGCTAACTCGAGGCTCCCGCCTCCCTTGAACCGTCCGTCGCGCGTACCGTAGGCCGCATAGCCCGAGATGCGGAAGCGGCGGCTCAGCTCGGTGGTCGTGCGCCCGCCGAGCTGCATGCGGAACCCTTCAAGGCGGTTGAAACTGGCCATCTTGTAGTAGGGGCCGATGCCGATGTACTTCGTGTTCCAGTAACCGACGATCAGCGTATTGATGAGCGTGTAGATGTTGCGGTAGAGCGGGACCTCCTGGATCGAATCGACCATCGAGTAGATGCCCCGTTCGCGGTCGCTCAGCGCGTAGGGGCGCACCGAATCCCAGAAGGCCTCGTCGCGGCGGTTGGTCTCCTCGTCGGCCAGTACCACGCGGTTGTCCATGCGCAGCACCTCCTCGGGGATCGGCTCGCCGATGTGCACGTCCGAATAGGTGATTTCGCGCGTGCCGATGAACGAGACGAGCTTCGAGGAGTCGGCCGTCGTGAGCGAGAACTCGGCCGAGACGCGGTTGCGGTCGCGGAACCAGCGGCCGTCCGGTGTGGGGCTGTTCTCGTTGTCGAGACGCAGGTGGCGGATCCAATTGACGTTCACGCCCCGGGGCATGCGGGCCGAGGCCGAGCGCAGGGCATAGCTGGCCGAGTCGATGTGCAGCTCGCCGTCGAGCACCGGCGAGGTCAGGCGGCGGGGGTGGAAGCGGATCTTGTAGGTCTTGCGACCATCGACCGTGAGGCTGTCCACCAGGAAATAGTTGTAGAACGAGGTGCCGCCCGGACCGAGCGGTCCGGCGAAGCGCACGTCGAACAGGTCGATGAAATGGTCGTAGAAGTTCACGTCGCCGTGCATGCCGCCCGTGAACTGGGCGACGGCGAAGCTGTCCTCGACGCCCGAGACGCGGCTGGCGCGGATCACCTCGCGCGTGAAGGAGGGGCTGAGGCTGTGGTAGAGGTCGGCCGACGACTCGGAGATCATGGCCGGCAGGTAGGGCTGTCCGGTGAGCGCCGAGGTGTCCATGTAGTCGAAGACGAATCCGAAGTTGCGCTGGAGCCGTTTGTTGCGGAATCCGGGGCGGATGTTCGTCAGGTCGAGTTCCATCTTCGTGTAGGTGCGGCACCGGTAGGTGTCGTACTGCTCGGGGTCGTTCTCCGCACGGCGGCGGATCGCTTCGCGCAGGATGGGCAGCGCGGGGTTGTCGCCCGGGGTGATGACCACCCGGTCGATGCCGAACTCCATGGCCTGCAGGGCGAAGTTCACCTCGTTGAATGCCCCGGGGGTGATCGTCTGCGTGGCGGGGGTGTAACCCACGATCGAGGCCTGGACGCGGGTCGAGGTATCGCGCGTCTCGAGCGCGTAGATGCCCTTCTCGTCGGTGGTGATTCCCGTTGTGGTGCCGGGGAAGACGACGCTGGCGAACTGCAGGGGATGTCCGTCGGCGGCGTCGGTGACCCGGCCGCGCACGCGCGTGGTCTGGGCTGAGGCACCGAGTGCGTACAGCAGGGCTGTTGCAAGGAGGATGATCCGGCAGAGCATCATAAGGACAAATGTAGCCAAAAAGTACCGATTCGCCGAAAATAAATTACTTTTGCGGGAGATCGAACGACAAAAGAGACAATATGAGCCATTCGAAGATAGAGAAAACGAACGCCGCACGGTTGCTCGACCGTGCGAAGATCGCCTACGAACTGGTGCCCTACCGCGTGGACGAGGAGCATCTGGCGGCGACACACGTCGCCGAGCAGCTGGGCGAGGAGATCGCCTGCGTCTTCAAGACCCTTGTGCTCAAGGGCGACCGCACGGGCTATTTCGTCTGTGTGGTTCCCGGCAACCACGAAGTGGACCTCAAGGCGGCAGCCCGGGTCTCGGGCAACAAGAAGGTGGATCTGATCCCGATGAAGGAGCTGCTGCCCGTGACGGGATACATCCGCGGCGGCTGTTCGCCGATCGGCATGAAGAAATCCTTCCCGACCTATATCCATGCGTCGGTCGAAGCCCAGCCGTTCATCTACATCAGTGCCGGGGTGCGCGGCCTGCAGCTGAAGATCGCACCGGCGGACCTGATCGCCTACGTCCGCGCCACGGTGGCGGACATCAGCCGCGAGGCCGGCGTTTGACGGCCCGTTCCGCACGACCTCCGGGCGCGCGGAACGGCGTGCCGGTACGTCTCCTTCAGACGATTTCGGGCAGCGGGGCCTTGGTCGCGGGGATCCGTTTGCCCGTTCCGGCCGGAGCCTTGGCAGTTGCCGCCCGTCCGTCCGGCTCGGCTGCCGTTACCGTATCGGATGCCGGGCAGAGGTGTGCATCGAGGAATGCGTACGACTCGGCGCGCCGCCGCTCCAGGATCCGGTCCACCGCCTCCCAGTCGATCGGCGTGTCGAGCATCGAGATCTCCTGCAGCCCCGATGAGAGGATGCGCGACTCGAGTCCGAACTGCTTCAACAGCGAGTGGATGCGCGCCGAGCCGCGGCTGCGGTTGATGTAGGCGGCGAAGGGCTTGTGGAAGAGGATGCAGAAGACGCATGCATGGAACGAGTCCGTGATGACGTAGCGCGCCTCGTGCAGCCCGGCGAGCCACTCGCCGATGCCGGGCATCTTTCCCCGCACCGCATTCGGGCGGTCCGTCGTGCGGACTATGCGCAGGTTGTGGCGTTCGGCGAAATCCTGCAGGATGTGCCGGGCCCCGGGCTTCACGCGGAACAGGTAGCAGTAGAGCGTGTCGCTTGGCGCGGAACCGGCGGTGAAGAGCGAGCGGTAGTCGTCGGCCGTCAGCAGCATCGCCGGGTCGAGCACGTGTACCGCGCGGTCGCAGCCGAAGTATTCGCGACACTGCCCGACGGCGGTGTCTTCACGCACCGAAACACCTTCGAACCCGGCCAGCAGCTCTCCGCAGCGCATGCGCTGTTCGCGCGTGTATTCGCAGTCGCCGGCGCCGAACGAAGCGGCATAGGAGATACGCCGGGCGCCGCTTCCCTCCAGAAACGAGAAGAAATAGGGCTCCGGGTCGCCTGCGTAGCGCGGGCGCCAGACCTGGTCGCTGCCGACGATGTAGAGGTCGAATCCGTTCCCGGAAGCAGCCAGCTCGGCATAGTCCGCGGCGTCGAAGACCGGCTGGGTCTTCGGCGTGAGGCGGTGGTAGATGAATTTCTCAATCTCCGATTTCTTGTAGTCCTGCGTCAGCAGGGTGTTCATCTCGGCGAAGATCTCCTTGGGGTGGAAGAGCGACTCCACGGCCCGGCGCAGGACGGTCTTCAGGAAGGCGTTGCTCACTGGTTTGAGGCGTTTGCGGTTGTCGATGAGCCATACCTCGTGGCCCAGTCGGGTCAGGTGGCTCTTCAGCGCGAAGGCCTGGAGAACGCCGCCGTAGTTGGAGTTGAGCGGCAGGGTCAGTAATGCGATTTTCATGTATGGATCTGTGGTGCTTGTATGCCGTGATGCGATGCAGCAGCCGCTTGAGCCGTTGTATCCGTCCGGGCCAGATGTGGCGGAAAAGCGGTCGGGTGACCCGTTCCGATGCGGCCAGTTCGTCGAAAAGGGCCGTGCGGGCTGCGGGGATTTCGACCTCGGTCTTGAATCCTCCGTTGCGCCGGCGGATGCGCCCGTCCCATTCGAGGCGCTGCGAGTCGAATGCCGGCCGGCCCGATTCATCCGTTGCGGCGAAGAGTTCGGCCAGGCGGCGGGCTCCCGATTGTGTGTAGGCCAGCACGAGGCTCGTGCCGCGGTCGTCGTCGGATCCGGGGAGGACCTCCCGGACGTTCCAGAAATCGCCCAGCGAGAGATCGCTGCCGCTCCGTCCCGACTTGAAGGGGCAGGCGTAGCAGCTCGGGCGCAGGGTCCAGTCGTCGAGGAATGCCCGGATGTAGGCATCCTTGCGGGCCGTGATGCTGTAGGTGCGGCGTGCGGTGCGCACCGTGAAGCGGTATTTGCGCCAGCCGTCGCGCTTGTCGCGGAAGTCGATGCCGAGAACCGGACGCCCTCCGGTGAGTTCCTGCAGGTAACGGCGCAGCAGGCCCGGGGAGGGTGCGCCGTGGCAGAGGCATTCGGCCGTCACGAGGCGGTCGGTGGAGCGGCCGCGCAGAAAGGCCCGCAGCCCGGCGATCTGACAGGGAGTGCCCGTGTAGAGGACTTCGCGACCCTGGTCAAGGGCGCGGGCTGCCTCCCGGAAGGTTCCGGATGTATCGCTTTGTGCGTATTTGGATTTGGCGAGTGCCGCGAGTTCCTCCTCGCATGTGGCGCTGCGGTGCCGGATTGTCCCCCCCCCCGAACGTATCGGATTCGAAGGCGGCGCCGAAGACGAGACCTCCCTTGCGGAGCGTGAGGCGGGCCAGGGGCAGGAAGATGCCGCCCGACGAACTGTCGGTGCGGGTGGCCATATCGTTGTTCCGTGCGGCCCACACCTCCGACGGCGTGTGTTCGGGCGCGGGGTGGCGCATCGGGCAGATGCGCTCGCAGAGCCCGCAGCCGGTGCAGGCGTCGGCCTGGACCGCGGGGTAGAGGAACCCCTCGGCATCCTCCTCCATCCGGATGCAACGGGCCGGGCAACTCTCGGCACAGGCACCGCAGCCGCAGCACTCTTTTTTTTCGTTCAGGAGGATCATTTTGTGTAAAAAGGGGTCCGGATCGACTACGAAGGTACGACTTTTTTATGAATTTCGAAGACATAGCGGCCCATTTATTTTCGAATCCGGTATGGCTTTTGCCCGTTTTTCAATCATGCAGCGACCCGAAGCGTGTTTGATCGGCTGGATGCGGGAGGCATTGCAGCGCACGGCGGTCGGTACGGAACTTTCCGGGGACGGGTTCCGGCCGGGCGAAGCCGCCGTGTGGTGGCACGGCATGTTCCGCCTGGCGGCCGCACACGGGGTGGCCGGCGTGGTGTGGCCCGTGGTCGGCCGTTTGTCCGGTGCCGCCGCTCCACCCCGGGAGGTGCGGCTGGCATGGGCCTGCCACGTGCAGCAGCTGGAGAAGCGATGGCTTGCGCAACGCGATGCCGTCGTGCGGTTGGCTGCGCTCTCACGTGAAGAGGGGCTGCCGATGCTGCTGCTCAAGGGTTACGGATTGAGCCGGCTCTATCCCGTGCCGGCTCTTCGTCCGTGCGGCGATGTCGATGTCTGGTTTTTCGGCCGCCGGCGCGAAGCGGACCGTTGCCTTGCGGAGCGGTTCGGCCCCCCGGAACGTGCCTTCGACGGCCACCACACGACCTTCCGGATCGGCAGGGTGGCGGTTGAGAACCACGCCTGCTTTTTCGATCCGCGGACCCATGCCTCGAATGTGCGGCTCGAACCGCTGTTGGAACGCCTGGCAGTGTCGGGCCCGGAAGCGGTCGATGTCGGCGGGGAGCGGGTGTTGCTGCCCTCGCCGCAGTTCGGGGCGCTCCATCTGCTGCGGCATGCCGCCGTGCATTTCGCCGCGGCAGGATTCGGCCTGCGCCACTTGGCCGACTGGCGGCAGTTTCTGGACCGGTGCGGGAAAGAGATCGATTGGGCTGTTTTTGCGGAGCAGGCGCGGAGTCTGCGGATGGAGCGGTTTCTCGACTGCCTCGATGCGCTGTGTGTCGGTCATCTGGGGCTCGACGCCGCGGCGGTCCCGCCGGCCGTGTGCAGTGCAGCGCTCGAGAGCCGGGTGTTGGAGGAGGCCATGCGGCGTCCCGACGTGTCGCCGCCACCGCTTCGAGGGCGGCTGCTTCGCTGGTGGCGGAGCCGGTGGAAACACCGGCTGGTCTACGACGAGCCTCTGCCTGCGGCCTTTTTTCGTTCGGCATGGGTCCATGCTGCGGCGCGCATGGCGGGCCATTGAGCCCGGCTGCATGGGACGGTTTGCGTTCTGCCATTGTGGCTGGCCGCAGCTCCGGACATGAAATCTCGTGCGTTCGGCCATTCTGTCAGGCCGTCCGCATTCGTTCTTGCCGGTGACTTGCCTTTCCCCGCCCGGCATGGCCGGGCCAAAAGCGAACCAGCCGTCTGCATCGCTGCAAACGGCTGGTTTTCATTTTGTCGGGGTAACAGGATTCGAACCTGTGACCCCCTGCTCCCAAAGCAGGTGCGCTAACCGGACTGCGCTACACCCCGAAATTTCCGGCTGCCGGTCGGCCGCCGGGTGTGCAAAGATACCGCTTTTTTCCGTTCCGGCAAACTTTTCCCGCGAAACATTCCCCGCACGGGTGTGGGGTATCGGACCTCAGGCTTCGCAGAGGCTCTCCAGCAGGTGGGTGAAATCTTCGCCCGGAGCCGGCATGTAGACCGCGAAGCCCATCTGCCGGGCCGCCTCGACGTTGCGTTGTCCGTCGTCGATGAAGAGCGTCTCGGACGGGACCATTCCGCTGTCGTCGATCATCTTGCGGAAGATTGCCTCCGAGGGCTTCAGCTCGCGGAGTTCGTAGGAGAGGTAGATGCGGTCGAAGTAGTGCTCCATCGCGTGTCCGTCGCAGCGGAACATCCGGCGGATGACCTCCATCGAGGCGGGGTTGTTGTTCGAGAGGACGTAGCTCTTCAGCCCGCGGTCGCGCAGGCGTTCGATGGCCCGCAGCTTCGTGGCCGATACGCCCGTGAGGAACTCTCCGTAGGCCCAGGCGATCCGCTCGTCGGGAATGTCGGGCCGGCCGGCGAGCCGGCGCATCTCCTCGCAGGCTTCGTGGAACGAAATCTCGCCGTGTTCGAGGCGGCCGATCATTTCGGCCGGGTAGCAGGGGTCGATCAGTTGCGCCACGGCTTCCATGCCGAGGCTGCGGAATGCCGCCTTGCAGCGGTCGATGTCCAGATCCACGAGGACGCCTCCCAGATCGAAGACCACGTTTCGTATGTTTTCCATCCTTATTTCTGAAATTGCATGGTGTAACGTCTCAACGGTCGGATTACCCACATCGGCAGCAGTTTGCACAGCGGAATCCAGATGCGGTTCCACCAGTCGGGGACGATCGTGCGGCGTCCCCGCCACAGGGCGCGCAGCCCGCGCCGGGCGCAGGAGTCGGCCGAGATGAGCACCCCCAGGCGCAGTCCGATCCGCTGCCAGCGGGGCGTCAGTCCATAGAGGTCGGTGGCCACGCCCGCCGGACAGACGGCCGTGACGCGGATGCCGTGTTCGCGGACCTCCTTGGCGAAGGCCACGGAGAAGGCCCGCAGGTAGGCCTTCGAGGCGCTGTAGAGCGACAGCCCCGGGAAGGGCATCCACAGCGAGTAGGAGGACATGTTGAGTATGTGCCCCCGGCAGCCGCGGCGCACCATGTCGGCGGCATAGAGGCGGCACAACTGCGTGTTGGTCACGTCGTGCAGCAGGATGATCCGCTCGATCCGCTCGGGGGGCGTATGGAGGATGTCGCAGAAGGAGAAGATGCCGGCATTGTTGATCACGACGTCGATCTCGATCCCTTCGCGGCGGGTGAAGTCGTACAGCTCCTCCGCGGCGCCGAGGCGTGCCAGGTCGGTCGTGAGGGTGACGATGCGCCGTCCGGCCTCCGGTGTCCGTTCGCGGATGGCGCGGGCCGTCTCTTCGAGCGGCTGCTGCCGGTTGCCCGCCAGCAGCAGGTTGTAACCCAGTGCGGCCAGCCGCAGGGCGTAGCATCGGCCGATGCCCGAGCCGGCTCCGGTGACCAGCGCCCAGGCGCTGCCCGGGGCGACGGCCCCGCGGCGTGCGGTGCGGCAGGCGGTGTCGGTGCGGCTCATGGCAGGCGCTTGAGTTCTTCGACGATTTTTCGCGGCAGGTCGGGGCAATCCTTGCAGCACTTCATGTCCACGGAGTACATGCGGGCAATGCAGTAGTTGCGGTGGTCGCAGGCGCTGCGGGTTGTTTCGTCGCCCGTGCGGAGCTTCTCGACGAAGGCCGGGTCGTTCACCAGTGCCCGGGCCATCTGCACCAGCTCGAAGCCGGCGTCGAGGGCCCGGTCGATGCCTTCGCGGCTGACCAGGCCGCCGACGTAGATCAGCGGGCACTTCAGCTCGGCGCGGAACTTTCTGGCGTCCTCGAGGAAGTAGCACTCTTCGAAGGGGAACTGCTTGATCATCAGTGGTCCGCACCAGCGGATGAAGTAGCGGAGCCACCAGGGGGAGTAGTAGCTCATCGTGTAGATCGGGATCAGCCCGCGCATGACGGCCATCGGGGCCTTCGAGACGAAGCCGCCCGAGAGGACGATGCCGTCCACGCCGTATGATTCGATGACCCGGGCGATCTCGATGCTTTCGGGAATCTCGATGCCGCCCTTGAAGCCGTCGTACATGTTGTGCTTGACGGTGATGGCCATGCCGCAGGAGCGGGCGGCCCCGACCGCCTCGTCGAGGCACATGCGCATGAAACGCATGCGGTTTTCGAGCGATCCGCCGTACTCGTCGCGGCGGTGGTTCGTGTAGGGCGAGAGGAACTGCGAGATGAGGTACCCGTGGCCGGCGTGCACCTCCACCGAATCGAATCCGGCGTCGCGGGCCGTGCGGACGGCGCGTCCGAAGTCGCGGGCGACCTCTTCGATTTCGCTGTGCCGCATCCCGCGCACCGGGGTGTAGGCGTAGAGGTTGAAGCCCGACGAGGCACCGATCGGGATCTGCCCGGCGGTCGTCAGGTGGGTCATGTTGCCGCAGTGGCCGATCTGTATGGCTGCCGCAGCCCCCTCGCGGTGGATGGCGTCGGTGATCTCGCGCAGCCCCGGAACGATGGCGGGGCGCAGCCACAGCTGCTTGTTGAACGACAGGCCGCTGCGCGATACGGCGGCGTAGGCCAGCGTCGTCATGCCGATGCCGCCGCGGGCCACCGAGACGTGGTACTGCTTGAGCTGTTCGGTGGGGCCGAAGTCCTTGCCCATCGACTCGAATGCCGCCGAGCGGATCGTTCGGTTGCGCAGCGTGACGGGCCCCAGCTTATAGGGTGTAAAGAGGTTTGACATGGTTCGGTATCAGTAGATGAAGGGTATGATGCGTTTGCGTCGGAGTTTGGAAAACTCCTCGCCGAACTCCCGCTCGTAGCGGCGGCGCAGCGAGGCGGCGCGGGGCGCGAGGTTGGCGAAGGTCCACCAGGCGAAGACCGCGCCGGCCCACGACCACGAGGCCACGGCGAAGCCGACCCATTCGAGCAGCTCGCCGAAGTAGTTGGCCGACGAGACGTAGCGGAACATGCCGCCGCGCGGGATGTAGTGGCGCGTGTCTCCGGGTTGGCGCAGGTGGCGGATGATCCGGTCCGAGTGGAGGTTGATGGCCATGCCGGCAATGAAGAGTGCGCCGCCGATGTAGATCCAGGGCTGCGAAAACCAGTTGTCGTAGTAGCCGTCGGGGGATACCCAGAAGATCCAGCCGCCCTGCATCAGGGCGTTGAGCGTGTTGAATACCATGCCCATGAGGACAATGCCGAGGGGCATCTTCGAGTTGCCGCGGATGAGCAGCGGGAAGATGAACGAGCGCTGGAAGTAGTGGGCCTGGAAGAGGAGGAAGAGCGTGAGGGGACCGGCCTGTCCCATGCGGTCGGACGTGGCCCACAGCACGCACATGAGAATGAAGACCGGGGACTCCATGAGGACCCATCCGATTTTGTTGGGGATCGGGGGGCCGTACCGCCGGTTGAAGAGGTAGCCGTACCCGGCCTCGAAGAAGTGGAGGGCGATAAAGACCGCGAGGGCCAGGAGGGCCATGACGGTCAGAAAGATGTCGAATGCATGTTCCATCGGAGGGCGTCGGACTGTAAAACGCACCAAAGTTACGCTTTTTTTCCGGGACGGACAAGTCTCTTTCCCTCCCGAAGTTGTCCGTTTCGGCCTCGGAAACCTCCGTAATGGCAGGCTGCGGCGTAAAAAGACGACGGATGCGCCCCCGTGGGGCGCATCCGTCCGGGTCCGACGGCCGCACGGCAGACGTCAGTGCGTGTAGACCTTGCCTTTTTGGTGTTCGTTGCGCTCGAACTTGAGCCGCGAGGGGGTGGGGTACTGCAACTCCTCGAACTCCGCCACGGCGTTGCGGATGTCCTGCAGCAGCATGTCGGCCATGTCGCGCGACATGCCCTGCCGCACGACGATGCGCATGACGATCGTCTGTTCGATGTTGGCCGGCATTGTGTAGGCGGGCACCATCCAGCCGCTCTGCTGCAGGCGGGCCTGCAGGTCGAAGAGGGTCCATTTGGCCGTTTTTTCGTATTCGGGGTCGAGCGACCAGATGAAGAGCGGATTGACCACCTCCGGGGCGAAGTTGCGGAAGCAGGACATCTTGCCGATCTTGCGGTGGCAGTAGGCGGCGATGTCCATCGAGTTCTGCTGGATCTCGCGGTAGCCCTCGAACCCGAGCCGGATGAAGTTGTAGTACTGTCCGAGGATCTGCGCCGCCGGGCGCGAGAAGTTGAGCCCGACCTGCGTGATGCTGGCCCCGAGGTAATTGACCGAGAACGACATCTCGTCGGGAAGATATTTCTTGTCTTTCCAGACGACCCAGCCCAGCCCCGGGTAGACCAGTCCGAACTTGTGGCCCGAGGTCGAGATGGAGAGCACCCATTTCAGGCGGAAGTCCCACTTCCTTTCGGGGTGCAGGAAGGGGAGGATGAAGCCTCCCGAGGCGGCATCGACATGGATCGGGATCTCGAATCCGGTCCGGCGGTTGTAGGCGTCGAGCGCCTTGTCGAGCCCCTCGATGTCGTCGTCGAGCCCCGACCAGGTGACGCCGGCGATCGGCACGATGCAGATCGTATTCTCGTCGCAGAGCCTGAGCGCCGCCTCGATGTCGAGCGTCGGGTGCTGCATGTCGATCGGCACGGTGCGCAGCTCGATTTGCCACAACTGGCAGAACTTCTCCCAGACGACCTGGTAGGCCGAACTCATCACCAGGTTGGGTTTGTCGAAGGGCTTGCCGGCAGCCTTGCGGCGGTTGCGCCAGCGGAGCCAGGCCGCCACGCCGCCCAGCATGCAGGCCTCCGACGAGCCGATGCCCGGAGCGCCGGTCTTCCACTGTGCCTTCTCGGGCGTGTTCCAGAGGTTGGCGAGGATGTTCAGGCAGCGGCCGCACATGACGGCCACGCGCGGATACTCCGTCTCGTCGATGTAATTGACGTTGATCGCCTCGTTCATCAGCCGGGTGGCGTGGTCGTCCATGTAGGTCGTGACGAACGTGGCCAGGTTCAGGCGCGGCTGGGTCTGGGGGTAGGTCTCCTCCTTGACCATCTGGTAGGCCACCTCGGGGGCCGTCTTGCCCTTGGGTATGAACTCCGTGGGTGCGGGCGAACGCATCTCGCGCGTGCCGAATACGTCGGTCAGCGTGTCTTCCTTGTGTTTCAAAAGATCCATACGTTTCAGTTTTAGAATTTGCGGTATATTCCGCCTGTCTGGTTGCACGAACTGTGCCAGAGACCGCCGATCCTCCCGCCGGCCGGTCGGCGGCATTGCGGCCGGAAGGAAAAAACGGCCGGACATTTGGAATATTCGGGGAAAAAGGATAGATTTGTGATATCAAATTAATATCATTGCAAACAAATATGAAGAACCGAAACTTCGTCTATGACGGCTGGAAAGCCAACGGTTTTGTGGCGCTGGCGTACGAACTCGTTCTGCTGGCCGGATTCATCGCTTTGATCGTATGGGGTGCCCTGCGTGCCGATGCCCTGCAGCCGGGCGGGGCGTGGATGATCGCCGGCGGGGCGGCGGGGCTGCTTGCCGTCGTGATCGGTCTGTGCGGCTTCATGCTGTTGGAACCCAACGAGGCACGGGTGATGGTCTTCTTCGGCAATTACCGCGGCACGTTCTATGAGACGGGCTTCTGGTGGGTCAATCCCTTCATGTCGGCCAAGCCCGTCTCGATGCGTGCGCGCAACCTCAATGTCGATCCGATCAAGGTCAATGACAAGACGGGCAACCCGATCCTGATCGGTCTGGTGCTCGTCTGGCGCATCAAGCGCGACGACATCTACAAGGCCGTCTTCGAGATCGACGCGGCACCGGCTGCGCCCGGACAGGGTGTCTCGGCTTCGGCGCGCATGAACGTGCTGCAGAATTTCGTGAACGTGCAGAGCGATGCGGCGCTGCGGCAGGTGGCCGGCTGCTATGCCTACGACGACAACGGCGTGAAGGGTGAGGCGCTGACGCTGCGCTCGAACAGCGAGGAGATCAACGAGCAGCTCGAGGCGAAGCTGAACGAGCGCCTGGCGATGGCCGGTATCGAGGTCGTCGAGGCGCGGATCAACTACCTGGCCTATGCGCCGGAGATTGCCGCCGTGATGCTGCGCCGCCAGCAGGCCGATGCCGTGATTGCCGCCCGCGAGAAGATCGTCGAGGGGGCCGTGTCGATGGTGCATATGGCGCTCGACCGCCTCTCCGACGAACAGGTCGTCGAACTGGACGAGGAGCGCAAGGCGGCGATGGTCTCGAACCTGCTCGTGGTGCTCTGTGCCGACGAGGCGGCGCAGCCCGTGGTCAATGCCGGAACGCTCCACCATTGACCCGATGGCGCGTGAGACAAATACCCGGAGTTTCGTGCTGCGTGTCGATGCGGCGACGATGGAGGCGCTCGAGGCGTGGGCCGAAGACGAGTTCCGCTCGATCAACGGCCAGCTCCAGTGGATCATCGCCGATGCGCTGCGGCGCAGCGGGCGGCTGAAGAAGAGCCGTCCGCAGGCTGCCCGTGCCGATGCATCGCCGGACAAGAGGTCGGATTTGCCGGCCGTGTCGAAGAGACCCTCAAACGAATCCGGATCATGAACGGAAATCCCTTTGACGATATGGCAAGCGGCGGCCGTTTCAAGGACCGCCTCCGCGACCGGGTCGGGCGGGCTGTCGTCCGGAATCAGCGCGGAGGGGAGTGGCTGCGCGTGCGGTTGGGCATGATGTTTCGTGCGCGCGGACGGCTGTGGCTCGGGATGCCCGCGGCGGCGGTTGTCGCCTTTCTGCTCTGTTTCCCGCTGCGGATGATCGACTCTCCGGCGACCGAGGCGCTGACCCGGGGCGGCATTGCGGCCGGGGTGGTCGCCCTGTGCTGGGCGATCGGCATCTGGGCTTCGACCGGCGGACCGCACTCCGGCGAGCAGGCAGGCCGGGCCGGGTCGGAAGAGACGGATGACGCGGACGATCTTCTGTCGCGCTGGATCGACCGCCTCCGGCAGCGGAGCGCCCTGGCAGGCCGGCTGCTCGGTCTGGTGCTCGTGTTCGCGGCGCTGGCCGCGGTCTGTGCACCGCAACTGGAGCTGCTCTTTTCTGGGGCCGGGCAGACGGTACGCGCCCTCTCGGGCATCCTGCTCAAGGTCCTCGCCGTCGGGGCCGTCCTGCTTCCCATATGGCTGGCTGCGCGCCGCGGATAGCCCCGCCGTGTTCGGCCGGTCGCACAAAGGCGTCCCCGGCGATGCTTTTTTTGTCACTTCCGGTCGTCCTCCGGCGTGCGGTTTGCGGAAAAGTGCGTATCTTTGTTTGACGAAAAAATGTTTCCGAACATGAAGAGAATCGTGGTTTTCACCGGTGCCGGAGTGAGTGCCGACAGCGGTCTGGCGACCTTCCGCGACTCGGACGGCCTGTGGGCCAACTACCGGATCGAGGATGTCTGCACGCCCGAGGCGCTGGCGCGCAACCGGGCCCTGGTCATCGAATTCTACAACAAGCGGCGGCGCGAGATGCTTGCCGCGCGTCCCAATGCGGCCCACGAGGCCATCGCCCGCCTCGAGCAGGACTACGATGTGGAGGTCGTGACCCAGAATGTCGATGACCTCCACGAGCGGGCCGGCTCGGCCCGCGTGACGCACCTGCACGGCGAGCTGCGCAAGCTGCGCTCGTCGCGCAACCCCGACCTCATCGTGCCGATCGAAGGATGGGAGCAGCCGTTGGACGCCACGGCGCCGGACGGGTCGCTGCTGCGTCCGCACATCGTCTTCTTCGGCGAATCGGTGCCGATGTTCGAGCGGGCGGCGGAGATCGCACAAACGGCCGATGCCATGCTGGTCGTCGGGACGTCGCTGGCGGTCTATCCCGCGGCTTCGCTGGTGCGCTACGTGCGGCCCGAGATCCCGATCTGGGTGGTCGATCCCGGCAACCCCGACACGGGCGGCATACGCAATCCGCTGACGGTCATCCGCAAGCGTGCGGCCGAAGGGGTGCCCGAACTGGTCGATGATTTGCTGCGGCAGGCTGTAAAATAAAAAAATTGCACTATCTTTGCCCGCCGAAACCGATCGGTCATGACACTCTTCACCATCATCGAAATTCTGGGAACGCTGGCCTTCGCCATCAGCGGCATCCGTCTCGCCTCGGCCAAGCAGTTCGACTGGTTCGGGGCCTATGTCGTGGGCTTCACCACGGCCGTCGGCGGGGGTACGCTCCGCGACCTGATGCTCTCGGTCACCCCCTTCTGGATGCTCAACAGCTCCTACCTGGTCGTGACGGCCGCGGCGCTGCTGATCGTCATCGTCTTCAGCCGCTACCTGGTCCGGCTCAACAACACGTTCTTCATCTTCGACGCCTTCGGACTGGGGCTGTTCACCGTTGTCGGCATCGAGAAGACCCTCGCGGCCGGGTTTCCCTTCTGGGTGGCCGTCATCATGGGGGCGATCACCGGAGCTGCGGGCGGCGTGCTGCGCGATATCCAGATCAACGAGGTGCCGCTGATCTTCCGCAAGGAGATCTATGCGCTGGCGTGCGTCTTCGGCGGCATGGTCTACGGCATCTGTCAGCTGGCCGGCATGACGGGCGGTACGCTGCAGATCGTTACGGCCGTGAGTGTCATCGCCGCGCGGGTGGTCTCCGTGCGTTTCGGGTTCAGCCTCCCGTCGCTCAAGCAGGCGCCCGGCGAGTCGGCGAAATAGCGGGACTGCCGTTCCGCACCAGCCGACAGGCAGCGCGGCTCGGCAATCGGCAAGGGCAATAGGGCAAGACAAAAGGCATCCACCTCTGCGGGCGGATGCCTTTTCCGTATGTCCGCGGCTTCTGCGCGGGGCCGGGCGCCTATTTCAAATCCTTGAAATAGAGGTCCAGCAACTCCTTGGCGGCGACGAACGACGAGATCTTGTCATCGAGCACCCGCTGCTCGTATTCGGCGATCTTGCCCTCGACGGCCGGATCGCGGTAGAAACTGCTGCGCAACGCTTCGTTGATCGTCTCGTACATCCAGTACTTGTTCTGCCGGTTGCGGTTGTGCTGGAAGTAGCCGTTGGCGTGGATGTGGTCGAGGTACTCCTCGACCCCCTTCCAGACCTCCTCGAGCCCGGTCTGCGCCACCGACGAGCAGGTGTAGACCTTCGGGCGCCAGCCCGACTCGGGCACGGGGAAGAGCCGCAGGGCTCCCTGGAACTGCGTCTTGGCCAGTTCGGCCTTGTGGACGTTCTCGCCGTCGGCCTTCGTGATGACCATCATGTCGGCCATCTCCATGATGCCGCGCTTGATGCCCTGCAGTTCGTCGCCGGCACCCGAGATCTGCAGCAGCATGAACATGTCCACCATCGAGTGTACGGCCGTCTCCGACTGCCCGACACCCACCGTCTCGATGAAGACGACGTCGAATCCCGCAGCCTCGCACAGCACGATCGTCTCGCGCGTCTTGCGTGCCACGCCGCCCAGCGATCCGGCCGACGGTGAGGGGCGGATGAAGACGTCGGGGTTGTGGCAGATGCTCTCCATGCGGGTCTTGTCGCCGAGGATCGAACCGCCGCTGCGCTCCGACGAGGGGTCGATGGCCAGTACGGCCAGCTTGTGGCGGAGCGAGGTGACCATGTTGCCCACGGCCTCGATGAAGGTCGATTTGCCGGCTCCGGGAACCCCCGTGATGCCGATGCGCACCGAGCGTCCGGCGTGGGGCAGGCAGCGCTCGATGATCTCCTGTGCCTGCGCATAGTGGGCCGGATTCGACGACTCGACGAGCGTGATGGCCTGCGAGAGGGTGGTGATGTTGCCCGCGAGGATGCCCGAGACATACTCGTCGGTGGTGAGTGCGCGCTTCTTGCGCCGCGTGAAGTAAGGGCTTATGATCGGCTGGTCTTCAACACCTTCGGCAACGTTGAGCGCCGTGTCGTGGTGCGCGTCCGCGTACTCTTTCTCGTAGTGGTTTATTTTCGTGAAGGACATGGTTTTTATCGGGTTGATTGTTGGATCGTTTCTTCGTCGAACTGGAGCGTGTTGCCCATCCACAACGCGCGGTTGCGGCGGTCGGTGAGCACGCCGAAGGGGACGTAGCGCACGCCGAAGAGCTCGAAGCCCCGTGCGGCGTCGAGCGCCACGCCGATGCGCTCCGAGAGGTAGGGGCGCAGCATCCGGGCGACCTTTTCGTGCTGTTCGCGGGTGACGACGACGATGCGCAGCCGTTCACCCTCGCGCCGGGAGAGATCGCGCAGCCGCTCGAGCGACTTGACGCCCGCCGGCGACGACGAGTGGAAAAACTCGATGTAGGTGAGCGGTGCGGCCTCCGGCTGCCGGTCGTCGAGCCAGGCCGCGATCCGGAATTCGGGGACGCGCTCGCCGAGGGCGATCTCCTGTCCCGATGCGGCGGCTCCGAATGCCATCGCGGCCAGCGTGATAAGTATCGTTTTCTTCATGGACGGCCTCGTTTTGCACCGGAAAGATAGCGTTTTTCTCGAAGATGCGCAATTTTTCGGCGTGTTTTCGCTTGCGAAACCCCCTGCGGCGGGGTTTTGCTCTTATTCCGCAGAACGGGACGCGTGGCCCTTGCAGACACTTTCCGCGAATTCCGGAGCTGAAAAAACGCCAAAAAAAGTCCGCCGAATTTTGGCGAATCCCAAAAGAATCTCCTATCTTTGTGTGCGCAAAAAATAAAGTGTCTCTTTTGACGGAAAAAGCATCGCGGAAAATCATTCACCGAAATATTCACCAATTTAAATTTCATCAGTTATGAAAGTATCGCATATCGAGCATCTCGGCATCGCCGTGAAGAGCCTCGATGAGGCAATTCCCTACTGGGAGAACGTATTGGGCCTGAAGTGCTATGCCATCGAAGAGGTTGCCGACCAGAAGGTCCGCACTGCATTCTTCATGCTGGGTCAGACCAAGATCGAGCTGCTGGAGCCCACCTCCGAGGACTCGACGATCGCCAAGTACATCGAGAACCGCGGCATCGGCATCCACCACATGGCTCTCGCCTGCGAGAACATCGAGGAGCAGTTGGCCGACGCCGAGGCAAAGGGCATCCGTCTGATCGACAAGACGCCGCGCAAGGGCGCCGAGGGCATGACCATCGCCTTCCTGCACCCGAAATCGACGCAGGGCATCCTGACCGAACTTTGCGAAAACAAGAATAAATAATTTTTCCCCGATTATGAGCGAAATTCAGAATAAGATCAACCAGCTGATCGAGAACCGCGAGACCGCGCGGCTCGGCGGCGGCCAGAAGCGTATCGACGCGCAGCACGCCAAGGGTAAGTACACGGCCCGCGAACGTATCGAAATGCTTCTCGACGAGGGTTCGTTCGAGGAGTTCGACATGTTCGTGACGCACCGCTGCTACGATTTCGGCATGGACAAGAGCCACACCTTCGGTGACGGCGTGGTGACCGGCTACGGAACGATCGGCGGCCGTCTGGTCTACGTCTTCGCACAGGACTTCACGGTGACGGCCGGCTCGCTGTCGCTGTCGATGTCCGACAAGATCTGCAAGGTCATGGACATGGCCATGCGCAACGGCGCGCCCTGCATCGGCATGAACGACTCGGGCGGCGCCCGTATCCAGGAGGGCGTCAACGCCCTGGCCGGCTATGCCAACATCTTCCAGCGCAACGTGATGTCGTCGGGCGTCATCCCGCAGATTTCGGCCATCTTCGGCCCCTGCGCCGGCGGTGCCGTCTATTCGCCCGCGCTGACCGACTTCATCATCATGAAGAAGGAGACCTCGAACATGTTCCTCACGGGCCCGAAGGTCGTGAAGACCGTGACGGGCGAGGATGTGACCCAGGAGCAGCTGGGAGGCGCCACGATGCACACCACCAAGTCGGGTGTGGCCCAGTTCGCCGTCGATACCGAGGAAGAGGGCATCGAGCTGATCAAGAAGCTCATCTCCTACATTCCGCAGAACAACATGGAGGATGCTCCGCTGGCCGTCTGCACCGACCGCATCGACCGTCTGGAGGACTCGCTCAACGACATCATCCCCGACAACGCCAACAAGCCCTATGACATGGCCGAGGTCATCCGCGCCATCGTCGATGACGGCGAGTATCTGGAGTCGGCTGCCGGATATGCCAAGAACATCATCACCTGCTTCGCCCGCTTCAACGGACAGTCGGTCGGCATCATCGCCAACCAGCCCAAGTTCATGGCCGGCGTGCTCGACATCAACGCCAGCCGCAAGGCCGCACGTTTCGTGCGTTTCTGCGACGCGTTCAACATTCCGATCGTGACGCTGGTCGATGTGCCGGGCTTCCTGCCGGGTACGACCCAGGAGTACGGCGGCGTGATCACCCACGGTGCGAAGCTGCTCTTCGCCTACTGCGAGGCTACCGTGCCCAAGATCACCGTCACGCTCCGCAAGGCCTATGGCGGCGCCTACATCGTGATGTCTTCGAAGCACATCCGCGGCGATATCAACTACGCATGGCCGACGGCCGAGATCGCCGTGATGGGTGCCAGCGGCGCCGTCGAGGTGCTCTACGGCAAGGAGCTCAAGGAACTGGCCGACAAACCCGAGGAGAAGGCCAAGTTCATCGCCGAGAAGGAGAAGGAGTACAACGACAAGTTCTCGAACCCTTACAATGCAGCCCGCTACGGCTACATCGACGATGTGATCGAGCCGCGCAACACGCGTTTCCGCATCATCCGTGCGCTGCAGTCGCTCGCCACGAAGCGCCTGCAGAACCCGCCCAAGAAGCACTCGAACATTCCCCTGTAATAAATCGGCTTGACTATGAAAATGTTGATCGCAATGGACTGGGGTTGGTCGGAGATGCTGTGGGTGGCGCTCATCAGTATCTGTCTGGTGTTCGTCGTCCTCATCCTGCTGGTCTTCGTCATGAAGGGATTTGGCTTCGCCTTCGGAGCCAAGTCCGAACCCGTGACCAAGACCGCTGCCGGCAGCAAACCCGTTGTTGTCGGACAGATTCACGAAGAGGAGGTGGCTGCCATCATGACCGCCCTCAAGATCTTCGGAAGCGCCATGCACGACCGCGAGTCGGAGGTGCTGACCATCCTCAGCATCAAGCGAGCCTACTCGCCCTGGAATTCCAAAATTCACGGTTTAACCCAGATGCCTGACAGAAAATAGATTGAACAAATATGAAAGACTACTCTTTGAAAATCAACGGACAGAATTACAACGTGCAGATCGATGACGTAAACGAGGATTCGACTGCGGCACGTGTAATCGTCAATGGAACGGCATACGAGGTGGAGATTGCCGGCGCGAAGGCTGCCGCCACGTCGAAACCGCAGGTCGCTCCCGCTCCCAAGGAGGCCAACAGCGCGATGATCAAACCCGCTACGGCAGCTCCTTCGCCCCGCCTGAACGCCGTGGCTCCCAGCTCGGGCTACACGGTCAAGTGCCCGCTGCCCGGCACGGTGCTCTCCGTCAAGGTCGCCGTGGGCGATACCGTATCGCGCGGCCAGACCCTCGTGATCCTCGAGGCCATGAAGATGGAGAACAACATCGACGCCGACCGCGAGGGCCGCGTGAAGGAGATCTGCGTGCAGCAGGGTGCTACCGTCATGGAGGGTGATAACTTAATCGTCATCGAGTAAGCCATGTGGACATTACTGACCTCCAACTCCGATTTCGTGTGGAACAGCCTGCGTGATTTCGCGGGTTCCACCGGAATCGCGGGTTTCTTCGCCGACCTGGGCTGGGGAAGTGCGGCCATGATCCTGGTTGCCTTCTTCCTGCTCTACCTGGCCATCAAGCACAAGTTCGAGCCGCTGCTGCTGTTCACCATCGCCTTCGGCATGCTGCTCACGAACCTTCCTGATGCCAACCTCTACCATACCGAGCTCTTCGCCGGCGGTCATGTGCACTGGGATATCTTCGTCGCCAATGCCGGACTGCTCGACTACCTCTACCTGGGTGTCAAGCTCGGTATCTATCCCTGTCTGATCTTCGTCGGCGTGGGCGCCATGACCGATTTCGGCCCGCTGATCGCCAACCCGAAGAGCTTCCTGCTGGGCGCTGCCGCCCAGATCGGTATCTTCGCCACGTTTCTCGGAGCCTACGCCCTCGGCTTCTCGCCCGAGCAGGCCGGTTCGATCGGTATCATCGGCGGCGCCGACGGCCCGACGGCCATCTACCTCACGTCGATGCTGTCGCCCGAGCTGCTTGGCCCGATCGCCGTGGCCGCCTACTCCTACATGGCCCTTGTGCCGGTGATCCAGCCGCCCATCATGCGGATGCTCACCAACGAGAAGGAGCGAAAGATCCGCATGCAGACGCTGCGTCCCGTGTCGAAACTCGAGCGTATCCTCTTCCCGATCGTCATTACGGTCATCATCGCACTGCTGCTCCCGAGCGCTGCGCCGCTGATCGGCTGCCTGATGCTCGGTAACCTGATGAAGGAGTGCGGCGTCGTGGATCGTCTGAGCAAGACGGTGCAGAACGAGCTGATGAACATCGTGGTCATCTTCCTCGGTCTGACGGTTGGCGCTACGGCTACCGCCGAGGCGTTCCTGAACTTCCGTACGCTGGGCATCCTGCTCCTCGGAGTCATCGCCTTCTGTCTTGGTACGGCAGGCGGCGTGCTGCTCGCCAAGCTGATGAATGTCTTCTCGAAGGAGGGCAACAAGATCAACCCGCTGATCGGTTCGGCCGGTGTTTCGGCTGTGCCGATGGCAGCCCGTGTTTCGCAGATCGAGGGCCAGAAGGCCGATCCGTCGAACTTCCTGCTGATGCACGCCATGGGTCCCAACGTGGCCGGCGTGGTCGGCTCGGCCGTGGCTGCGGGTATTCTGCTCTCGTTCCTCGGGTAGGCGGATTCGCCCGACGGACCGGGACTCCGTCCCGCATCCGCCGGAACATACTGAATGAAAAAGAGGGTTTCGGCTTCATGGCCGGCCCTCTTTTTCATTCGAAAAAACGTTTTATCTGTGACATGAAAACACGCACGAAAAGAATCTGGGCGATTGTCGTCTGCGCAGCGGCCCTGCTGGGCTGGGGCGTGCTGCACTTGGCGAACATCAGCCGACGCCTGGCCTCGGAGGGGGTTGAGACCGGTGCTGTGCTGACCTCGTCGTTCACACGCCGCGTGCAGTACGGCTCCGGGGCCGGACGTCACCGCAACCGGGCGATCCGCCATGAGGATGTGGGTTATTTCTCCTACACCTATAGCGTCGGCGGAGAGAGCTACGAAGGCGAGGTCCGCCGCACGGGTCCGCTCGTCCGGGCCCGGGTGGGCGATTCGGTGCGGGTGCGCTACCTCCCCGATGCCCCCGCACGCCACACGCTGGTGCGCGATGGAGAGGGGAACGTCCGCTTTTCACGGGGCCTGCGCCCCCGACAGGGGCAGCCCCGACGGACGGAATGACCTTCTGCCGGGCGAAAAACCCGCGGAGAAACGCAAATTTCTTGCGCTCGGCTTGTAGAGTGAATTTTTTTTCGTACCTTTGCGCACCCGCAATGTGCGGGAAAGGATTACAACAAGTTAAATTTAAACGTAAAACACAGTGGATTCATTAAGCTACAAGACTATCTCGGCCAATGCATCGACGGTAACCAAGGAGTGGGTTGTCATCGACGCTACGAACGAGGTATTGGGACGTCTTGCTTCGCAGATCGCCAAGATCCTCCGCGGCAAGAACAAGCCCAGCTACACGCCCCACGTAGACTGCGGTGACTATGTCATCGTCATCAACGCGGAGAAGGTGAAGCTCACGGGCAACAAGATGACCGACAAGGTCTACACGCGTCACACCGGATATCCGGGCGGACAGCGCTACGCTACGCCGGCCGACTATCTGGCCAAGAAACCGACTTTCCTCATCGAGAAAGCCGTCAAGGGCATGCTGCCCAAGACCCGTCTGGGTGACAGACTGCTCATGAACCTGAAGGTTTATGCCGGTGCCGAGCATCCGCACGCCGCCCAGAACCCGAAGACCATTAAGTTAAACGAGATTAAGTAAGAGTTATGGAAGTTGTAAACACCGTAGGTCGTCGTAAGGCCGCTGTGGCTCGCGTATTCGTGAAGCCGGGTAAGGGTCAGATTACAATCAACCGCAAGGCGCTTGAAGTTTACTTCCCGCTCGAAATTCTCCAGTACCAGGTGAAGCAGCCGCTGCTGGCTACCAACACGGTGGAGAATTACGACATCGTCATCAACCTCGATGGCGGTGGTATTACGGGACAGGCTTCGGCTGCTCGCTTGGGCATCGCACGCGCATTGTGCGAAATCGACGCTGAGATGCGTCCGGCACTGAAAAAGGCCGGGTTCCTCACGCGCGATCCCCGCGAGGTTGAGCGTAAGAAGCCCGGTCAGCCCGGAGCACGCCGCAAGTTCCAGTTCAGCAAGCGTTAATCGCACGACCGGATTTCGGCAAGCACGGTGCGGGTTACAAACCGGAAAGACTACCTATATTATCTATACGCGTATTACTTTCAGGTTGCCCCGCCGCGGAAAACCCGTGGGATCGGCCAGGCCGCTACCCGTCGGGTTGAAGAAAAGAGAATTAAAATTAACAAACACGATTGAATTAAAATGTCACGTACAGATTTTAATACATTATTGGAAGCCGGTGCGCACTTCGGTCACCTGAAGCGCAAATGGAACCCCAAAATGGCTCCTTACATCTTCATGGAGAAGAACGGCATCCACATCATCGACCTGCACAAGACCGTGCTGAAGATCGACGAGGCAGCCGCTGCCATCAAGCAGATTGCCAAGAGCGGCCGCCGCGTGCTGTTCGTCGCCACGAAGAAGCAGGCCAAGGAAATCGTTGCCGAAAAGGTGGCAGCCGTCGGAATGCCCTACGTAACCGAGCGCTGGGCCGGCGGTATGCTGACAAACTTCCCCACCATACGCAAGGCCGTCAAGAAGATGGCCACCATCGACAAGATGACGAACGACGGTACGTTCGACAACTTCTCGAAGCGTGAGAAACTCCAGATCGCCCGTCAGCGTGCGAAACTCGAGAAGAACCTCGGTTCGATCGCCGACCTGACGCGTCTCCCGGCCGCACTGTTCGTTGTGGACGTGCAGAAGGAGGCCAACGCCGTGAAGGAGGCCAAGCGCCTGAGCATCCCCGTATTTGCCATGGTAGATACTTGTTGTGATCCGACCGACATTGATTACGTTATACCTGCAAATGACGATGCCGCGAAGTCGATCGCCGTGGTCGTAGAGGCCATGTGCGCCGCCATCGCCGAGGGAACGGAGGAGCGCAAGCTCGAGAAGGAGAAGGAGGCCCAGGAGGCTGAGGTCGAAGGTGCCGTGAAGAAGGAGGGCAAGCCCCGCATCAAGAAGGCCGTGAAGGCCTCCGTCGATGCTGAGGAGGCTGCCGTTGCCGAGGTTGTTGCCGCTGTCGAGACTCCGTTCGAGGAGCCGGGAGCCGTAGCTGCCGAGCAGGCCGAATAACCAACTGCCGGACAACGCGTCGGGATCCCGTCGGGGGTTCCGGCGCGATTCCGGTAAACCAACCGAGTAAATAACGAAAAAAACGATACAAGACTATGGAAATCAAAGCTGCTGATGTGATGAAGCTCCGCAAGATGACCGGCGCCGGCATGATGGACTGCAAGAAGGCCCTCATGGAGGCTGAAGGTGATTATGCGCGTGCTCAGGACATTATCCGCGAGAAGGGTAAGCTCGTGGTTGCCAAGCGTGCCGACCGTACCGCCACCGAGGGTGTGGTCGTTACGAAGATCGTCGGCCAGAAGGCTTACATCCTCTGCCTTGCCTGCGAGACCGACTTCGTAGCCCAGAACGCCGAGTATACGGCTTCGGCCAACGCCATGCTCGATGTCGCCGTGAAGAACGACGCCGCCGACCGCGATGCGCTGATGGCCACGAAGAACGACGAGGGTCGCACGGTCGAGGAGATGGTGACCGAGAAGTCGGGCCAGACGGGTGAGAAGATCGAGCTGGCCTACTACGCCCGCATCGAGGCTCCCTATTGCGCCGCTTACGTTCACTTCAACAAGAAGCTCGGCACGGTGCTCGGCTTCAACAAGGAGGTCCCCGCCGAGGTTGCCCACACGGTAGCCATGCAGGCTACGGCCATGGCTCCGGTTTCGATCTCGGAGGCTGACTGCCCCGCCGAGGTGATCGAGCACGAGCGCAAGATCGCCGTGGAGGCCATGAAGCAGGATCCGAAGAACGCCAACAAGCCCGAGGCCATTCTGGAGAAGATCGCCGAGGGCAAGATGCGCAAGTTCTTCGAGGAGAACACGCTGCTCAACCAGGCTGTGGTAGGCGAGAAGGAGACGATCGCCGAGTTCATCCACAAGGCCGACAAGGAGGCAACGGTTATCGCCTACAAGCGTTTCGCTCTGGGCGAGTAGTTTCCGCCGGGTCACAGGATCCGGAATATATTCCAGACAGCGGGCGTCCGATTCGATCGGACGCCCGTTCTCTTTTTTTGCCGTATGCCTGTCCGGCCGCCGGCTGCTCTGCGCAGGGGAGCGGTCGGAACTTGCGGCGTGCGACAGGTAGCGTGTCGCGAATGGCCCGAGTCTGTCGGGGTGGGGGAGGTTCTCGGCATGCGGTTCAGCGGGCAGGTCCCGGCGGCAGACTCGGCGGCGGAGATGCGGCGCAGAAGGCGCGGAGCTTCGGATCATCTGTCGGGGAGGCTGCCGAAGATCGTCCGGCAGGCAAGACGCGCCGCCTCCGCGTCGGGTCGGCAGGCGAGATGGTAGACAGGCACCTGCGCGATGAGTTGCGAGAGTATCCGGCAGAGCGTTGCCAGCAGCCTCTCATCGCGGGCGAAGGAGGGCGGCGCCGAGGGGAGCAGGGCTCCGGCGGCTTCGAGCGGGCGGAGCGGGCGGATGATATTCCGGGGTCCCTGCTCAAGCCGGACGATCGCGGCGATCGGCAGCCGCAGCGGCCGGTAACAGGGGCTTTTCCCGCTCCAGGGCGATCCGTAGACCAGCGGTGCGCCGACCTGCTGGAGCCGGATGAAGGGGCTGTCGTCGTTGAGCAGTTCGGTTGCGGCCATGTGCCGGCACCACAGCCGGGCATGCGTGCTTTTCCCGGTCCCCGACTCCCCGAGGAAGAGCACGCCCTGCCCGCGGTGGCTGATCGCTGCGGCGTGCAGCGACACGACCCCGTGTCCGAGGCCCGCCGCGTTACAGAGCAGCCACAGCCCGAAGCGCAGTTGCGACGGCTGCCGGTCAGGGTGACAGTCGGTGCAGGCTTTACTGCCTCCGTCCGGCAGCCGGAAGCGGACGGAATCCCCCTGCGGGCCGTACAGCTCCAGCTGAATCCCTCCGCTCCAGCGGATGAAGCGGCATTTGGTCGTCGTGTCGATGCACGGGAAACGGTCCAGACAGCATCCCTCCGGCACGTCGGCGATTTGCCGGGCGGTGTGCAGCAGCAGCGCCGGAGTCCCGTTTTCGGGCTCGGCAAAGGGCGAGAAGGCAGGGTGAAGGGGGCCGGGAAGGCACTCCCCGGGGATGCGGATGCGGAGGTCGGCAATGCGGTAGTCCATCGGGTCGTCGGTCTGCATCGGAGGCCCGGCCCGGGACGAGGCTGCAGCGTACTGTGGCCCGCCCGTTACTGCGATCCGTCTGATACGAGCCGGCCGTATCTCCGCCGGGGCTCCGGACCTTCGGCCGGTCTGCCTGAGCGGTGAATTACCCCTCGACCCGTTCGATGCGGCCGAGTTTCACGTACCACAGATACCCCTCGACGGGGTCGTAGCCCATTTCGGCGAGCAGGCGGAGGTATTCGGCCACCTGCCGGCGGTGGCGTTCGGCGTCGAGCGCTCCGAATTTGTAGTCTACCACCACAACCCGCGTGCCACGGATCATCACCCGGTCGGGACGTCGTATCGAGGCGCTTCCCGGAACGATGATCTCCTGCTCGTTGCGGATGCGCTGCCACGAGCCGTCGAACCATTCGCGCACCTCGGGGAGCTCGAACGCCCGGTCGATCCGCTGCCGCAGCCGTGCGGCGTCCTCTTCGGAGAGGATGCCGTCGGCCTGCATGTGCGCCACGGCCTCGCGGACCTGCGCGACGTCATCGGCCTGCTCGAAGGCGCGGTGCATCAGGATGCCCAGGTTGCGCGGGGCGAGTTCCGGCTCGCCGCCCTCCTCGAAGTAGCGCTGCGAGGGGAGCCGCAGCTTCAGTGCCGGGCGCGCCGTGGGGTACTCTTCGAGTACGACGTGTTCCGCATCGGACTCCTTGCGTCCTTCGGCCACGGGGCCCTCGAACGAGCCGAAGAGGTAGTGGTCGCCCCGCTCGTCCGTGAGGCAGCGCCCTTCGGTCTCTCCGATGAAGACCTGTCCCTCGCTGCCCGGGCGGAGGCTGCCGAGCAGCAGCGCCCCGACCGTGTGCCCCGTCTTCCGGGGGATGAATACGTGCAGCGACTCGGCGGCGCGCGTCAGGGCCACGTAGAGCAGATTGACGTTGTCCACATGGGCATAGACCAGCTCGCGGTAGTATTCGGCCGAAAAGCCCGATTCGGCCATCGAACGCTTGTAGCGGACCGGGAAGCGGCCGATGGCCTCGGCCTCCCCGTCGCCGCGGGCCTCGGCCCAGACGATGTTCTGCACGCCGCCCGACTTCGGGTCGAGCTGCCACGAGCAGTAGGGGATGATCACGGCCCGCTTCTCGAGCCCCTTGGCCTTGTGGATCGTGGTGATCTCGACCGTCGAAGCGCTCTGCTCGACGCTCAGCGAGCGGTTCTGTCCCTGTTCGTCCCACCAGCGCAGGAACAGGGCGATGTCGGCGATCTTCGACGAGCAGAAGGCGATCACCTGCTCGTGCAGCGCCTGCAGGTAGGCGATCTGGCTGCGGTCGCTGCGCAGGTCGAACCGCATGACGATGCGCTCGAAAGCCTCCTCGGGCGATTCGAGGCGGATCGAGTGGAAGAACTCCCGTTCGTCGTCCGACAGCGGGGCGTCGAACGGCCGGCCGAGGTAGTGGTTGCAGACGGCGCGGCTCAGGCGGTCGTCGGTGTTGAGCGCCAGACGGAGCGCTGCGGCCACGAATGAACTGATCGGGGCGCTGCCTACGATGAGCGCCTCCTGCGTCATGACATCGAAACGGTAGCGCGCCTCGGTGTTGCGCTGCTTGAAGTCGAGCAGCGCTGCGGCAACCTTCGCGCCGTCCGTGGCGCTCCGCACGAGGATCATGATGTCCGACGGGCGGAATCCGCGGTCGATCAGCGCACAGATGCGTTCGACGACGGGCGGTTCGCAATCGAACGTCTCGATCGAGACATAGCCTCCGTGTTCCGCCTTGCGGCGGGGCAGCTGCGCCTGGTCGCTGTAGGCGTCGGCCAGCGTGTCGTGCAGGCGGGCGGCCTCCGCACGGTCGATGTCGCCCCGTTCGGCCGCCTCGCCGAGCAGCCGGTTGAGCTCCCGGTTGTCCGTCGCGACGATGCTGTCGATCGCCGCGTTGTTGAAGGCCACGACCGTCGGCAGGCTGCGCCAGTTCTCGCGGAGCACCTCCACCCGGGTGTTCTCCCTGCCGAGGTCGCCGGCGGCCCGCTCGTGCAGCAGCCGCCAGTCGCCGCCGCGCCAGCGGTAGATCGACTGCTTGATGTCGCCCACGATGAGCACCGACTCCTCTTCGGACTGCGCCATGGCGTTCTGCAGCAGCGGGAGGAAGTTTTCCCACTCGCGGGCCGAGGTGTCCTGGAACTCGTCGATCATGAAGCGCTCGAAGCGGTTGCCCACCTTTTCGTAGATGAACGGCGCATCGTTGCGCCCGATGAACTCCGAGAGCAGGTATTTTGTTTCCGAAAGCAGCAGCGTGTTCTGCTCGGCACAGAGCCGCTGCACACGGGCGTAGAGGTCCGACAGCAGGGCGAAGCTGCGGTAGTTCTCGCGCAGCAGGTCGCACGTGTTCCAGTGGCGGACGTTGCGGTCGTAGAGGTCGCAGAGCCGCTGCAGCAGGGGACGCAGTTGCGGCACGAGCCGCTCGGCCGGCGATCCCTTGGCACACCACCCCTCGGGCGATGCCGCCCGCTTGCGGAGCGTGTCGGTCGGTGCCTTCACCTCGCCGCCGGCCACCGCGAAGAAATACCCGGCGAAACTGCGGCTCTTGCCCGCGAAGTCGGCTGCGGTAAGCCCCGCGCCCTCGATCGCCTCCACCGCCTCATGGGCCGTCCGGCGCAGCTCCTCGCGTGCCGCCATCGCACGGGTCGTGGCCCGGGCCACCAGACGCCCGAGCTCCTCCTTTGCGGGCGCGGCCGCGAGTGCCGCCTTGTTCTTCTCCTTGAAGAGCTCGCCCGCAAGCGAGAGGATGCCGTCGCGGACGTCCCACTTGCGTCCCTCGTCGATGCGCTCCTGCACGAATTCGGTGAGCCAGCGCTGCAGCGACTCGTCCACGGCGATCTCGTCGATGAGCGTGTCGGCGCTTTTGGAGAGCACCGATGCGGTTTCGATCTCGACGTTGTAGTTCAGGTCGAGCCCCAGCTCCTTGATGAAGGCGCGCAGAATGCGCTGGAAAAAGGTGTCGATCGTCAGTACGGTGAAGCGCGAGTAGTCGTGGAGAATCTTCGAGCGGACCTCGGCCGCCCGCCTGCGGACGCTCCGCTCGTCGAGCTGCAGTTCGCCGCACAATTGCGTGAGGTAGGGGCTCGGGGCTCCCGAGGCGAGGGTGTGGATCTCCTTCAGGATGCGCGACTTCATCTCCTCGGTGGCCTTGTTGGTGAAGGTCACGGCCAGGATGTGGCGGTAGAGATGGGGTTGGTCGATGACGTCGCGGACGTATTTGTAGGCCAGCTGGTAGGTCTTTCCCGACCCGGCGCTTGCATTCAGAATCTTCGCTCTCACTCCTCGAAATTTCGTTTTTGGTGAGTAAATGTACGAAACAAATCCCGAACTTCGCAATATTTTTGTATTTTAGCCGGACTGAAACCGACGAAACGAAATTGCAACGAATATGAAGAGACTGATCTTTGCCGCATTCGTGCTGGCCGCGCTGGCCGCCGGATCGCCCGCGGCCGTACACGCCGCCGACAACAATCCCGCAACCTTCTGCCCCGCAGCCGGGGCAACGGAGCTCATGCAGCCGGCCGACAGCCTGCTGGCCGGTTCCGGAAGCCAGTGGCTGCCGGTCTTTACGGCCGTCGAGATCGCCGCTCCGGCCGATGTCCTCCTCGTGCAGGTGCCCGATACCGAGGCCCCGAAGATCGTCTACGACACGAAGGGCTCCACGATGACCAAGTTCCGGGCCGAGGTGCGCGACGGCGTGCTGCGCATCTCCGAGCGGCGCGACTCGCGGCGTGCGGAGCGGACGGCCGTGACGGTCTATTACAACACGCTGCAGAAACTCACCGTGCAGGAGGCTTCGGTATCGTTCGACGCGCCGTTCCGTGCGACGCTCTTCGACCTGGTGCTGGGCAGTTCGGCACAGCTCAAGGCTACGCTCGACGTGGCCGACCTCTCGCTCGAACTCACGGGCAGCAATACCGTGGCGACGCTCACCGGCAAGGCCCGCTACATGCGCGTCTACGCTTCGGGCGGACGGGTCGGTGCGGCCGAGCTGGAGACGATGTCGGCCGAGGCCAACGCCACGGGGTCGTCGCGCGTCGTGCTGCAGGTGATCGACCGCCTGGAGGCAAAAACCTCGACGGGCGGCGTGGTGACCTACAAGGGCAATCCGGCCGTCGTGCGTGCCGACGAGAAGTTCATGGGCGGCAGCATCGCCCACGAGGAGTAGGGGCGGCCTTGGCCGGAGCCCCGGCTCCCGGCTGCGTGAGGCTCCTTGGCCGCATCTTGCGGGGCGTCAGGCCCCGCGCCTAATCGAACCATCGGATGATGAAGACCTTTCTGGGCGAAGTCGCCGCTGATCTCTATGCCCGCTATGGCGAGGCCCTTTCCGAGCGTGCCGTGCTCTTTCCGTCGCGGCGCGCCCGGCTCTTTTTCGTCGATGCCCTCGCGCGGATCGCGAACCGGCCGATGTGGCAGCCCGAATGGGTGACCATCGACGACCTGATGACCGAGATCTCGGGCCTGAGGTGCGGTGATCGCCTGCGGCTGATCACCGAGCTCTACCGTATCTATTCGGAGTACCACGACGAGCCGTTCGACCGGTTCTACTTCTGGGGCGACATGCTGCTCACGGACTTCGACACGGTGGACAAATACCTGATCGACGCCTCGATGCTCTTCCGCAACATCGAGGATATCAAGGAGATCGAGGCCGATATATCCTACCTGACGCCGTCCCAGCTGCGGATCATCGCCTTCTGGACGTCGCTCGGCGAGGAGGCCGACCTCTCGGAGGAGAAGCGCCGTTTCCTGGCTATCTGGCGGACGCTCGGCCCGATCTACCGCCGCTTCCGCGAGCGGCTCGCCGCATTGGGCATCGCCTACAACGGCATGGTGCAGCGTGCCGCCGCCGAGCGCATCCGCGAGGGGGCGTTCTCGTTCGACGGGCCGCGCCGCTTCGTGGTGGCTGGGTTCAACGCCCTGTCGGAGTGCGAGAAGCGGCTTTTCAAGTTCCTTTCGACCGCTGCCAAGACCGACTTCTACTGGGACTACGACTCCTACTACAGGGATCGCCCCGAGCAGGAGGCGGGCATGTTCGTGCGCGAGAACATCGTGCAGTTTCCGCCGCAGGCCGAACTCTCGCACGACAACATGGCTTCGGTGGGGAAGGAGATGACTGCGGTGGCCGCCGTTTCGAATGCCGTGCAGTGCAAGTACGTCGCCACGATCCTCCGCTCGCTGGCTGCCCGCGGGGAGCTGGGCAAGGAGACCGCCGTGGTGCTCACCGACGAGAACCTGCTGCTGCCGCTGCTGCACGCCCTGCCGCCCGAGATCGGACACGTGAACGTCACGATGGGTTACCCGCTGCGCGCCAGCCTGGCCTACACGTTCGTCGAGCGCCTGCTCGAACTGCAGGCCCACCGGAGGCGCCGCGGCGAAGGCTGGACCTTCTACCATACCGATGTCACGGGCCTGCTGTCCCATCCCTACGTGGCCGGCTGCGACGTCGAGCTGACACGCCGCCTCGAGGAGGAGATCGTGCAGGAGCGGCGCATCGCCGTTGATGGCGCCTGGCTCGGCCGCAACGAACTGCTGCGCACGATCTTCGCCCCGGCAGCCGATTGGCGGGCCCTCGCCGTGTGGCTCTCCGCCGTTGTCGCGGCCGTGGCGCGCCAGCCCTACGAGGGCGATGACGCCCGGCAGCGCTTGGAGTTCCTCGCCGTGATCGCCGAGGAGCTCGAACGGCTGCGCAATTCGCTGGACGAATGTGCAATCGACCCGACGCCCGAGATCTTCGCCTCGCTGCTGCGCCGCCACCTCCAGACGCTGCGCATCCCCTATGAGGGCGAACCGCTCGAGGGGGTGCAGGTGATGGGTATCCTCGAAACGCGCAACCTCGACTTCGAGAACGTCGTGATCCTCTCGATGACCGACGACAATTTCCCGGGCAACCACATGGCCCAGTCGTCGTTCATCCCCTACAACCTGCGGGCGGCCTATGCGCTGCCGACACCCGAACACCACGAGGGGGTCTACGCCTACTATTTCTACCGCCTGATCCAGCGCGCCAGCCGCGTGTGGATGCTCTACTGCGCCCATGCCGACGACAAATCGACCGGCGAACCGAGCCGCTACATCCGCCAGATCGAGTACGAGAGCGGCTTCCCGCTGCGCCGCATCGAGGTGGGCGTGGATGTGAACCTGGCCGGTTCGACCCCCATCGAGGTGGCCAAGGACGAGGGGGTGATGCGCCGCCTGCTGCGCTTCACCGATCCCGGGAGCGATGCGTCGCTCTCGCCGACGGCCTTCTTCCGCTACGTCGCCTGCCCGCTGCGCTTCTATTTCCACTCCGTGGCGCGGCTCGACTCCGACGACGAGATCTCCGAGGAGGTCGATGCCCCGATGTTCGGAACGATTCTCCATGCCGCTGTCCAGCGGCTCTATGCCCGTGTCGAGGGCGAGGCGCACCCGGGCGGGACGCTCCGGGCGCTGGTCCGCACGGGCGAGGTCCCCGCGGCGGTCGAGGCGGCTATCAACGAGCACTACCTTCGGGACCCGAAGGCCACGACGGCCGACTATACGGGCAACCTGCTGCTGGTCAAGGATATCGTGACGCGTTACCTCCGGGGTGGAGTGATGGCCTACGATGCGGCGCACGACGGCTTCACGGTCGTCGGGCTGGAGCGGCGCGTGGGGTGCGGCTTTGCGTTCGGATCGGCCGGCCGGCAGCTCACCATGCGCTTCTCGGGCATCGCCGACCGCATCGACCGCCTCGACGACGGATCGCTGCGCGTGGTCGATTACAAGACCGGTGCGGCCCATCTCGAATTCGACGGGCTGGAGAAACTCTTCCACGGCGAGGGCAGGCAGCGGCTGTCGAATATCCTCCAGACGCTGCTTTATGCCCTGATGCTCCGCCGCACGGAGGGTTGCGACGCCGTGCCGGCACTCTACTACGTGCGGGCGATGAACCGCCCGGACTATTCGCCGCAGCTCATCGACCGCGAACTCGGCCTCCGGGGAGCCCCCTATTCGCACTACGCCGCACGCTTCGAGGAGCTCGTCGGCGAGACGCTCGGAGAACTCTACGACCCTGCCGTCCCGTTCCGCCAGTGCGCCGATGCGGACACCTGCGCCTTCTGCGACTTCAACGTCATCTGCAGGCGGTAGCCGCTCCCGCCGGAAAAACGACGCCCCGCGATCCCTGAGGATTGCGGGGCGTTTTTCGAGGGGGCTTCGGCGCCTTGCGGCGGCTACCACCAGTTGTTCTCCTTCATGAGCGGGAGGATGAGCCAGATGAAGAGCCCGAGCAGGACGACCGACATGACGAGCATGTAGAATCCGTGGATCAGCAGCGCCTTGAACGAGGTCTTGACCCATCCGTCGCCATAGACGCGGTGGAAGACGCAGACCATGTGCAGCAGATAGAAGCCCAGCAGCAGGAGGGCATAGCAGCCCGGCCGGTCGATCCACTGTGCGCCGAGCAGCGTGATGAAGACCAGGATGAGCTGTACGGAGTGCAGGTGCAGCGCCGTGACGAAGTGGCCCATGTAGAACATCTTCCGCCGATGGAAGAAGATCTTGAGCAGCAGGGCGAAGAACGGGATGAACAGCAGCAGGATCACGGGCAGCCACTTCGAGAACCAGCCGATGATGTGCGCGTAGACCATCTCGCGGCGGAGGTCCTGGGCCTCGCTGTCCTGTTTGGTGGATTCCGGGCGCAGGGGACTGCTGCTGCTCCAGTGGATCGAGTCGCCGGGCGCGGAGACCAGATAACCCTCCTCGAGCAGAAATCCCGGGATGCGCACCTGCAGCGTGTCGCGCCCCGGACGGTCGATCACCCCGGCGATCGACTCCAACCCCCGGAACTCTTCGCGCGCCCCGGCCACCCAGACGGTCGTGTCCTTCCGCAGCAGGTCGTAGTCCTCGTCATCCCCCTGGCTGACCTGGAGCGCCCGCAGCACGTCGGGATCGCGCAATTCCGAGAGCTGCTTTTCCCGGGGTCCCAACGCTATATCGACATTCTCGGGGATGAAGAGCGCCACGGCCAGGAAGAAGAGTGCCGAGATGAACATGAACAGCCGCAGCGGGTGGACATAGGAATTGATCTTTCCGGCGATGAACTCGAGGGTCAGTATGCCCGGGCGGCGGAAAAGGAGCCAGAGGGTCTGCCACACCTTGCTGTCGAACTGGTAGACGTTCTCGAAATATTGTTTGAAGTATTTCCAGAAGGGTTGCTCCGGATCGAGCGCATACTGTCCGCAGCGGTGGCAGTACATGCCCCGGAGCGTCTCTCCGCAGTTCTTGCAGTGGACATACGCCGGCACCGAATGGCGGCGTATGCGCCGCAGGCGGTTGTATTCGATGCGGCGCGCCAGGGCCCTGCGCCGCTGCTCGATCCCATCGCGCAACGATGTGCGGAGGCTCTTCGCCGTGCAGCCGGGTGCGGTGTCGGCCGGTACAGCGGGTGACTCCTCCTCCTTTCGGCCCGTGCCTTCCGCATCGGATGCGTCGGATGCGGATGCTGTCCCGGGTGTCTGCGGGTTGCCGGGGGCGAATGCGGCCGCAGGATCCGTTCTGTTCGTGCCGCACTCCGCGGCGGAGGTGTTCGCTGTGCGCGCGGCCTCTTCGTGGGTGCCGCTCTCGGTGGATTTCATTTCGGACGATCGGAAAAGGTAATCGGGGACAAAGATACGATTTTTCGGGATTTTGCAATTCCGAAAATCGTGTTATCTTTGTAAGCGGCATTCGACATAAAAGAGAACCGACCATGAAGACAAGACGTTTCTGGAGCCTGTGCCTGATCCTGTCGGCACTGCTCCTCGGATCCTGCGCCGTACATCGGCCTCCCGGTCCCCGTCCGCCCCGTCCGCCGCACGAGGCTCCGCCTCCTCCGCACCACGGTCCGAAGCGACCGGGCAAGAAACACAAGAAACCCAAACCTCCCAAACCGCCCAAGCCGCCGCGGCATGACGACCGCCCGGACCGGTGGTGACGCATTTCGGGCCGGGACCGCACGACTGTGGTCCCGGCTTTCGTTTTCGGGGAATGCTTCGGGGTGAGACCGCCCCTGCGGCGGAGGCCGTTGCGTGTGTTACAGCCTGACGACGAAATAGGAGGCTCCGCTGCGGCGTGCCGCCTCGATGCCGATCTCGGAGTCCTCGAAGATGAGTGTCTCGCGCGGGGTGACCCCCTCGCGGCGCATTGCCTCGAGGAAACAGTCGGGGTGGGGTTTGCTGCGGGTGATCTCGGGGACGGAGAGGATTCCGTCCACGCCGTCGCAGATGCCGAGGTGGTGCATGACGTGCTCGATGTTCTCGCGGCTGCCCGTCGAGACGATCCACACGCGGCCGCCCTGGGCGCGGAACTGCTGGCAGAACTCCCACAGCGGGCGGTTCAGCCGCACGGAGTCGAAGAACGTGGGGTAGAGCTCGATCTTGCGCCGCCGGAGCCGGTCGCGCTCTGCCGGGTTGGCGATGCCCAGGTGCGTGAGGAACTCCTCGCAGCGCATGCCGAAGTAACGGGCCGCGTACTCCTCCTCCGAAAGCGGGATTCCCGCCTCGCGGAGCGTGGCCGTATAGGCGAGCGCATTGGCGCGGCGCGTGTCGGCCAGTGTGCCGTCGAAGTCGAGCAGAATCAGTCGGATGCGGGTTTCCATTTGAAGCGGAGGATCAGGTGGGTCAGTCGAATGCCTGCATGCCCGTCTGCGCGATGCGGATCAGGCGCTGGTATTCCGTGGGGGACAGCTCCATGAAAAAGTAGTGGATCGGGTCCACGCGCATGCCGTTGTGGCGCACCTCGTAGTGGAGGTGGGGCGAGAGCGAGAGTCCCGTGTCGCCCGACAGCGCGATGATGTCGCCGCGGCGGACCTGCTGTCCGCGGCGGACGTTGGTCTTCGAGAGGTGGCTGTACGAGGTTTCGTAACCGTTGCCGTGGTCGATGACGACCGTCAGCCCGTGCGTCGAGTTGCGGGTGGCCACGTCGCGCACCACACCGTCGGCCGTGGCGAAGACGCTCGATCCCTCGGGGATCGTGTAATCGACGCCCTGGTGCGACTGCAGGGTCTTGTAGAAGGGGTGGATGCGCATGCCGTAGGAGGCCGTCAGCAGCGTGAGCTGCTTGTTGATCACCGGCTGGATCGAGGGGATGCGGTCGCAGTCGCGGCCCGCGGAGTCGATGCGTGCCTGCAGGGTGAGGTACGAGTCGTTCAGTCGGACCAGCCGCTGCTCCATGTCGGCCACGCGCTCGCCCAGTTCGCGCTTCAGACGGCGAGTCGAACGATCGACGATCTTCTCGTAGGTGACGCTCTGCCGCTGTTCGTACTCCGTGTCGAAGTCGTAGGGATCGGCCTCGAAGAGTGTGCGGAAGACGCTGCGGTCGCGTTCGGTGAGGTTCTCGAGTACGACCGAGAGCGAGTCGTAACGCTGCGTGAGGGCCTCGTATTCGCGGCGCAGGCCGTCGGCCGAGTGCTTCATCTGCGCCTCGAACGGGGTGTCGAAGAAGATCGAGAAGCCGATGTAGTAGAGCACGGCGGCCCCCAGCCACACGAACAGGTGGATGGTCGTGCGGATGATGCGCTGCTTGCGGCGGCGCCGCCGGCGTAGGCGTTCGAGATCTTTCTTTCCGGTCATGTCAGTACTTTTCGAAATTGGTCTCCCGGAGGTTCTCCATCAGCCGCTCGTACTCCTCGGCCGACATGTTGCGGTTGAAGTAGTTGATCGGGTTCACCGGGATGCCCTTGTGGATCACCTCGTAGTGGAGGTGCGGACCCGACGAGCGGCCCGTGTTGCCCGTGCGGGCGATCAGCTGCCCGCGCTTGACCCGCTCGCCCGGCTTGACGAGCACGTCGCTCAGGTGGGCGTAACGGGTCTTGTAGCCGAATTCGTGGTTGAGCAGCACCTGGTGTCCGTAGCCGCCGTTGTATCCGTTCCCCAGGGCGATCTCCACCGTGGCGTCGCCCGTGGCGTAGACCGGAGTGCCGCGGTCGCACCCCAGGTCGATGCCCTCGTGAGCCACGATGCGGTGCAGGATGGGGTGGAAGCGCCGCGGGTTGAAGGCGCCGATGTGGTTGTTGTGCAGCGCCTTCCGGTCGATGGGCCAGATGGCCGGCACGGCCGAGGCCAGCTGCTCCTTGTTGCGGGCCAGCTGCTGCAGCTCGTCGAACGAGACCGACTCGAGGTAGATCGTGCGGGCCAGCGCATCGAGCTGCCGCCACGTGGGGATCATCAGCGAGGCGTAGTCGTCGTCGGCCATCGGGGCGTATTTCGACTCGGGGTAGGGCTGCCACACGCCCGGGATCGAGAGGGTGTCGGTCGAGAAGAGCGACCGGTAGACGTAGCTGTCGCGGTGGCGGATCTCATCGACGTGCCGCTGTGCCGTGCGTATGCGGTCCTGCAGGATCCGGTAGCGGATCTTCAGCTCGCGGTTGTCGCGCAGGATGCGGTACATCTTCGGGGTGTAGAAGAAGTAGGAGAAGAGGACGTTGGCGATCGACACCAGGATGAAGCCGATGATGATCTTGCGGATGAGCCGGTAGGTGCGCAGGCGGAACGGGGCGGTCACGACCTCGCGTGTGAGCGTCGTGGCCTCCTCGGTGAGGACGAGCGCCTCGTGGGCGAGACGCTGCGTGCGGTTGCTTCTCCGTTTTTGGCTCATCTGCTGAAAAAACTCCTCCGGATAGGGTGCAAATTTAACTTTAATTGTGTAATTTTGCAACCCGAAATCGGAAACGGATAAAAACGAAAATTCGTATATATGGAATCCAACAAAATTCGTCAGGCCTTTCTCGACTTCTTCTCTTCGAAGGAGCATGTGATCGTGCCTTCGGCACCGATGGTCGTCAAGGGCGACCCCACGCTGATGTTCACCAATGCGGGCATGAACCAGTTCAAGGACATCTTCCTGGGCAATGCGCCCAGCAAGTACCCGCGTGCGGCCGATACGCAGAAGTGTCTGCGCGTCTCGGGCAAGCACAACGACCTGGAGGAGGTCGGCCACGACACCTACCACCACACGATGTTCGAGATGCTGGGCAACTGGTCCTACGGCGACTACTTCAAGAAGGAGGCGATCGCCTGGGCCTGGGAGCTGCTGCACGACGTCTATAAGCTCCCGGCCGAGCGGATGTACGCCACCGTGTTCGAGGGCTCGGACGAGGACGGCGTGCCGTTCGACGAGGAGGCCTACGGATATTGGAAGCAGTATCTTCCCGAGGACCACATCATCCGCGGCAACAAGCACGACAACTTCTGGGAGATGGGCGAGACGGGCCCCTGCGGACCCTGCTCGGAGATCCACTTCGACCTGCGCGACGAGGCGGAGATCGCCGCGAAGCCCGGCCGCGAGATGGTCAATGCCGGCCACCCGCAGGTGATCGAGATCTGGAATCTGGTCTTCATGCAGTTCAACCGCAAGGCCAACGGTTCGCTCGAGGAGCTGCCGGCGCGCAACGTCGATACGGGCATGGGCTTCGAGCGTCTCTGCATGATCCTGCAGGGCAAGAAGTCGAACTACGACACGGACGTCTTCCAGCCGACGATCGGCCGCATTGCGGCCCTTTCGGGCAAGCGCTACGGTGAGGACGAGAAGGCGGACGTGGCCATGCGCGTGATGGCCGACCACCTGCGCGCCATCGCCTTCTCGATCGCCGACGGACAGCTGCCGTCGAACGTCAAGGCGGGCTATGTGATCCGCCGCATCCTGCGCCGCGCCGTACGCTACGGCTATACCTACCTGGGCTTCACCGAGCCGACGCTCTGCAAGCTGGTTGCGGGCCTGGTGGAGCAGATGGGCGGACAGTTCCCCGAACTGAAGGCACAACAGACGCTCATCGAGAAGGTCATCGAGGAGGAGGAATCCTCGTTCCTGCGCACGCTGGCCACGGGCATCAACCTGCTCGACGGCGTTATCGCCCGCACGAAGAGCGAGGGCAAGGAGCTTATTTCGGGCAAGGATGCCTTCGAACTCTACGATACGTTCGGATTCCCGATCGACCTGACCGAACTCATCGCCCGCGAGCAGGGCGTCGGTGTCGATCTCGCATCGTTCGAGGAGGAGCTGCAGGCGCAGAAGGCGCGTTCGCGCAACGCCGCCGCCGTGGCGACGGACGACTGGGTGGAGCTCTTCCCGATCAAGGAGAGCGTCTTCACGGGATACGATACGCTGACCGACGAGGTGCGCATCGCGCGTTACCGCCGCGTTACCTCGAAGGGCCGTACGACCTACCAGCTGGTCTTCGACCGCACGCCCTTCTACGGCAATTCGGGCGGTCAGATCGGCGACACGGGCTATATTGAGAGCGCCAACGAACGCATCGAGATCGTAGCTACCGAGAAGGAGAACGGTCTGATCATCCATATCGTCGAGATGCTTCCCGAGAATCCCGAAGCTCCGTTCCATGCCGTGGTGGATGCCGGAAAGCGGCAGTCGGCGGCCAACAATCATACGGCCACGCACCTCATGCATGCCGCATTGCGCAAGGTGCTGGGCAACCATGTCGAGCAGAAGGGTTCGCTCGTAACGCCCGAAATGCTGCGTTTCGACTTTTCGCACTTCCAGAAGGTTACGCCGGAGCAGCTGCGCGAGGTGGAGCGGCTTGTGAACCGTGCCGTGCGCGCCGACGATCCGCTCGAGGAGAACCGCAACGCCACGAAGGAGGAGGCTGCGGCCGCCGGGGCGATGATGCTTTTCGGCGAGAAGTACGGCGACCGTGTCCGCATGGTTCGCTTCGGCGATTCGGTCGAGCTGTGCGGCGGTACGCATACCCGTTCGACGGGAACCATCGGCTTCTTCAAGATCCTCTCGGAGAGTGCCATTTCGGCCGGTGTGCGCCGTATCGAAGCCGTTACGGGCGAGCAGGCCGAGAAGATCCTCTATGCTGCCGAAGATACGATGCACGATATTGCCGAGTACCTCAACAACCCGCAGGTCGTGCAGGCTGTCAAGAAGATGCTCGAGAGCAACGAGCAGCTCTCGAAGGAGGTCGAGACCATGCGCCGCGAGCAGGTGGCCCAGTGGGCCGACAAGATCGCCTCTTCGGCCCCCGAGCGCGACGGCATGTGCCTGTTCAGCACGCAGACCGACCGACGTCCCGATTTCGTCAAGGACCTGGCCTATAATTTGCGCCAGCGCCTGCCGAAACTGGTCTTTGTCGTCGGGTCGCTCGTCGATGGCAAGCCGACGCTGACGGTCATGCTCGGCGACGAGATCACGGCCCGCGGCGTGAATGCCGGCGCGGTAGTCCGCGAGGCGGCGAAGCTCATGCAGGGCGGTGGCGGCGGCCAGGCCTTCTTCGCTACGGCCGGCGGCAAGAACCCCGACGGACTGCAGGCTGCTATCGACAAGGCCGTTGAGCTGATCTCGGCGCAGGTGGAATAACGCGGCGGCATGCCGGGCGGATCCCGGCGGCCCGACGCTGAACAGAAACAATACGGGACTTAAAAACTGATAGTTATGGAAAGCAACAAGGTATTACTGATGATTCTCGATGGCTGGGGCAACGGCCATCACGACAAGGCCGATGTCATTTCGACCGTACATCCCGCATACATCTCGGCCATGACCGAAAAGTACCCCCATGCCGAACTGCGCACCGACGGCGAGAACGTCGGCCTGCCCGACGGACAGATGGGCAACTCGGAGGTGGGCCACCTCAATATCGGCGCCGGCCGTGTGGTCTACCAGGACCTCGTAAAGATCAACCGCGCCTGCCGCGACAACTCGATCCTCCGGAATCCCGAGATCGTCAAGGCTTTCGAATATGCCAAGGCGCAGGGCGTCGGCGTGCACTTCATGGGCCTGACCTCGGACGGCGGCGTACACTCGTCGTTCGAGCACCTCTTCAAACTCTGTGACATCGCCCGCGAGTACGGCGTTTCGGAGCGCACCTACGTGCACTGCTTCATGGACGGCCGCGATACCGACCCGCACAGCGGCAAGGGCTTCATCGCCCAGCTCGAAGAGCACCTCGCCCAGACGGGCGGCAAGATCGCCACGGTGATCGGCCGCTACTATGCCATGGACCGAGACAAGCGCTGGGAGCGTGTGAAGGTGGCCTACGACGCGCTGGTCGAGGGTGTCGGCGAGCACGACACGGACATGGTCGCCGCCGTGCAGAAGTCCTATGATGCCGACGTGACGGACGAGTTCATCAAGCCGATCGTCCATGTCGATGCTGCGGGCCAGCCCGTAGGCCTGATCCGTCCGAACGACCTGGTTATCTTCTTCAACTACCGCAACGACCGCGCCAAGGAGCTGACGATCGTCCTCACGCAGCAGGATATGCCCGAGGCCGGCATGCACACCATGCCGCTCTACTACTGCTGCATGACCCCCTACGACGCCAAGTTCACGGGCCTGCACATCCTCTTCGACAAGGAGAACGTGCCCGACACGATCGGCGAGTGGGTTTCGAAGCAGGGCCTTCGGCAGCTGCGCATCGCCGAGACCGAGAAGTATGCCCACGTGACCTTCTTCCTCAACGGAGGCCGCGAGGATAAGTTCGAGGGCGAGGAGCGTATCCTGGTGGCATCGCCCAAGGTGGCCACCTACGACCTGCAGCCCGAGATGTCGGCCCCCGAGGTTGCCGACAAGCTGGTTGCCGCCCTCGGCGAGCGTAAGTTCGACTTCATCTGCCTGAACTTCGCCAACGGCGACATGGTGGGCCATACGGGTGTCTACGACGCGATTGTCAAGGCCGTCAAGGCCGTCGATGGCTGCGTCGAGAAGGTGGTCGAGGCCGCCAAGGCCAACGGCTACGAGGTGGTGATGATTGCCGACCACGGCAACGCCGACAACGCCATCAATCCCGACGGTACGCCCAACACGGCGCACTCGCTCAACCCGGTGCCCATCGTTGTGGTGTCGGACCGCGTGAAGTCGGTGCACAACGGCATCCTGGCCGACGTGGCTCCTACGGTGCTCAAGCTCATGGGACTTCCCCAGCCCGAGGAGATGACCGGCAAGGCTCTTGTCGAGATGAAGTAACCCGGTTCCCCGGAACCGAATGAAACGAATGAAGACCGGTCCTGCGACCGGTCTTCGTCGTTTGTGGTGCGGCCCGATCCGGCGAAGATCCGCATGCACACCGGGCATCGGAGCCTTCTCCTCGCCGCCTCCTGCGCTTTCCGATCCGAAAAGAGAAGAGGGGATTCGCGCACATGCGCGAATCCCCTCTTTTTCGTGGGCCGGGCCCCGGCCTGCACTCCTCCCGGATGTCAGAGATACTCATCGAAGGCGCTGATCCATACGGGCATCAGCCGCAGGGCATGCTTCATCTGGTAACGGGCCTGCGAGGAGGTGGAGGCGACGAACTCCATGCCGATCTGGAAGATGTTGTCTCCGTCGCTGTCATCGCGATATGCCGAGCATTTGCAGAGGAACTTCGCGGTGTTGAGCTCGGAGGCAATGTTCTGCAGTTCGCTGAGCGACATGTCCGAAATGCCGAATGGCACGCGAACCTCGACGTAGGAGTAGCCATCGTCGATGTCCTTGACGATGACGTAATAGAGGTATCCCTCCTTCTTGAACTGGATGTCGCCGTCCGAGTCGTAGGAGGGGGCGTATCCTTCGGTGCGCAAGAAGGACATGATGTCCGATTGCAGGGACTGGGCCCGAAGCGCACCCAGGGTGCAAAGGGTCATGAGCAGTACGAGAACGAGTTTTTTCATGGTCGGGTTTGTTTTTTAAGGGTTTTCCGATTCGTTGGGTTTATCCAAAGGTAGGAAAAAAACCGGCTCGTTGTTCAGTAGAGTTCGAGAAATTCATAGCTGTTGCCCACCTCCGTGAGGTAGCGCAGGAACTCTTCGCGCGGGATGACCACCGTGGCGCGGTTGTCGTTGGGGTGGAACGAGAGCGAGGGGTACTCCTGCAGCCGGGCGTCGAGGAACAGGTGCACGTGGTGCTCCGTGTCGTTGATCAACCCGAAGGGCGATACCGAGCCGGGCCGCAGCCCGAGCCAGCGCTCCATGCGCTGCTCGGAGGCAAACGACAACTTGCCCTGGCGCAGACGGTGTTCGAGGTCGTGGATGGCCAGCGACTGCTCGGCATCGAACGAGACCAGGTAGTGGCGGTTGCCCTTGTGGTTGCGGAAGAAGAGGTTCTTGCAGTGCTTCGAACCGTCGTTGCGCCAGTATTGGCGGGCGATCTCTATGGTCGGGGCCTCCGGATGCTCGTACCACGTGTAGCGGATGCCGTGGGCGTCGAGCCATTCGAAGACGCGCTGACGCCGCTCGTCGGGCGTCAGCGCGGGCGGGGTCGTCTCGGCGTTCATCGTGCGCTGCCGTTGAATGAGCGGATGTTGTCGGCGATGCACCGCACGAGGATCTCCACGGCCTCGACGGGCGACCAGGCGTTGTGGGGCGAGAGCAGCAGCCGTTCGGGCTCGCGCACCGAGAGCAGGGGATTGCCCTTCTCGAGCGGCTCGTGCACGAAGACGTCGAGTGCAGCCCCCGCCAGGCGTCCCGCATCGAGTGCGGCCGCGAGGGCCGCCTCGTCCACGATCCCGCCGCGCGCCACGTTGATGAGCAGGGCCGAAGGCTTCATCCGTGCCAGCTCGCCGGCGCCGATCAACCCCTTCGTGCGGTCGTTCAGCGGGCAGTGGACCGACACGATATCGGCCCAGGCGAGCAGTTCGCCGAGCGGCATGCAGGGATACTCCTCCTGCCGCGCGATGCCCGACGTGGAGGTGTAGGCCACCTCGCACCCCAGGGCCGTGGCGACACGGGCCACGTTGCGTCCGATGTTGCCCAGCCCGATGACGCCCCAGTGCGAGCCGTAGAGCTGGTGGGTCGTGCGGCCGAAGTGGTACTGCCGTTCGGCCCCGGCGTAGTGCTCCTTCACGTAGCGGTCGTAGTAGACGATCTGGCGCAGCAGTGCGATGGCGGCGCCGATGGTCGTCTCCGTGACCGAATGGGTCGAGTAACCCACGGCGTTCTTCACGGTGACGCCCCGTTCGGCCGCGGCGGCCAGGTCGATGTGGTTCATTCCCGTGGCGGCCACGCAGATCAGCCGCAGGCGGGGCAGGCGTTCGAGCGTGGCACGGTCGAACGGCACCTTGTTGGTGATGACGATGTCGGCGTCGGCCGCACGGGCGACGATCTCTTCGCGCCGTGTGACCTCGTAGCCCGTATAGTTTCCCAGCGCACGGATCGACGAAAGGTCGGCCTCCCCGAGGCTGTACTGGTCGAGAAATACGATGTTCGGTTTCATCGGAATGGTTCTTTATGTTTCTTGGATGCTTCTTGAATACTTTTCGGCGGCAGGGCCCGGACACGCCGCAGCCGCTCCCCGCAGGGCAAAGATAGCGGCTTTTCGCCTTCGGTCGCCCGTTTTTCGTATATTTGTCCCGAGAAACCGTTTTGCACAGATGAAATTTCCGACCCTTCCCATCCGCCTGTGGACCGCCTTTGCCGCGGTTCTGGTCTCGGCGGGATGCGCCCGCCCGGCGTTCGAGGTCTCCTGGCGGCAGACGCTCGACAACGCGGACGGCGGCCTGCTGCGCGTGTGGAACATTGCCGACCGCAGCGATTCGCTCTTCCTGCGCCGGCGCGCCGAGCCGGTGACCGCCCGGACGTATGCCGCCGAGGAGTTCGGCCGCCTGTGCGAGGGATTGCTGACCACGGTCCGCAACCCGCAGAACGAAGGGGTGGGTATCGCCGCCCCGCAGGTCGGCATCGGACTGCGGGTCATCGCCGTACAGCGCTTCGACCTGCCGGGCGAACCGTTCGGTGTCTATGTCAATCCCGAGATCGTGCGGCGTACGGGGCCTGCGGTTCCCGGCCCGGAGGGGTGCCTTTCGGTCCCGGACCGCTACGGCGATGTGGCGCGGCCGCAGCAGATCGAGATCCGCTACCGCGACAGCCGCTTCATCCGCCGCAGGGAGGTCATACGGGGCTATACGGCCGTCATCTTCCAGCACGAGGTGGATCACCTGGACGGCATCCTCTTCATCGACCGCATGGCCGCGGAGCGTCTCTGACGGGCTGCGGCGGTCAGTCGAGTTCGCCGATCAGCCCCCGGATCACCACCGAGGCGCAGCCGATGCCGAACAGCGGCGGGATGTAGGAGATCGTCCCGACGTTCGACTTCTTGTTCTGCTCCTCGCAGAGGATCATCGCCCCCTCGCGCATCGGTTCGGGCGAGAAGACGGCCCGGAAGCCGCTGCGGATGCCGATCTTGTGCAGCCGCTTGCGGAGCATGTGGGCCAGCGGGCAGTGGTGGGTCTTCGAGATGTCGGCGATCTCCAGCTTCGTGGGGTCGGTCTTGGCCCCGGCCCCCATCGAGCTGACCAGCGGATAGCCCCGTTCGAGCGAGGCGGCGATCAGCGCCAGTTTCGGCGAGAGGGTGTCGATGGCGTCCACCACATAGTCGTAACGCGCGGCATCGAGCAGCGTGTAGGTCTCCTCGTCCTTGATGTAGCGATTGACTACTGTGAGTTCGATCGCGGGGTTGATGTCCCGCAGCCGTTCGGCCAGCACCTCGGCCTTCTGCCGCCCGACGGTCGAGTGGAGCGCCACCAGCTGGCGGTTGATGTTCGTCGGGTTCACCGTGTCGGCATCGGCCACCGTCATGCGGCCTACGCCCGCACGGGCGATCATCTCGGCGGCATAGGCGCCCACGCCGCCCAGACCGACGACCAGAACGTGGGCGTCGCGGATTTGTGAAAGTTTCTCTTTGCCAAGCAGCAATTCGGTTCTTTCCAGCCAGTTGTCGTTCATTATCTCGTGTTTTTCTTTAACTCACCGCATGCCTCTGTGTCTGTTGTCGCCCGTGGGGTGAAGAGCCTCCGGTAGTTGGCCTCCGTCGCCTGTTGCAGTTCGCTGACGCGGCAGCCGAGCACTGCGGCGGCCGCGGCGTAGACGCTTCCGATCTCCGCAGGGTCGTCGTCCGTCTCGAAGAAGAGCCGTTCGTGCGGTGTCGTGCGCAGCGCTTCGAGGCTCCGCGGCGAAGCGAAGGTACGCATGCCGAAGGAGAGGTACCAGCCGCTGCCGACGGCCCGCCGCGCCTGCTCGGGCGAGCCGATGAAGCCGTGGAAGATGGCCGCCGGGGGCGGGCAGGCTTTCAATTCGTTCATCAGCGGTTCGAAGGCCCGCACGCAGTGCAGCACCACCGCAAGGCCCCGTTCGCGGGCCAGCCGCAGGTGGGCGCGCAGCAGCTCCGTCTGCGCCGCGCGGTCGGTGGAGCAGGCGAAGTCGAGCCCCGTCTCACCGAGGGCCTGAGCTCCGGCAAGAGCCACGCCGAGCCGCCCTGCAAGCCCCTCGGAGCGCACTGCAGCCAGTTCGCGTGCCGCCTCCCACGGATGGATGCCCGCCGTGCGGAGTTCCGTGCAGCGCCCCGTCGGACGGTGGGTGTGGATATTGACATAGTCGGCCATGACACGGCAAATGTAGGAATTTTCTCCGACATCGGAAACCGCTTCATCACGTCCCGCTCCGACGGTCGGCATATTTCGCTTCGCAGGATGCCGGGTTTCGTTTTTGTCATTTTGTCCGTCGGGCGGAAATAATGGCCCTGGAAATGGGATTTTTCGGGAAAAATTTCGTACTTTCGCACGCGATTTAAGGTGTTAGTACGCTAACAACACGAAAAAGGCGAAACCCTAAAAATCCAAACATAACAATCAAATTCTTTAACCATGTCGAAAATCATTACATTACGCAAGGGTTTAGACATCAATCTGGCGGGCAAGCCCCAGGAGACGCTGACCGAAGCGCCTCTGTCTCCGGAGTATGCCCTCTCGCCCCTCGATTTCGAGGGTGTGACGCCCAAGCTGCTGGTTAAGGTGGGAGATGAGGTGAAGGCCGGAACGCCGTTGTTCTTCAACAAGTACAACGAGCGCGCCCTCTTCACGTCGCCCGTCAGCGGCAAGGTGGCCGCCATCAACCGCGGAGAGAAGCGCAAGGTGCTCTCCGTGACGGTGACCCCCGACGCCGTTCAGCGCTACGAGGAGTTCGAGAAGCCCGACCTGAAGAAGGCTTCGCGCGAGCAGATCGTCGAACTGCTGCTGCGTTCGGGCCTCTGGCCGATGATCGTGCAGCGACCCTACGGCATCATCGCCGACCCGAACGACACGCCGAAGGCCGTCTTCATCTCCGCCTTCGACTCCGCGCCGCTCGCTCCGGACTACAACTTCGTCCTCCGCGACGAGCAGCGGAACCTGCAGGCCGGCATCGAGCTGATGCGCCGGCTCACGCCGGGCAAGGTGCACCTCTCGGTGCGCGCCAAGGCCGAGGGCCGCATGCCCGAGCTGCAGGGCGTCGAGCTGCACACGTTCGCCGGCAAGCACCCCGTGGGCAACGTCGGCGTGCAGATCCACCACGTCGATCCGATCAACAAGGGCGACATCGTCTGGACGGTCAATATCCAGGATCTGGCCATCATCGGCCGTCTGGTGAACGAGGGCCGTGTGGACATGCACAAGACGGTGGCCGTCACCGGCTCCGAGATCGAGAAGCCGGCCTACGTGCGCATCATCGCCGGGGCCCGCGTCGATTCGGTGGTCAAGGGCAACGTCAAGGCCCAAAAGGAGGGCGACAGCATCCGCTTCATCTCGGGCAACGTCCTCACCGGTACGAAGACCGCACTCGACGGCTTCGTGGGATTCTATGCCAACCAGCTGACGGCCATCCCCGAAGGCGACAAATACGAACTGCTCGGATGGGCCATGCCCCGTCTGAAGAAGTTCTCCGTGTCGCGCGCCTACTTCTCGTGGCTCTGCCCCAAAAAGGAGTACGACCTCGACACGAATCTCAACGGCGGCGAGCGTCCGTTCGTCGTTACGGGACTCTACGAACAGTATCTGCCGATGGACATCTACCCGATGTACCTGCTCAAGGCCTGCCTGGCGGGCGACATCGACAAGATGGAGAACCTCGGCATCTACGAGGTCACGGAGGAGGATTTCGCCCTCTGCGAATTCGTCGATCCTTCGAAGATCGAGATCCAGCAGATCATCCGCGACGGTATTAACTTAATGATTAAGGAGGCATAACGATGGGACTGCGTAAATTCATGGACAAAATCAAGCCCACCTTCTCCAAGGGAGGCAAGCTGGGCTTCCTCGAATCGACCTTCGACGCATTCGAGACGTTCCTCTTCGTCCCGAACACGACCACGACCCGCGGCGCACACATCCGCGACTGCAACGACATGAAGCGTACGATGATCGTCGTCGTGCTGGCGCTGATCCCGGCGTTCCTGTTCGGCTGCTTCAACACGGGTCTGCAGGTGGGCCTCGAGGGCTTCCAGGCCTTCTTCTACGGTCTGGTGCGCGTGCTGCCGATGGTGTGCGTCTCGTACATCGTCGGTCTGGGCATCGAGTTCGCCTTCGCCCAGGCCCGCGGCCACGAGGTGAACGAGGGTTTCCTCGTGACGGGTCTGCTGATCCCGATGATCTTCCCCGTATCGACGCCCCTGTGGATGGTGGCCCTCTCGACGGCCTTCGCCGTAGTCTTCGGCAAGGAGGTCTTCGGCGGTACGGGTATGAACGTCTTCAACCCCGCGCTGCTGGCGCGTGCCTTCGCCTTCTTCGCCTACACCCCCTCGATGTCGGGTGAGACCGTATGGTACTCCAACTGGACGATGATGGGTGCGCAGGTGGACGGCATCACCGGTGCCACGGCGCTCGAGCAGCTCTCGACCACCGGCACGATGACCTTCTCGCCGCTGGACGCCTTCCTGGGCTTCATCCCCGGTTCGTTCGGCGAGACCTCGACGCTCGCCATCCTCATCGGCGCCGCCATCCTCCTCTTCACGGGCATCGCCTCGTGGCGGACGATGGTCTCGGTATTCGTCGGCGGCCTGGCCATGGGCTACCTCTTCCAGGCGCTCGGCGTGACGGAGTACCCGGCCTGGTGGCACCTGATCGTCGGCGGCTTCGCCTTCGGTGCCGTCTTCATGGCCACGGATCCCGTGACCTCGGCCCAGACCAACAAGGGCAAGTACATCGTGGGATTCCTCACCGGTGCGCTGGCCGTGATGATCCGCGTCGTGAACCCGGCCTATCCCGAGGGCATGATGCTGTCGATCCTCTTCATGAACGCGCTGGCTCCGCTGGTGGACTACTACGTGGTCGAGGCGAACATCTCGCGTCGCAAGAAACGTGTTAAAACCGCAAAATAGGGGAGATAGATATGGCAAAGAAACAATTCAAATGCAATGTCTGCGGATACATCCACGAGGGTGCCTCCGCACCGGATACCTGCCCCGTTTGCGGTGTTGCCGCGTCGGAGTTCACGGAGCAGAAGGCCGCCAGGAAGGGATTCGATACCAACAGCAACGTCTATATCGTCGTCTACTCGACGGTGATGGTCATTATCGTGGCGACGCTGTTGGCGCTGGCCGCACTCGGACTCCAGAAGCGGCAGGCCGAGAACGAACTCAACGAGAAGAAGCAGTCGATCCTGCTGTCGCTCTATGCCGGTGACGCTGTCAAACAGGGTGTTCCGGCCGAGGAGCTCATCAAGAGCGTCAAGTACGACGAGGTGATCGACGCCTACGTCGTGGACAAGGAGGGCAACCGCATCGAGGGCGAGAACGTCTTCGCGCTGCTCAACGACCTGCCGGGCGCCTACGAGGCCGGCAAGTTCCCCCTCTTCGAGGCCAAGGACGGCCGCGTGGTGATTCCCGTGACGGGCATGGGCCTCTGGGGTCCGGTCTGGGGCTATGTGGCCCTCGAGAAGGACATGAACACGATGGCCGGCATCATCATGGCCCACAAGGGTGAGACCCCGGGTCTGGGTGCCGAGATCGCCACCTCGAAGTTCCAGTCGCACTTCATCGGCAAGCAGATCTTCGAGGGCGACGAGTTCGTCTCCGTGAAGCTCCGCAAGGGCGGCGCCAAGGACCCGAACCACGAGGTGGACGCCATCTCGGGCGGTACGAAGACCTCCGACGGTGTGACGGCCATGCTCGAGAACAGCCTCCGCAACTACCTGCCCCTGCTCGAGGCAAAGCGTGCGGCCGGGGTGCAGCCCGCTGCGACGGCCGAGGCTGAAGTGTCTAACGATGAAAATGTAGAAAACAATGAGTAAGAACGAAAAAGAGCCTTTGTTTTCGGCCAAGAACATGAAGTATCTGACCGGCCCGTTCTCGGCGAACAACCCGGTCATCGTGCAGATCCTCGGCATCTGCTCGGCTCTGGCCGTCACCGTGCAGCTCAAGCCGGCCATCGTCATGGCACTCTCCGTGACGGTCGTCACGGCCTTTTCGAACCTCGTGATGTCGCTGATCCGCAACGGCGTGCCGGCGCGTATCCGCATCATCGTCCAGCTCGTGGTGATCGCCGCGCTGGTAATCCTCGTCGATCAGGTGCTCAAGGCCTTCGTCTATGAGATCTCCAAGCAGCTCTCGGTCTACGTCGGTCTGATCATCACCAACTGTATCGTCATGGGCCGCGTCGAGGCCTTCGCCCTGGCCAACAAACCCTGGGCCTCGTTCCTCGACGGTATCGGCAACGGTCTGGGCTACGGCCTGATCCTGGTGATCGTGGCCTTCTTCCGCGAACTGCTCGGCTCGGGCAGCCTGCTGGGCTTCCGCATCATCCCCGAAAGCTGGTATATGGCCGAGGGCGGTTTCTATTCGAACTGCGGCATGATGCTCTTCCCGCCGATGGCGCTGATCATCGTGGGCTGCATCATCTGGGTACACCGCTCGCGCAACAAGGACTTACAGGAAAAATAGGAGGATAGCGTATGGAATCTTTGAATATATTTATCCGGTCGATCTTCATCGACAACATGGTCTTCGCCTTCTTCTTCGGCATGTGCTCCTACATCGCCGTGTCGAAGAGCGTGAAGACGGCCCTGGGTCTCGGTGCCGCCGTTACGTTCGTGATGGTCATGACCGTGCCCCTGAACTACCTCTTGTATGAATATGTGCTCAAGGCCGGCGCGCTGGTCGAGGGAGTCGATCTGAGCTTCCTGACCTTCATCGTCTTCATCGCCACGATCGCGGCATTCGTGCAGCTCGTGGAGATGATCGTCGAGAAGTTCTCGCCGACGCTCTACAGCCAGTTGGGTATCTTCCTGCCGCTGATCGCCGTGAACTGCGCCATCATGGGCGGCTCGCTTTTCATGCAGCAGAAGGTCGATGCGCTGGAGCTGACGTCGCTGTGGCAGTCGATCGTCTACGGCCTTGGCTCCGGCCTGGGCTGGTGGCTCGCCATCGTCATGATGGCCGCCATCCGCGAGAAGACGACCTACTCGCAGATCCCCGCGGCGCTCAAGGGCCCCGGTATCGCGTTTATCATCACCGGCCTGATGGGTATCGCCTTCATGATCTTCTCGGGTATTCAGTTCTAACCTTAAAAGAGATTCGGAAAAAATGGAATTGACTATTATAGTTGCAATCATTGCCTTTCTGGCGGTAACCCTCCTGTTGGTAGGGCTGCTTCTCTTTGCAAAGGCCAAACTGACCTCGTCGGGCGAAGTTACGATCGACATCAACGGCGGCGAGAAGGTCATTACGACCGAAAGCGGCTCGACGCTGCTCGCAACGTTGGCCAACAACAAGGTCTTCCTGCCTTCGGCCTGCGGCGGCGGCGGTTCGTGCGGCATGTGCAAATGCCAGGTGATCGAGGGCGGCGGCGACATCCTGCCCACCGAGACCGGCTTCATCACGCGCAAGATGGCCAAGGAGCACTGGCGCCTGGGATGCCAGGTCAAGGTGAAGGAGAACCTCAAGATACAGGTTCCCGAAGCCGTGCTCGGCGTCAAGAAGTGGGAGTGCACCGTGGTCTCGAACCGCAATATCTCGACCTTCCTCAAGGAGTTCGTCGTCAAGCTGCCCGAAGGCGAGAACCTCAAATTCCGCAGCGGCGGCTACATCCAGATCGACATCCCGAAATACGATGCCATCAAGTTCTCGGACATGGACGTCGACGAGGCCTACCGTGCCGACTGGGACAAGTTCAAGATGTGGGATCTGGTTACGACCAACCCCGAGGCTACGTTCCGTGCCTACTCGATGGCCAACCACCCGGCCGAGGGTAATATCATCATGCTCAACATCCGTATCGCCACGCCGCCGTTCGACAAGGCTACGGGCGGGTTCATGAAGGTGAACCCGGGTATCTGCTCGTCGTACATCTTCTCCCGCAAGCCGGGCGACAAGGTGACGATCTCGGGCCCCTACGGCGAGTTCTTCCTGCCGGACAACCTGCCCGACACGCAGGAGCTGATCTTCATCGGCGGCGGCGCCGGCATGGCCCCGATGCGCAGCCACATCATGCACCTGTTCAAGACCGAGAAGACGAAGCGTCCCGTATCGTTCTGGTACGGCGCCCGCGCACTGAAGGAGGCTCCCTACCTCGACGACTTCCACCAGATCGAGAAGGATTTCCCCAACTTCAAGTTCCACCTCGCACTCGACCGTCCCGATCCCGAGGCCGATGCCGCAGGCGTGGACTACAAGGTAGGCTTCGTGCACAACGTGCTCTACGAGAACTACCTGAAGAATCACGAGGAGCCCGAAGGATGCATCTACCTCATGTGCGGACCTCCGATGATGATCGCTTCGGTAGTGAAGATGCTCGACTCGCTCGGCGTGCCGCCCGAAAACATCCTCTACGACAACTTCGGCAGCTGATCGGCTGCCCGGAGCGGGATCCTGGGATCCCGATACATGCAGCGTCCCGGACAGATTCACTGTCCGGGACGTTTTTTGTCGGGAGGCTGCGGGCTCGACGGTTCGGACCGTCCCGGAGCGTCGCCGCTGCCGAACCCTCGAGCCCGGGTCGCAAGCCCGGGGAAATCCAGCTGTGGACGGGGTCGGCAGACAAGGGATGCCCGGGCGGGCGTATCCGAGACGGGACGTCCAACCCTCTGCCGATCGTTCCCGCGTTCGGTCCCGACGGCCGCAGCGTACAAGAAAGGCGGCGCAACACCGGATGGTTGCGCCGCCTTTTGTCCTCTTTTCGGTCCGGGGTCCTATTCCCAGAACCGGAAGAAGTGGTGTACGGGACCGTGGCCGTGGCCGATGCGGTAGGCCGCACCTGCTGCGATGGCCGAGGCGATGTACTCCTTCGCCCTGCGGGCCGCCTCGTCGAGCGAACAGCCGTGGGCCAGGAAGGCCGCCAGTGCCGACGAGAGGGTGCAGCCCGTGCCGTGGGTGTTCGGCGTGTCGAGCCGCTCGGAGCGCAGTTCGAGGATGTGGTCCTCCTCGGCGTTGTAGAAGATATCGACCAGCTCGCGGTCGTGCAGGTGCCCGGCCTTGAGGAAGACCGAGACGCGGCCGTTGCGCGAGAGTTCGCGTGCGGCCTCGGGCAGCTCCTCCTGCGAGGCGATCCGGCGGCCGAGCAGCAGCTCGGCCTCGGGGATGTTCGGCGTGATGATGCGCACGTGGGGGACAAGTTCGTCGCGCAGGGTGGCGATGGCCTCCTGCTGCAGGAGCGGATCGCCCGACGTGGCGACCATCACCGGGTCGAGCACCACGTTGCGGATGGCATACTGCCCGAGCGTCTGCCGCACGGCCCGGATCAACTCCGAGGAGTGTAGCATGCCGATCTTCACGGCATCGGCCCCGATGTCGTCGAGCACCGAGCGGATCTGGCCGACGACGAACTCGACCGGGACGGGGTGGACCCCCGTGACGCCCACCGTGTTCTCGTCCACGACGGCCACGATGGCCGACGTGCCGAAGCAGCCGCAGGCCGAGAAGGTCTTCAGGTCGGCCTGGATGCCCGCACCGCCGCTCGGATCGCTTCCGGCGATGGTCAGGGCGCGTTTGTAGGTTTTCTTTTCCGTGTTCATATGTTCCATTTTTCGAGATTCCAGGCGCTGTCCCAGAACAGCCACTCCATCTTCGTGCAGCGCACGAAGAGGTCGGTCATGCGGCGGCGGATTTCGTCGCCGGCTGCCTCGGCCAGCTCGTCGCAGACCGCTGCGGCGCGTCCGGCCGCCTCGGCAAACCCCGGATCGGCATAGGTCGAGATCCAGGCTGCGTAGGGGTGTCCCTCCAGACGGGTGCGGCGCAGGATCTCCTCGCCCACACGCTGGTAGACCACAAAGCAGGGCAGCACGGCTGCCGCCTCGACCTCGACCGGTGCCGTGGCCTGGGCGTCGAGCACCGAGGTGTAGAGCAGGCATGCGGGGCTGATCTCCCCGGGCGACGGATGGCCGCCGTCGAGGAACTGTGCATGCAGGGCCCGCTCGACCTCGATCCCCTCGAGGGCGAAGTGCAGGAAGGTCTCCGTCTGCTCCTTGCGGGGAAGGCGGGCGGCTATGTGGGCCAGCCGCCGGGCATAGCCGTCGAGGTAGAGGGCGTCCTGGCGGATGTAGAAGCGGAACTTCTCCGCCGGGAGGGTCCCGGCCGCGAGCTCATGGACGAACGGGTGTTCGAGAATGCGGCGGAAGGTCGGCGCGGCGGCCTCCCAGGCCCGGTCGCTCCAGCGGTTCATGGCTTCACGCATTTGCGGGCCGTGACGGCCACGTAATCGCCCTTGCCGTATCCCTCGACGGGCTGCTCCTCCTCGTCGTTCGAGCAGAGCGGGTGGGAGGTGAGCGTCTGTGCGAAGGTGAGGTCGCCGAAGCCGGCGGCCTCGAGCAGGGCGACCTTCTCGGCCGTCGTGCGCCATGCGGCGACCTTGACGAACTCGATCGGGTAGGGGTTGGGCGGGTAGACGCCCTCGAGCAGCGGGTGGTCCCACGTGCCGAGTGCCAGGGCCAGGTTGTACATGATGCCGTAGGAGCTCTCCTTCGGAACGTCGATCAGGATGATCCGCCCGCCGTCGGGCAGGGCGTCGTAGGCCTTGCGGACTACCGAGGCGAGGTCGCCGATGTAGCTCGGCGTGCCGTTGAAGAGCAGCGTGTCGTAGTCGCCGTGCCCGAAGTCGGCCTCCTCGGCCGTGGCGATGGTCACGTTCATGCCCCGCTTGCGGGCGATCTCGGCCATGCCCACCGAGGGCTCGATGCCGTCGGTTACGGTGATGCCGTACTCCTTGCGGAGTATCGACTCGAAGAGGCCGCTGCCGCAGCCGACCGAGAGCACGCGGCCGGCATCCCGGAGCGTCGCGGCGACCAGATTGACCTCCGAATAGAGGACGTTGCGGTTGTCGAGGAACCAGGCATCGTAGGCCGATGCGTATTCGTCAAATCCTTTTCCCATGTCTGTTTTTTTCGTATTGAGGAGTTTAAAGTTCGATAATGTCCGTTTCGAGGCTCCTGAGATCGATAGTGAAGAGCCTTCCGTCGAGCGGCTCGCCGAATCCGGCGAGCAGTTTCAGCGCCTCCGAGGCCTCGAGGGCCCCGATAACGGCCGGGACGGCGCCGATGACGCCTGCCACGGTCTGCGGACGCCGGCAGAGCGCTTCGCGGTCGGGGTAGAGATCCGCGTAATGGCGCCCCCGCAGGTGGTTGAAGACGCCGACCTGCCCGTGGAAGGCCCCGATCGAGCCGTAGACCCACGGCCGCCCGCACGCCGCGCAGGCATCGTCGATCAGGTAGCGCGTCGTGAAGTTGTCGCAGCAGTCCACCACCAGGTCGAAAGCCGCGGCCAGCTCCCGGGCATTGGCTGCGGTCAGCCCCTCCGGGAAGCACTCGAAGCGCGTGTGCGACGAGAGGGCGGCGAGCCGTTCGGCGGCCGCCTGCGTCTTGGGCCGCCCCACGTCCTGCTCGGTGTAGAGCGTCTGCCGCTGGAGGTTGCTCTCCGAGACGACGTCGGGATCGGCCAGTCCGATGCGGCCCACCCCCGCGCCCGTCAGGCACGGGGCGGCGGCTGAGCCCAGACCGCCCAGCCCGACGATCAGCACCGAGGCCCCGGCGAGCCGCCGCTGTCCTTCGGTCCCGATCTCGGGGAGCATCGTCTGGCGTGCGTAGCGTGCGTCGTACATGGCCGTCAGTCGAAGATCTTGTCCCAGTCCTTCCACACCACCTCGTAGCCCGCACGGCGGATGTCGGCCTCGACCTCCGCGGGGGTGCGTTCGTCGCTCACGGCGAACTGCTCGAGCGACTGCGGGTAGGTGACGTACCCGCCCGGGTCGGTCTTCGAGCCGGCACTCATCGACGTGACGCCGAGCGTGGCCATGTGGTTGCGGAACGAGGCGCTCTCACGCGTCGAGAACGAAATGTCCACGTCGTGGTCGAAGATGCGGAAGGCGAACGTGAGTTGCGCCAGTTCGCGGTCGCTCATCACCACGTTGGGCTGGAAATGGCCCTCCGAGGGACGCATGCGCGGGAAATTGACGCTGTAACGGGTCTTCCAGTAGTGCCGGCGCAGGTATTGCAGGTGCAGGGCCATCATCGTGACGTCGGTACGCCACTCCTCGAGGCCGATCAGCACGCCCATGCCGATCTTGTGCACGCCGGCCTGTCCCATGCGGTCGAAGCCGTTCACGCGCCACTCGAACTTCGATTTCATGCCCGCCGGGTGGTAGATGTTGTAGTTCTTGCGGTTGTAGGTCTCCTGGAAGCAGACCACGCCGTTGAGTCCGGCGTGCGTGAGCCGCTCGTACTCCTCGGCCGCAAGGGGCATCACCTCGATGGTGAGGTTGTTGAACCACGGACGGCAGATGCGCAGCGCCTGCTCGATGTAGTCCACGCCGGCGGCCCGGGGGTTCTCGCCCGTCACGAGCAGCAGGTTCTCGAAGGGGCCGAGCTCGCGGATGGCGCGGCATTCGGCCTCGATCTGCTCCGGGGTGAGGATCACGCGCGGGATGGCGTTGTGGCGGTTGAATCCGCAGTAGACGCACGAGTTGGTGCACGAGTTGGTGATGTACATCGGGATGTACATCGAGATGGTTTTGCCGAAGCGCTCCTGCGTGTACCTGCGGCTCAGGCGGGCCATCGGTTCGAGGTAGGCCGCGGCGGCCGGCGACACGAGCGCCATGAAGTCGTCGAGGGTCGGGTGCTCCTTGCCGAGCGCCGCCTCGACATCGGCCGGGCGTTTCGACGCGATGCGCCGCGATGTCTCCTCCCAGTCGTATTGTGCCAGTTCTTCCGAAAACATGATCTTCGTGCGTTTAGTCGAGGAACGAGGTGAGCGGGCTGCTGGCTTCGGCACACCGGGCCTGTGCCCCGAGCCCGGCTTCGAAGGCCTCGCGTCCGGCGACGACGGCACGGGCGAAGGCCTCGGCCATCCGCACCGGATCGCCGGCCACGGCGATCGCCGTATTGACCAGCACGGCATCGGCGCCCAGCTCCATGGCTGCGGCGGCATGCGACGGGGCGCCCAGTCCGGCATCGACCACCACCGGGACGTTGCTCTGCTCGATGATGATCTCCAGCAGGTCGCGCGTCACGAGCCCCTTGTTCGTGCCGATCGGTGCCGCGAGGGGCATGACCGTGGCGGCGCCGGCCTCCTCGAGGCGCTTGCACAGCACGGGGTCGGCCTGGATGTAGGGCAGCACGACGAAGCCCAGTCTGGCGAGCTCCTCGGTGGCGCGGAGCGTCTCGACGGGGTCGGGCAGCAGGTACTTCGGGTCGGGGTGGATTTCGAGCTTGATGAAGTTCGTGCCGAAGGCCTCGCGGGCCAGCTGGGCGGCCAGTACGGCCTCCTCGGCATTGCGCACCCCGGAGGTGTTGGGCAGCAGCTGGATCTCGGGGCGGCGGACATGCGCGAGCATGTCGTCCTCGGGGTTCTCCATGTCGATGCGTTTCATCGCCACGGTGACCATTTCGGTGCCCGAGGCGGCGATCGCACGGGCCATCAGGTCGTTGGAGCTGAATTTGCCCGTGCCTACGAAAAGACGCGAACGGAAGGTCCGTCCGCCGATTGTCAATTCCTTCATGGTTTGTATTTTTTGAGGATTTCGATAATTTTGCGGGTTTCGGCCGCCGGGTCGTCGGCGCGGAGCAGCGTCCCCGAGAGGGCGATGCCCGCGATGCCCGTGGCGAGCAGGGCGTCGATGTCGCCGGCCGTGATGCCGCCGATGGCCACGACCGGAAGCGCGATGCCGCCCTCACGGCACTGCGCGGCGATGCGGCGGTAACCCTCGAGCCCGAGGATCGGGCTCAGGTTCCGTTTGGTCTCGGTGAAGCGGAAGGGGCCGAGGCCGATGTAGTCGGCACCCTCCGCGGCCGCACGGACGATGTCGTCGAAGGTGTTGGCCGTGGCGCCGATGATCTTCCCGGGCCCCAGCAGGGCGCGGGCCTCGCGGGGCGGCATGTCGTTCTTGCCGAGGTGGACGCCGTCGGCCCCGAGTTCGGCAACCAGATGCACGCGGTCGTCGAGCAGGAACGTCGCGCCGTATGCGCGGCACAGTCGGCCCACCTCACGGCCTGTGCGCAGGAACTCATCGTCCGTGGCCTCCTTCATGCGGAGCTGCACCCAGCGGCAGCCCCCCTCGAGCACGGCCCGCGTGCCGTCGATCTCGTCGCGGCGGTCGGTATGGTGTGTGATGAATTGCAGCATGACTTCAGGTGATCGTTATAAGTTTTTGAATGCGATGATTTTGTCGATGGTCCGGTGCAGCGATTCGGGTGAGGGTTGCTGCCAGATCGAACCCAGCAGGGCCGCGCCGCCGAATCCGTAGTCGCGCACGGCGGCAAGGCGGTCGGGCGTGATGCCGCCCAGGGCCAGCGTCCGGTCGCCGAGCAGCCCCCGGGCAGCGGCCGTGCGGAGTGCTTCCGCAGTGAAGGCCGCGCGGTAGCCGTTTTTCGAAATGCTGTCGAAGATCGGACTGAGGAAGCGGTAGCTGCAGGCGGTGTCGGCCGCCAGCTCGTCGAGCGAGTGGCACGAGCGGCTGACGACGCCCCGGAAGCCCTCGGGCGGAAGGGGATTCCGGGCATTCAGGTGCACGCCCCCGATGCCGTACCGTGCGGCGAGGCAATGCCCGTCGTGGAGCGACAGCCTCGGCCGCAATGGCTCGGGGATCGCTTCGAGGAGCGCAGACAGCTCCTCCCGAGAAGCCTCCGGCTTGCGGATGTGGACCCGGTCGATGCCTGCGTCGAGCAGCAGCCGGATCGTCGCGGCCTCACGGGGCACGGCGTGCGGCGGGGTGATGACGACGATCCGCATCATCCTCCGCAGACGGCCCGGATGATGGTGACCTTGTCGGCCTCGTGCAGTATGGCGGAGGCCCATTCGCTGCGGGGAACGACCCGGTTGTTCACGGCGACGGCAACTCCGTCGGCGGGGGTCCCGAGTGCGGCGAGCAACTCCGAAAGCGTTGCGCCGTCGCGTGCGGCGACCGGCGTGCGATTGACAATTACTTCCATGCGATTACCGTAGTTATGCGGAGGAATGCTCCCGGCGGGAAACCGTTACGGTCTATGAACAAGTCCTTTCGGCGGTATTGACCGCATCAAGTTCATAGGGTATGATCTCAGCCGTTTCCCGCAGTCGGAAAGGCACCCCTCTTGTATCCTTACGGCAAAAATAAGAAAAAAAACGTTCGGATATGCACCCGGCGGCGATTTCTTCCTTCTCCGGCCGGCGTTTTTTGTCGGGCGGGGCCGGCACACAGTGACGCCGCAGCTTCCGGGGGATGGAAACTGCGGCGTCGTCCGAACGGTGTGTCGGGATCCGACCTCCGGTCGGGGAGGAGTTTAGTCCATCGGACAGTCGTCGGGCAATGCTGCCGGTTCCGGCTCTGCGGCCGGAGCCTCATCGGGGAGCACTACTCCTTCGGCCGAGAAGAGAACTGTCTTCTCCGTTCCCTCCTGTTGGCGCAGCACGACCCGATAGGTCTTCGTGCCGCTCTCGTCTTCCTTCACTGCAGCCTCCTTGATCTCGGCCTCGGGGTAGTATTTCTCGACGGACATCGCCACGGCTCCGGGGAGCTCCTTTACATCGATCGGTTTGAAATCGGCGTCCTGCGCCGCGACTACCGTCGCCTGCGACGACATGTTGTTCCCTGCCCACACGGCGGTGCCCGAAGCTACGAGCATGGCCGCCACAAAAAATAACCTTTTCATAACACCAACATTTTAATGGTTAGACACCAGTTTTTTCTGCTTGAACTCATGAGTTGTTCTGCTTCGGAAAAGGTCAATTTGCCGGCCAAAACGGCAAGAAGAGTGTAACTTTCGGATTATGAGCCGCATGCGGTGTCGTGCCAAAATGCCGTGATGCGGAGCGGATGCGTATATATTCCACACAGTTGTGGATGCGCACCACACCCGTCCCGCCCGGCGGATGGGTGTTGATGCAGCAGGAACGACTCCGGCAGGCCCGATGCGGGCAAAAGGTAAAAATGGTAGAACGATCCGTAATCCGGATCATATCCGGAGCGGAAAAACACCCTACCTTTGTATCGGGTTCGGAGGAAAATACCCGAGAGCCGGACGAAACGGAAAACCGAAGCACATCCGAATGAGAACGACAACCTGCATGCTCATGCTGCTCCTGACCGCAGCGGCAACGACCGCGGGCATGCCCCGTGAGCGACAAAAACACGTAAAACATACCGATATGGAGACTCTGCAACTGACTGCCGAATGGGACAAGACCTTCCCGCAAAGCGACAAGGTCCTGCACACGAAAATCACCTTCCACAACCGCTACGGCATCACGCTGGCGGCCGACCTCTACAAACCCCGGGGAGCGACCGGCCGCCTGGCCGCCATCGCCGTCTGCGGCCCCTACGGCGCCGTGAAGGAGCAGGTGTCGGGCCTCTATGCCCAGACGCTTGCCGAGCGGGGATTCCTGACGCTGGCCTTCGACCCGTCGTTCTGCGGCGAGAGCGGCGGCGAACCGCGCTGCCTCACCTCGCCCGAGATCAGCACCGACGACTTCAGTGCCGCGGTCGATTGCCTGCTCATGCGCGACGACGTCGATCCGGAGCGCATCGGCATCGTCGGCATCTGCGGCTGGGGCGGCTTCGCCCTCAATGCCGCGGCCAACGACCCCCGCATCCGCGCTACGGTGACCTCGACGATGTACGACATGAGCCGGGTGAATGCCCGCGGCTACTTCGACTCGATGTCCGACGAGGAGCGCTACCGGCTGCGCGTGCAGCTCAACGAACAGCGCACGCGCGACTACCGCACTGGGGAGTATGCACGCGACGGCGGGGTGGTGGACCCGCTGCCCGACGACGCTCCGCTCTTCGTCCGCCAGTATCACGACTACTACAAGACCGCGCGCGGGTACCACCGCCGCTCACCCAACTCGAACGACGGGCTCAACCGGACCAATTCGCTCGCGTTCATCAATATGCCGATTCTCTCCTGTGCCGGTGAGATCCGCAGCGCCGTGCTGATGATCCACGGGGCGGAGGCCCATTCGCGCTACTTCAGCGAGGACGCCTTCAAACTGCTCCGTGGCGACAACAAGGAGCTGCTGATCATCCCCGGGGCTTGCCACGTCGATCTGTATGACAACCTGGAGGTGATTCCGTTCGATCGCATCGAACGCTTCTTCCGCAAGGTGTTCGACGGCCCGGCAGCCGAGTGATGCCGCATAAGACACTGCACAAAAAAATATCGAACATGAAACGTACAATGATGATGCTTATGGGAATTGTCGGTTTGAATCTCGGTGCGGCGGCTCAACAGGCGCCGGAGCGCACCGGACTTTCGGACAAGAACGTCCTTGTCGCCTATTTCTCCTGTACCGGAACCACGGAGCGGGTGGCCCAGGCCATTGCCTCGGAGACCGGCGGAGACCTTTACCGAATCACGCCAGCCAAGGCCTATACGCCTGCGGACCTCGACTGGAGAAACAACCGCAGCCGCAGCTCCGTAGAGATGCGCGACGAGGGTGCGCGACCCGAACTGGCCGGGAACCCGCTCGACGCAGGACGTTACGACGTGGTGTTCCTCGGTTATCCGATCTGGTGGGATCTCTGTCCGCGGGCGGTCAATACGTTCCTCGAACAGTACGACTTTGCGGGCAAGACCGTGATTCCGTTCGCCACTTCGGGCAGCAGTCCGATAACCAATAGCGCAAGGGAACTCCGGTCGCTCTATCCGAAGATCTCGTGGCGCGAGGGACGGCTGTTCAACGGCGGTGCGGGACAGGCCGGCAAGTGGGCCCGTCAGGCGATCGAGTAATCCGGTTTGCAACCCTTCCGCCGGGACCTCCGCCGCAGCCCGGCTCCGCGGCGGAAGGGGCCGGGATGTGTCCGCAGATTATGCCGCTGAACGGAGTTGCCGGGTAACCACTTGATTTTCAGCGACGAGTGCGCGAGTTGGAACTTTTGATGCAGCTGCTTGACGGACAGCGTGTTGCGCGCTTTGATGGATGAAAGATTTTTTCTTGTCCATGCGTGCGCAATTCGCTGTATGTCAATACAATGTATTTTTCGTGTGAAAGATCTTGCAGGGGTGTTTCATGCCGCGATTTGCAATCGGTTTCCTATCTTTGCAATGCCTTAATGGCCGACGGGAGACAAAGCATATGAACAGATATAAATTGTCAGGTATGAAGCGGATATTTTGCCTGCTTGCAGGGATGCTGTTGGTGACGGCATGCAATGATGAGGTCCGGATTACGGTTTACGAGGACATGATGTATTTCCTTTCGGAAGAGCCCGACGCAGGGTATGTGTCTCCTGCGACCGATCTGACGGCGGAGGCTCCTTCCCGCTTGGATCTGTATGTCGCCCGCAACCCGTATGCAGCCAGGGAGCATCCCGGACAGACGGCATGGATCGTCGTGGACGAAGCGTCGTCGGCCGTCCCAGATACGGACTTCAAGCTCGGCTGCCGGGAATTTGCCTTCGGCGGCCGCGAGGAGCTGAAACTCCCGTTTCAGTTGCAGATCCGCAGCAGCGCCTCGGGGAAGAGAATCGTGCTGCGGCTCGACTATGGCTACACCGACGAGTGCCGGCCCGAATACCGCAAGGCCGACAGACTGGTGGTCGAGGTCAGATAGCCGTACCGCATTGGTGCCCGAGGGGATTTTTTATGTCGTTTTTTGTATATTCGGGGTGCCAAACCCGGATTATGCGTCATTTTGTCCCGATATGGATCGTCCTGCTCCTGGCCGGCTGCGGCCACGGGGAGAACCGTCGTGCCGAGGAGGTTGTCTCCGAAGCGGCCGGTCTGTTGTACGGCAGCCCCGACAGCGCTCTCCGGTTGATCGAACGGATCGACCCCGGGAAAATCTCGCGGCGCAGCACGCGGGCAAGGTATGCTTTGGTCTATTCGGCTGCCCTTGACAAGAATTATGTGGATGTCGATCGGGACTCCCTGATCTCGATAGCCTGGCGTTATTACGAAAACCGTCGCTGCCCCGATTCGCTGCGTGCCGAGCTCTTCTATTATCGCGGCCGTGTCTGCCAGAATGCCGGGGAATTCCCTCGGGCGATCCCTTGTTATCTCTCCGCTCGGGAGCATGCCGACAGGGCGGGGAACCAATACCTTGCGGCGCTTGTCTGCTGCCGGCTCGGCGAGATCCACTCCGCGCAGATGAATTTCGGCCGGATGTTCGAGAGTTATCGGGAGGCATACGATCTTTGGGGCAAATTGGGGCGGAAGCAAGACCAAAACGGGGCCCTGCTCAATATGGCCAACGCCCTGTCGAGCCTGAAAGACAACGACCGGGCCGAAAAGGCCTATTCCGAGTCTCTCAACACAGCCCTGCTCTTCAACGATATGGATACGGCATCTGCCTGTCTGTGCAATCTGGCGTCTATCTATTTGAGTCGGGGGGAATTCGAGCGGGCTGGGCAGGCAATCCGTCGGATCGAAAACCTTGCCCCCGGTAACCTGACCAACCTCGAATATCTGCATCTGACCGAGATCTGCTACCGCGAGGGACAGATCGACCGGGCGCGGCATTACCTCGGGCTGGCAGTTGCACGGAATGAGGATCTGCGCGATCAAGCCATGGCTGCCTATCACTCCTTCCGGCTTGAAATGGCGGCCGGGAACATGGCGAAAGCTGCCGAACAGATCGATGAATATATTGCGTTGAGCGATTCGGTTTCGCGCGAGGCCGTTGCGCAATCGGCAGTCGTGGCCGAACGGGAGTTCTACAAGGAGCAGAATGCCTTTTCGGCCTACCGACTCAAGGTCCGCAGCCGGATGGAAAGGTTGGTCGGCCTGCTTGTGGCGATCGTTTCCATCCTGCTGTTCAAACTGCATCGCCAGCGAATCAAGCGCAAACAGGCACAACTCGAACACTACATGGCGGCATTGGATCAACTCTGCGATTCAAAAGAACGGATCGTCGGGCGCCTGGCCGCCATGCAGCATGTCGAGAACCGGCTCAAGGAGTCGCTGGTGGCTCAGATGGACCGCCTGGACCGTTTCGGGCGGACCTTCTACGAGAAGCCCACCTCCAAGACACAGCAGGAGTCTCTTTATCGTCAGGTAAAGCAGTTTTTCGACAACCTCTCCTCTGATACCGAGACCCGGCGTGAACTTGAGCACATGGTCAATGCACTCAACGAAGACATTCTGGTGAAACTGCGCGAACAGTTCCCGAAGATCAAATCGGCGGATATCGATCTGCTGTGCTACATCTATGCTGGTTTTTCGGCGCAGATCATCAGTGTGATCGTCGGGGATTCCGTCTCGAACATCTATACCCGCAAGTCGAGGCTCAAGGCGCGGATCGCCCGTTCGGAGGCGCCCGACAGGGATTTGTTCGTGGCAAAGATGCTCTGACAGTCCGTATGTCATGCGGATATCCGGTCCGACGGAGGGGGCTTGTTGCCGCATCCGGCGCCAAACCAAAGACATCTTCCGCGTCGTTTTGTGCCCCCCCCAAAAAAAAAGTTCCGCGAGACGGGTGAGCGCCCGAAGGCGTTCCCGTTCGCGGAACCCGCTGTAGACCGACGGCTACTCCTTGTCGGCCTGATTCTTACCGGCTTTCTTGTCGGGAATGGGGTAGGGCAGGTTGCCGGCCTCGTCGCCCATCTGCTCGAGATAGGCGTCATACATGTCGAGAATCCAGGCGTCGTTCTCCTCGGCCTCCTTCTTGTGGACCTTGCCCTCGGGTCCCTTGAACCACTTCTTGCAGAAATCCTGCAGACCCGGGTAGCGATCCTTCATGAGCACCGAATTGACCAGCATGTAGGGGTAGACAATCCCTTCGGGATCGTTGTGGAAGCGGACGCCGAAGTTGGTCTGGAGCGATCGGCCCATGCCGTTTATTCCCGATGAGACCCATATTTTCCACCAGTAGGTGGTGGCATTCCTGCCCACCTTATCGACGCAGAACAGCATCTGGAGGGTGTGGTAACGGCTGGAGAAATTAGGCTTGGCAAGCGGGTGCGACTCCCAGCGCAGCCCGTCCGGATGGTTCTCGGTCGTCTCGACATAGTCGATGCTCACAACATCGTCGGCCGTGTATTCGATCGGCTCCTTGTCGTCGGGTGTTTTGGTGACCTTGAACGAGTAGTTCTCCTTCTTGAATACCGAGTTCTCGGCATGCCAGCCCCGGTGGACGTAGCAATCGACCTGCTCGCCCGACTTGAGGGTGACGATCACATGATCCGACTCCGCCTCTTCGGGATCCTTGGCTTCAGCCCGGGAAATCGTGCCGACGGCGGCCAGCGCCGCCAGCGCACAGATAAAAAAGTGTTTCATACGATTTGGGGATTAGGGATAAAACGTTCAATCGTTTTCGGGATCGTACGCCTCGAGCATCAGGATGGTCTTGCTGCGGTCGGTTTTCGACTGCAGTATCCGTTCCGCGAGGTCGGGATCGTCGGCGATGTATGCGGCCACCGCCTCGCGGAACCGCTCCTTGCCCCGGCGGCTGGCCGAACCCACGACCTCGAAGTTCTCCTTACCGGCCTTGCGCAGGTAGTAGGCCGTGCGCGAGCGGCTGAGGTAGCGGTATTTGACCAGCACCTCGATGCCTCCGTTCGAATCGATGCCGTAGCCCTTGTGCGAGTAGACGCCGACACAGATGTGCGGAGTCTCGACGTAGACCCACAACCAGCCGGCATCGGGTGCCGGGATGAACTTGCGGGGGTGCTCGGGCGCCGTGGCATGCCAGCAGACGATCGAGTCGATCTCCTCGTAGCGGTAAATCTCCTTGCTCTTGTCCTTGTAGAAGGCCCGGCGCAGCAGTTTGACATCCCGCTCGTGTTTGGGGAGGCGGATGCGGTCCTTTTCGCCGCATTCGATGACCCGACCGTCCTTGAGGTAGATGCGGCCCTGAACCGTCGAGGCGGCCTGGACGGCCGATACGGTTGCCATGCACAGCAGCGACAGCAGCATGGTGCGAATGATCCGCGGATTCATGGTGTTGGGGATTTGGGGTTTTGACGGATGTAAAGTTAAGTATTTTATCTCAAAAACAAAAGAAGGCAGCCGGAGCGGCAGGAACGGTCGTCCGGGACCCACCGTGTTGCGGGTCCCGGACGATGGCGCCGGTTGTTACTTCTGCAGCAGTGCGGCGAACTCCTTGAGCCGGTCGAGGCTGTCGAAGAAGTCGAGATCGAATTTGGCCTCCCTGCCGCCGCCGAGCGTCACGGTCAGGATGCCGTCCTCCTCGTCGTACGAGATGTTCGAAATCTCGGAGATGGAGAACGTCTCCGTCTCGACCTGGCCCTTGCGGATCACGGGATAGGTCACCCGGTCGTTGTCCACGGTGATAACGCCGCCCTTGGCCGAGAGGGCACGGGCCTGGCGGATCTTGCGGTAGGCCGTATAGAGCATGTAGAGTCCGGCGATGATCAGAAGGATCGTCGTCGGCACGGGACCGAGCACCGGCTTGGCGCCGATGCGGATGCCGAAGGGGTGAACGAGGGGGAAGACGATCAGGGCGGCGCCCAGGATCAGATAGGTCAGGTTCTCCTTGACGGCCGAAGTTGATGCGTAATTGAATGTTTTCATGGTCTGAAGTTTTTTGAATAAAAAAAAGTTTATCCTTTGATGAGGTACCAGATTACGGCGGCGACCAGCATGAGGGCCATCACGAGAGTCATCGTCTGGCGGTATTTCTCCACGGCCGGCGACTCCTCCTCCGCATCGGGGATCTCCACCATCGGGCCGCGGAAACGCAGCCCGCCGCCAGCCTCTCCGAGCATGGCGTTCGACAGGGGCTCGATCTCGTAGCCGTCGGGCTCCTTCGAGATTCCGAGGGCCGCATAGTGGCAGTCGAGCCGCGCCGCATGCTTGGGCGAGAACACCGTCCGGGTGAAGAGCACCAGACCGTCGAACCGGTCGCTGACCTGGGCGACGACGTCGTCGTCCGCATCCATGCCGCAATGGTTCCCGTGTCCGTCCAGCACATAGTAATCGGCACCTTCCGACTGTACGGAGTCGTAGCGTATGTGTCCGGTTTCGAGCGGATCGATCTCGGCATGAATGGCCTGCAGGGTCTCTTCGTCGATCGTTGTGCCGTTAAGCGGACAGGCATAGAGACAGTAGCGGGAGCCCTCGTGCGAGACGCCGCGAACCGGGTAGAGATGGACTACCCGGGCGTTTTTCCAACGCAGGAAGCGCTTCGAAAGCTTCCCGATGGCCTTCGCATCGAACGAAGGGGGAATCTCTCCCCCTTCGAGCGCTGCGGTCAGTTGTTTGAGGTCCAGCATGGTCTATGCCTCGTTTTCCTGTTTCGAATAGGCCGAGAACTCGCAGCCGAACCGCTCGACCATCATGTTGTCCATCTCATCGGCTTTTTCGGCCAGCTGCACGAGGTTCTGCTGGATCCGCTCCTCGGACGCCTCCGAGATGTCGGCCAAGTGGATGCGGTAGCACAGGTAGATCTGGCGCCCCTCGATTCCCATTTTGTAGGGATAGAAATCCGTGTCGAGCATGTAGTCCAACACCTTCTCCACATCCTTCTTGGGCAGGAGGTTGATCGGCGAGACGGCGAACAGGTAGGTGCGGTCGTAGACGAACAGGCGGATCTCGGAGCTGCCCTTGTGGAACAGCCACGCCTCGTTGCCGTCGCGGGCCAGTACGGGGTTGATGCCCATCTTCCCGATGGCCGCCTCGCAGAACTCGCTCAGGGGCGAGAGCTGACGCTCCTCGAAGACCCCTTCGGGCAGTTTCTCGCCGCACGAGGGGCAGAACTCCTCCTCGTCCGAAATCAGTTCGTCGCAGCTCTCGCACTGCACCTGGAAGCAGTCGCGATCCAGCTCGCCGAGCGAGTCGAAGAGCTTGTGGAGCGTCTCGACGCGGATGCCGAAGCCCATGTTGTCGGCGTCGGAGTTGGTGAACTTGCTCACGGTGATGCCGACCACCTCGTTGCGGTCGTTGATGATCGGGCCGCCGGAGTTGCCGGGGTTCACCGCCGCGTCGGTCTGGATGTAGTACTGCCCGTTCATCAGCTGTTTGGGCGACGAGACGGTGCCCTCGGTGACGGTGAAGGGCATGCCGTAGGGATAACCCGCCACGCGGATCTTGTTGCTGATCGCGAGCGAATCGGCGGCCGCGAGGTTCAGCTCGGGGAGTGCCGAGAAGTCGTGATCGACGGCCAGCAGGGCGATGTCCAGCGTCGGATTCACGAGTACGACCCGGGCCAGATAGGGATTGCGGTCGTTGTCGTGGACAGCCACCGTGTGGAAGCCCTCGACCACGTGGTAGTTCGTGACGAAGAGGTCCCGGTCCTTCAGGTAGAAACAGCTTCCGGAGCCTCCGGCGTGCGTTACCTTGAATACTACGCTATAGATATTCTGTTCCATGGTGCATCGTTTTTAGTTGTTGTTGAAGAATCCGCTCATCATTTTCTGCTGCAGCTCGCCGGCCAGACGCATGTACTCGGCCATGTCGCCGCGCGCCATCGCCTCGGTCATCTTCTGCTGCAGCTCCTGAATCTCGCCTCCGCCCATCGCTGCGGCCATCTTCTGCTGCATGGCCTGCGCCTGTGCCTGGGCCTGTTCCATCATCTGCTGCGCCATCGGGTTGCCCTCCATCACCCCGGAGAAGAACCCTTCGTCGTCGTCCTCGTCGATCTCGCCCTCCATGACCTTGTCCAGCGCGTTCCAGAGCGTCTCGGCGGCCTTTTCCATCGGCTGGTCAGCGGCCTCGCGCAGCGCCTTGACGAAAATGGCGTTCAGGTCGTTCTGCATGTCGTTGTAGAAGTAGGCCTCGTAGAACTTGTAGCAGATGCGCACGGCGGCGCGCTCGAAGTCCTTGTTCTGCATGGCGGCTGTGGCCTCCTCGTAGACATCCTTCATGTTCTCCTGCACGTTCTGCAGCGACGAGGGGCCCTTGATCGAGACGAGCGTATCGACGAAGTAGAGATCCTCGGCCAGCTTCTCCTTCGGCATGGCGAGCAGCTTCTCGAGGAAGGCCATGCCCTTCATGACGAGTTCGGCTACGGGCAGCTCCTCGTCCATGTCATCGACGGCCTTGTCCAGGTCGTTCGCCAGCTGTCCCTGCGGCTGTGCGAAGTAGGAGATCTGGTAGAACGTCGTGTCGATCACGTTCCACGAATAGCCGTAGCGGCGCTGGTCGTTGTACTCCCTGACGGCATCGAGCGTCGCCCGGACGAGCGACTGGACGGCCTCGTAGATGCGGTCCACGGTCTCCGCGGGGTAGGGCGTCACGCGGGGTTCGTAGCAGCGCGTGGCCCCGAACTTCGTGCAGAACTCGTCGTCGTAGCGGTCGCCCACGCGGCAGATATTCTGCAGGATATTGACGATCTTGTGGGGATGGGTCTCCTCCATCGGGCAGTGGTACTCCATCTTCAGGCGGTCGCCCTCCTTCGTGAAGCGCGGCAGCAGCAGGCGGTTGATGTTCATGTCGGCCACCTGGCGCAGCATGGCCACGCGCCCCTTGGCCGGGAGGTTCAGGAAGTCGGCGTCGATATACATCATTCGGTCGTCGAGACGCACATTGACGACGATCGAGCCGTGGGGGAGGTGGAACTCCGTCCCCTCGGCATTGCCGTACTTGGTGCGGAATTCGGGATTCAGATGGTCGAGCAGCGTGTGGAACGCCTCGACGTATTGCTCCTCTCCGTACAGATCGATGCTCTTGTCGTAGAGGTCGCGCTGCATGGCACTCTGCGTGGAGTCCACAACCGGCGCAATAAAGGGAAGTGTACGTTTCATAGGTCGTTATCGGGTTTAACGGTTATTCTTCTTCGGGCGTGATCGTGCCGTCTGCATTCACCAGAATCTTGGCTTCGTAGTAGAGGTGCGTCACCTGGCCGCCGGAGGTCTCGGTCTCCTTGCCGTCCTCGGTGAAGCAGATCTTGAAATCGGCCTCCTGGGCGCCGATATCGCGGCCCCGGTTCATCAGACCGGTGCTTCGCGGAAGCACTTCGCTGATCTCATAGACGCTGACCGACTGGAAGGTGTGTCCCTCGGGCAGGAGCTGCTTGGCCTCTTCGATCTGGCGTCCGATGGCTGCCGGGTCGATCGCCGAGAGGCTGATGCCCTTGATCTTCGCGTAGTCGATCTCATTGACGCTCGTCGAGTAGTCGTTCATCTGTCCCACACGGCCGTCCAGGTAGTAGGCCTGACGGAAGGCATAGTTGTCCGCATTGACCATGTCGAGCGAGATGCTGCTCAGGTCGTTCGAGAGCTCCTCTCCCTCCTGGAAGCGCATGGCGAAGATCTTGAACTTCGTCGTGTCGATCTTCTCCTTGAGGATTTCCACGGCCTTGGCGTAGGATTCGGTCTGGTCGGCCGGATACTTGGCTCCTCCGAGCATCGAGCTCACGTTGTTGCACGAAACGAGCAGGGCGGCCATGCCGGCGACGGCGGCGAAACAAGCAAATCTTTTCATAAAAATAAGGTGTTTGAGGATTAGTTGTGTGTTTTGTGTCTGTTATCGTTTTGTTTCATTCCATCTCGGATTCGAGGGTGCGGCAGAAGTCGATCTCGCGCCAGAACTGCTCCAGCAGCCGTTCGTCGCCGAGCGACTTGCGGCCCGGGCGGAGGAACCCGTCCGGAGTCTCGGAGGCGAAATAGAGGGTGTCTCCCCGGAATGAAATCATCAGGTCGCGGTTGAACGACCGCCTCAGTTCGGTCATGCGGCGCATCATCGCGGGCGTCAGCACCATGCGGGCCTCTATCTCGTCGTCGGCATAGACCGCGAAGAGGTTCTCGAACTCGGGGTCCTCCAGGTGGACGAACTTCGCGCCGTTCTTCTGGCGGATGCGCTGGACGGTCTGTGCCAGGTAGCCGACCCTGTTTTCCAGATGGTCGGGCAGCAGCAGGACATACCCCCGGAACTCGCGCCGCGTGCGGCAGTACCCGAACATGCCGCGGAAGGTGTGCATCGTGCTTTCGACCCGCGCGCCGAGGATCGGCCGGACGATCGAGCGGTAGAGCATCGTGAGCGGATTGGCCGCAAGGTCCCTGCCGTGCAGCGGGGTGATGCCCACGTCGCAGACCTGCATCGTCCGCTCGCCGACGGGAATCTCCAGCCGTCCGTACGAAGTCGCCTCCATCCCGGCCAGCGACGTGGATTCGCTGAAGAGCCGGCTGACGGCCAGCGCCTCACGATGGACCGTTCCCGCAGGATTGAACCGGGCCTCGGGGAAGAGCTCGCCGACGATGCGGCCCATGAGCACGGTCTCCCGCTCGCCGAGCGACTGGAGCCCCCGCACGAAGGCGAAGTGCAGCACGCAGAAGAAGACGAATCCGTAAAGGATGTATTGGCTGGTCTGTACGTTTGTCGCGTAGTCGGCCGAGGCGAGCAGGTAGCCGCCGAAGAGACAGAATGCAAACCACAGCAGCGTCGTCGAGTAGACGATCACGAGCAGCGCCCTCACCACCCTTCGCAGGCGGGCGATGCGCGTCAGCTGCCGGCGCATCCGGCCTGAAAGTTCCTTGAAATCGGGAGTCGGGGCGCTCATGACCGGAAGAGTTCGGCAACCGAAGCCGCCTGTTTTTCAGGGTCGGGGATCTCGATCAACGCCTCCTGCGTATGGCGGCCCCACGAGGCGATGATCGACGAGGGGAACATCTCGATGGCGTTGTTGTAGTCCGTCACGGCCGCATTGTACGTGCGGCGTATGGCCTGCAGCTCGTTCTCCATCTCCTCGATCTGCCCCTGCAGGTGGAGGAACTGCGCGTTGGCCTTCAGTTCGGGGTAATTCTCGACGGCGACATGGAGCCGGCCGAGCAGCGACGAGAGCTCGCCGCCTTCGCGGATCTGCTCGCTCTCCGCGGCCGAAGCCGCGCGCGAACGCAGGTCGGTGATGCGCGTCAGGAGCTCGTTCTCGTGGCCCATGTAGGCCTTGACCGAGGCCACCAGATTCGGGATCAGGTCGTTGCGCTGCTTCAAGACCACGCAGATGCCGCTCCGGCACTGCCGGACACGGTTGCGTCGGGCGATCAGGCTGTTGTGCGTGACGATGCCCCATATGACCAGCAGCACGGCGACTGCAGCCACGATGACAATAAGGATTGTTCCGGTAGACATAATGGTATATCTGTTATCGGGTTCGGTATTTTCCGGGTTGTTTCGAAATTTTCGTGTCTCCGCCGCATCCATCCTGCTCCTCCGGTATTCGGGCTTTCGGCCCGGGCCCTGATATACACAAAGCGTGGGTCTGCGGCCATATTGGGTTTTGGAGGTCCTGAGATTACCTTTAGCACGAATATGGTGGTAGCAGCCCACGCGAACGTGAGAGCCGCCATGCCATCTCTCGTGCCAAGTTTGAAAATTTCTCAGGTTCCCAAAACTACAAGATCAGCATAACGCTTCGTATGTATCCGATCGGGTATGTCGCCCAATCTCTCTACAAATATAGTTTTTTTTCTTCACCCGCAAGGCGTCATGTGCAAAAAAGAGCGATTTATTCCACCGTAAAGAAGACAATGGCGCAGCGGACACTTGTCCCCGTGTGATCCGCTCCTGCAGCCCGGGACGATGCCGGATCCGAAAAATGTCGTATCTTTGGGAGGTTGTTGTATATTGGTATGAGGCGGTTGCGTGCAAGTCTGGAGCAGGCCTCCCTCCGAACGGAGTGGGACGGCTGGGTGAAACGGGTTCTGACGGCTGCGGGGCAGGTCGATTTTTCGCGGCCCGGGAGCTGGAACCCGCTGGTGCCGTTGTCGGGAAACATCCCGGCCATGCGCTGGCTGGTGCGGCAGATCCGCCTCTGCAACCCCATGCCGCCCGAACAGCCGCACGGGGAGGCCGTATTCCTCATGCTGGCGGCTTTCTGTCCGGACAATCGGGTCCTCGGCTACCTCATCGACACCTGGCGCCACTACTGCCGGACGGGGAACGGTCGCGGCCTGCTGTCCTGTGCGCGGGCCCAGTCGCTGGCCAACCGGCAGGAGGAATATCCCCATCTGAATGTCCTCTACAACCTGATGATGGGGGATGTGCTTCGCCAATACCGGCTTTATGTCGCGCCGGCCGACCGTGGCTCCGCAACCTCCTCGCTGACCGAGCGCGATTTCCGCGCCCTTGCGAAATACCTTCCCGACTTCCATCCCTTCGGTCTCCGGGAGCGGGTGCAGGCGGCACAAAACCGGATGACGGGGACGCCGACCGGCGGGGAGCTGGCCCGTGCATGCTGCATGTCCGACTCCGCCTTCCGCCGGCAGTTCCGGCAGGAGTTCGGCATCCCCGTCTCCGAATGGCTCCGCCGGCAGCGCATGGCGCGGATCGAGCGGATGCTCCGGTCGCCGGACATCCCGCTCTGTCAGGTGGCGGAAGAGAACGGCTTTCGGATGCCCTCCACGTTTGCGGATTACTGCCGCCGCAATTTCGGTGCGCCGCCCGGGCAGCTGCGGCGACGGCTTGCGGAGCCCGGAAACGGACTCTGCTCCGAAATTTCCGGTCTCTGAACAGAATTCGGGATCCATCGGCCTTCCCTATCTTTGTCTAACCGATGAATCCCGAATCCATGTCCGATCCGAATGGTCGAAAAATATCACTCGCGGCCATGTCGCCGAAGAGGGCCCGCCTCTCTTCGCGGCGTGTCTTGGAGGTCCTGAGCCCCGCCGAACCCGAACGCCGCCGGGGGCCGCCGCACGCAGGGTGATCCGGTCACCCGAGCAGCTCGTAACAGTGACAATCGACAAACCGCCCGTTCTTGAAGCAGGCCTTGCGCCAGATGCCGCACGCCCGGAATCCGGCCCGCTCCAGAACCCGCATGGAGGCCCGATTGCCGGCATAAACCCGGGCATGGATGCGCACAGCATCCGTCTGCCGGAGATACTCCCCGACAGCCTCTTTCAGGGCCCGGGACATGATTCCGCGGTTCCAGTAGGGCTCGGCAAGCCAGTAGCCCACCTCGGCATTGTAGCGTTCCACGTCCGTCCCGCGGATGAACCCGATATTGCCTGCCGCTTCCTGCCGGATTTCGATGCAGTAGTTCCGCGAGCCCTCCTGCTCCGAGGCGGATCGGATGAACCGCAGCGCATCCTCTTCCGTATATGGATAGGGTAGGCCGTCGCGGCAGTTGTTCCAGATCTTCCTGTTATTCAGACACCTCGCCAGCGCAGGACCATCCGACTCACGCCAGGGTCTCAATACAAACGGCTCCATCTCAGAATCTTCCGCCCATAACCGGCCGTTGTCGTTCCATTCGCCGTAGAGGATTCCCCTGCGGGTATTTTCCAAAAACTTGTCGAGGCGTTTGCGGAAAAGTTCAGGTTGGTTCCTCTTGATCTGAATGGTATCGATCCGCACCCGCTTGTAGAGTTCCGGCAGGCGGCGGAAGTTCTCCCAAAGCACGGGATCGGCCTGCAATTCGCGCAGAATATCCGGATCAATGGTGAATCCGGCTGCACTCATATCCGGCAATACGGCCCGTCCAGCGTCGGTCATCAGCCCCAGCCGCTCCATGCGGCGGCAGCGCTCCTTGTTTAGCTCAGACCAGTTGCTGCGGGGCTTTCGCGGGCAAAGTTTCTGGACTGTCACCTCGTCGGAGATCTTCTTGACCGTGCTGTCGATCCATCCGAAACACAAGGCCTCCTCCACGGCATCGACATACCGGAATGTGCCGTCATCAACGGGTCTTCCCCGCCTGACCGCCACCCAGCACTCCGTCTCCCTGTCGTGGTTCTGCCGAAGCCATTCACGCAGCTCCGACCTCGATTTCACCTCCAGCAAATTATGCATGATCCTTGTTTTTCAGGTATATTCTGTCGTCTTGACAAAAATACGAAATATAAATAGATTTTCAGTTTTCGCGCGGTGGAACTCAAGCCTTTCATGCATACCCTAATGTATACCCAATGCGTACCCAGTGCCCGAAAAAGGGCGTTTTTTGAGGCTCAAAACAAGGATTCGGGGTAGGACAGAAAAAACAAAAAGAGCCGACAATCGATTGACTGTCAGCTCTTTTCTGGTGAACCCGCTGGGATCGGAATATATTAGCTTAAATCTCTAATAATCAGATTCTTGATTTGGTTGTTAATTGTGGAGGTCATAATTTAGTCACAGCAGGCTGTCTTCCTTTGTCTGATATCTGTCTGTGCTATCCTCGGTTCAAAGTTACGCTTTTTCTTGTTTTTCTGAAAGTTCAGTCGTAAATTTTTTTGTGATAATATGCTTCTTTATTCTCGTGTGATTTTCCCCATTTTTAATTCCGTTTTCAAGATCTCATATACATAGGCCGAACTCTCTATATAAAGTCCCGTGTTCGGATCGGAGAGCTTCGCAAATGTCTCCGAATTGTGGAATACAGAAATGGCATCGGTCATTTTCATGCCATTGTCTTCCATCAAATAGGCGATGATGTCTTTACTGATTCCTTCGATCAGATATTCGATTTTTTTATCATTCATAAGGCTTGAGGTATTTAATGGCTCTATCCGTATGAAAGAAATATTGCGAAGAGACTTTATGAAAACGTATTTTTGATACTAATTTCTCCAGATCAATGATTCCATCTTTGAAATATCTGAATTGAGTTGCCATTTCATCATCTGCTACGGGGCCAATTACGATGTCGAAATGGTGTGTTGGATGCTCACTGTTTCGGTCCCTGTTTCCCATCACAAAGAGAGCCCATTCTTCATTCGGAATTGTAAATTCCTTGATGGATAACTCTTTATCGGCAAAGGCACCTTCTCTGTCAAATTCAAATACGCTGACGATTCCTTTGCCGCCATAGATCGTTGCTGTTCTTTCGGCCATTTTCGTGGCTTGCTCTTCAATTTCGGTCAAGTAAAAACCTTGCCCGAAATCTTTATATGGCCTGCATCGGGAAAAATCTATTTCCCTGATGAGAATGTTTGATTCGTGGTATAGTTTCATCGCAATCCTCCCCCGTTGTTGTAGCATACCCGAGCCAGATCTTCTACACTGTCATCTATCGAAAGAAGGTGTTCGGCATCGTAATGCTGTTCCAGAAAACTCAATCCTTTGTGCAAATTCAGATAGTTGCTCGCTTCACGGATTGTCAGGTCATATTTTTTTGCGAATTCGCTGATGTTTGCAACAACATATTCAATCAGTTTCTTGTTGGCAAATGAAGCGAGGAAATCAAATGTCAAACAATGCACAAATAAACCGCTAATAAAGTCAAATAAACATCTATTAATGAACGATTAACGCCTCCTATTAAGGGGCGTTTCTTTTTACATACGTTGTATTTGATTTGTCGATTTTTTGTTGTTAATTTGTTGCTCGAAATAATTTGAGCAACAAAAGCAACAAATATGGGAGCAGCAAAAGAACCTATCCGCCTCCGGAAGCGGACGACGCCGACAGGCAATGTGTCGTTATACCTGGACATATATTTGAACGGCAAGCGGTCGTATGAATACCTGAAAATGTATCTCGTCCCCGAAAAGACAAAAGCCGACAAAGAGAAGAACCGGCAGACTTTGCAGCTGGCCGAAGCCGTCAAAGCGAAACGGATTGTCGAATTACAGAACGGCGAATTTGGGTTCAATGCAGCGTACAAACTCGAAACCAATTTTCTCGATTATTACCGGGCAATGTGCGAAAAACGACACGGGAGCACAGACAGCAACGGGAATTGGGGAAATTGGCATAGCTGCCTGAAACACCTCGAACGATATTGCAAACCGAACACCACGTTCAAGGACATTACGCCGGAATGGATAGAGGGCTTTCGGGAGTATTTGGATAAAACCGCCCGTTGCAGGGATAAGCGCAAGAAGATAGTAACGGACGAGATTTCAAAGCCGTTGTCGCAAAATTCCAAAGTAAGTTATTTCAACAAACTGCGGGCATGTATAAATCAAGCGTTCGACGACCGCATTATGCCCCATAACCCCCTGCGGGGTATCGAGGGGTTCAAAGCGGGGGAATCGGAACGATGCTACCTCACCCTCGACGAAGTAAAGGCTATGGCTGCGGCGCATTGCAAATACCCTGCTTTGAAAAAGGCGTTTATGTTCAGTTGCCTGACAGGAATCCGTAAGAGCGACATCGAAAAAATGCGGTGGAAAGAAGTCCAACAGCACGGGGAGTTCACCCGTATTATTTTCAAGCAGAAGAAAACGGGCGGGCAAGAATATCTCGACATCAATCCACAGGCAGCCTCCTACTTGGGCGAGCGAGGTAAGCCCGACGACAGAGTGTTTGTCGGCTTCAAATATAGTTCCTATATGATAACGGAGTTAAGAATGTGGGCAGTTCGTGCTGGTATAACAAAGGATATAACCTTTCATTCAGGCCGGCACACTTTCGCCGTTTTGATGCTCGACCTCGGAGCAGAAATTTATACCCTGCAAAAATTACTCGGACACAAAGAGATTCAGACCACCCAAATATACGCCAAGATTCTCGACAAAAAGAAGCAAGAGGCCGTGTCGATGATACCGAACATATTGCCGGAAGAAACCGACAAAGAATAGCGGCTACGGCGTTTTCCTGAACATTTCTCCCTGCCCCGTTAGCAACCAATGGGCGGACACGCCGTAATCTCTGACAAGGTACACCAACCACGGTAATTGTGCGCTATTCTGCGTGGTATTGGGATTTTTCGCTTCGAGGGCATTCAGGTTCCACCGGTTGATATTATATCGGTCGGTAAACGTCTTTTTCCCTCGTATCACCCCCTTTGCTTTCAGGGCGTATAAAGCCTCGAAAAATCGGGCTGTTATTTTTTCGTTTTCGCTTTGATGCATATCTTTTCTGAATGGGCGTTTGCGGCCTTGAATTTTGCGTCTATTTTATTTTCTCGCTCCTGTAATAATCTTTGCCATTTTGCAACCAATTCGGGGCTGAAATCGGGCTTTTTGTGTCCGATAACTATCAACTCGTAGTCTCGCAACTCTTCGGGGGTCATTACAGGCATATATTTCTCAATGTCGAGCAATGCAAGCATATTTTCGAGCATTGTTTTCCGAATGTCCGCATACTTGGGTTCTTCAATCATATCCCCCTCGCCGGTCAAAAACCAACGGGCGTTGATGTCAGGCAACTTCGATACGATTGTCATTACCGGCGTGATACCGAAATTTTCCCCTTTTAGCAACTTGGCAAGATATTGAGGCGTCCAGCCCAACAAATCAGCAAACTCCCGTTGTCGCCCGCCTGTTTTATATTTGATTATTTCGAGTAACCTTGTGTTCATAAATTTCAATATAACGGTACTTTATATCGGATTTGTCCGAACTCTATTATCCTGCAACGGCAGAGGTGGCATTGCCTCCCTGCTGGGCAGGCATTTTTTTGCCTTCCGCAATTTGCTGTTTCAACAAGGCAACCAACTCGTCTATCTGCTTGTCCTTGCTTTTCAGGCTTTCGGCCTGCGTTTGTATCACCTCCCAAACATTTGCCGGAATAGTTACGACACTTGTTCCCGCCTCCACGGAGTTCAGCATATTGCCCTCGCCTGTCATTATCCAAACTTCGTTTATATTTCTATCGACAGACGCCAATTTCTGCACAAATCTTTCCGACAAAGGCACTTTTCCATTTACTATCTGTGAGAATGATGACTTTGTATAGCCTAACTTCTCGGCTAATTCTCGCTCGTTTTCGGCGTATTCCATAAAAACGAGCCAATTTATCACCTTTTTAACCCTTTGTGTTTCTGTCATTTGCAAACTAACTTAAAATTAAATCGCAACTTTGTGTCGAAAATTTTGTTTGAAATCGAAACAAAGTTTATATTTGCACACGGGTTTTAATAAAACCGCATTCAAAAATATGAAGAAAAATTTGAAATCGAAAATAAACCAAACAGTAAATGCAAAAATAATGGAACAAAAGGTTTTCAAAACGGCCTATCAAGAGGAACAGGAAGCCAAAGATATGGCTATCTACAACGAATGGAACGAGTTAATGTCCGTTCCCGGACAAAGTGCAACAGGCGTAACCCAACATTTGATGCAGAAGTACAACATCCATTCTTCATCAACTATTTGGGTTATGCGTAAAAGAGCCGAAAAACGGCTTAAAAGGGAGGGAAAATTATGAGTACAAAGTTAAGCCCCGAAGCTGCACGAGCCAAGTACGAGTACAACAAGAAATACCAGCAACGGTATTGGGAGAAAAAAGCTGCGTCAAAACGGGCTGCTGCCCAACAACAGATACAGACGGAACCGGTTTCGGTTTCCCGCAATGGTATGGACGACCAACGGTACATCACGGCTCTCGAAGCCTCGAACAAAACACTCAACAGCGAAAATCGACGGCTCGTGAGGCTTTTGCATAACTATCAGAAAATTATCGCTCAATCAACGGTTGCGGCTTTATGAAAAAGAACAAACAGACAATCGCAAAATATACCCGCCTGTATGCAATAGGCTTATGGGGAATCCTATCCATCATTTGGCTTTCCGGCGAACCAATAGACGATATGGCTTTGGGAAAATTCTGCTTGCTGAAAGGAATTGGGCTGGCATCGCTGGGGTTATGCTGCCTCGTAGGAAAAAGGCTCGATAAAGCAGGACTGCTGCCTGATATGGACGATGAAAATGATTGTGAGATATGAGTTGCCCGGTATGTAACGGATACCCCGGTTGCCCAAGTTGCACACCGGAACCTCGAATGATAACCTGCCCTGCCTGCAACGGAACGGGCGAAATCTACTACAACGAGAACGGAGACCGAATCTCCGAGGAAGAATACGCCCTGCTGCCCGCCGATGCAAGAGAGGTTGAAAGTTGCGAAGAATGCTACGGGGCAGGTAGCATAGAAGATATTTACGGACTTGATTATGACTAACGCAATGAATGATAAAGACAAACAACACCGCTCGGAGGAATTTCAAGAACTAACCTCCAAAATAGACCGGCTCGAAAAAATAGCCCTATTGGGGGCAAAAAACGTCCTGACGATAGATGATGTTGCCCTAATAACAGGGTTCACGAAAGGGCACATATATCGCCTGACAAGCGGGCAAAAAATCCCGCACTACAAGCCCAACGGACGTACTCTCTATTTCAAGAAAGAGGAAATCGAAGATTGGATGCTGCAAAACAAGATACAAACAAACACCGAGATTGAAAGTGCAGCCACCACCTACACAGCAATCAACAAAAAAAAGTGAGTTATGGACGATAGCCTCAATACAGCGAAAGCCCGCATCCGGGCAGCCTTTGAATCCGGAATCAGGATGACAACGGCACAGGGAAACCGCATCGGCAAAACCGTCGATTTCCGCAAAATTGTATCGCTCCTCAAAAGCGAGGGATTCGACATACAAAGCTATTGGAACGAAAAGGACGGGCGGCGTTGGAAAACCTACTACCACCAATACCCGCTGCCGCAGAAAGGGACACGCATGAATGAATTGGGGCAATCCAAACTGCAATTATAAACCGGCTGGGGAGGCGAGGCGGCATTACGCTAAGGTGGTGATTTAAGTGCGCTCACGGACTTCGCCACCTCTATTTCGCAGGTTCGAACCCTGCCCCCAGCGCAAGCAAAGCCCGAAGCTGTAAGAGGGCAAAAAAAATCAGCAATTATGAGTGACATCATCGAAATCAAACAGGCTGAGATGCTGCAAGCAATCAACCGGGCGGAGGTAGATACCCAAATCGCCACCGCAAAGCAGTACCCTCGTGATATTTACGGGGCATTGAACAACATCAAGACAATCGCCACGCTCGACAATTCGACGGCAGAAGATTGTTTCTATGCCCTGCGCCGACAGGGGACACTCATCGAGGGCGTATCGGTACGCCTCGCAGAGATTATCGCCGGAGCGTGGGGAAATATGCGGGTACAAACCCGTATCATCGGCAACGACGGCAAGACGATCACGGCACAGGGCGTATGCCATGACCTTGAAACCAATCTTGCCGTTTCGGTCGAAGTGAAACGCCGTATCACGGACAAAAGCGGCAAAACCTACTCGGAAGATATGCAGGTTACAACCGGCAACGCAGCATCGGCAATCGCTTTCCGAAATGCAGTTCTGAAAGTAGTTCCCAAAGCCGTAACAAAACGGGTCATCGACGAAATCAAACAGGTTGCGCTCGGCAAAGCCATAGACCTCGAAACCCGCAGGCAGAATATGATTGCCTACTTCGGCAAACTGGGTGTATCGCAGACGGACATCCTCACCTACTGCGGCGTGAAACGTATCGAGGAAATCACCAGCGAAATGGTGTTCGAGTTGAGCGGCTTGAAAAACGCCATAAAGGAGGGCACAACGACCGTAGCCGAAACATTCAAGCAGAACACCGCCGACGCAGAGAAGTTGGCCGAGGACGCCCGAAAACAAGCCGAGGCCAAACGCCGCAAGGTGGCAGAGGACGCCCGAAAACAAGCCGAGGCCAAACGCCGCAAGGTGGCAGAGGCTGCCGCCGCAGCTACGGCTGCAACACAAGGTGGCGGACAACCCTCCGAAACATCGGAGGCCGTGAATCCCGAAACAGGCGAAGTAACAAAAAAATAACCGCTCGAAAGAGCATAATTCAATATAACAATGGATAACGTAGAAATCAAAAAATCGAATCTCGAAGCAGCGTACAAACAAGCTGACGACAACACGAAAAAACTGCTCGCCACATTGTTCGGCGATGCGGTAACAACCAAAGACGACCGCCCAGTAACGGAGCGTATCAAGACGTTCGAGGACGCAATGGCTGCACTCGACAGCAACCACCCATTTGTATGCGATTCCCGAGCGTTTTGCGCCCAATCCGACAACATCAGCCCTGATATGCTGGCGTATCTCAAACTCCGCATCATCTGCGCTGCCTTAAACGAGGGCTGGGAACCACAGTTTACAGAGGATGAGTGGCGGTATTATCCTTGGTTTTACCTCTACACACAGGCGGAACTCGACGACATGGGCAACGGGGAAAAGCAGGAGCGGCGAATGATTGACACCGCTGACTATGTAACTGAATATGCGGGCTTCGGCTCTGCGGCTTCGGCTTACACCCCCTCGCATACGCATGCGAACATCGGCTCTCGCCTTTGCTTGCGGAGCAGCGACCTCGCCATTTACTGCGGAAAGCAGTTCATCAAATTATGGGCTGATTTCAACTTAACCCGCAAATAAAAATATCAGGGAGGGATTTTCACCCTCCCTATTTTCAAAACCTCAAAATTAACAGAAATGGATATTCAAAACATCGTAAAAGACCTGCAAAAGTGGCAGGAGGAAAACAAAGAAAACCGGAGCGTAATCATTATTACCTCTGAATGTATCGCAAAATCCGAGGGGGGGGGTAAACGCACCAGCGCATCTCTCATAGGGGTTGTTGGTTCAGAAGGGATGCTCGTGCCCTCCCTTGCAAATGCCATTACCCAACACTCCGATTTCATCGACCTACTCCGTAAGGCCACAAAAGTTGCGGCAATAGATACAATTTCCCAAACCATTAAAGACGTAAATTAGTATGAGCAATACAGTAATACGACCCAAAGACCGAGCCGAATGGCTCGAATACCGCAAAGACGGTATCGGTAGTTCCGAAGTAGCGACAATCCTCGGCCTCAATCCGTGGGAAACTCCTTACCAGCTATGGAGACGCAAAAAAGGGCTGGACGCCCCCAAAGACGAAACCTTTGCGATGAAAGCCGGGCATTATCTCGAAGATGCCGTATCGCAGTTTTGGGCTGACGCAACAGGCCGAGAGGTCATCAAAAGTTCAGCCGGAGATTGGTTGTTCAAGAACAACGAAAAAGGGTTCTTGCAAGCCTCCCCCGACCGTACTTATTGGCTGGACGGCCACCGAAACCCGAACAACAAAGGGATATTGGAGTGTAAAACAACCCAAATGTCAATCGACCCCGACGACCTGCCGAAGCATTGGTTCTGCCAGGTTCAATACCTGCTCGGAGTTTCGGAATTTAAGCAAGGTTCGCTGGCTTGGCTCTGTTCCGGCCGAGAATTCGGGTACAAGGACATCGCATTTGTTCCGGACTTCTTCGGATGGATGATTGAGGAGGTTGAACGCTTTTGGGTTGATAACATCATCGGAAACGTGGAACCGGATGCGACTACCGTTACGGACGTTATCACGAAATACGCCCGCCATACGGAGGGAAAAATCATTGAGGTTAGCGATGACATCCTCTCGGCCTGCAATCAACTGAAAGTGGTAAAAGCAGAACTTGCCAAACTCGAAGCCACCAAAGAAGAACTCGAATCGAAAATCAAAATGGGCTTCGGGGATGCAGAAGCCATCAGTTACGGAGGCCAAACCCTCGCAACGTGGAAAACGTCCAAAGACAGCGCAAAATTCGATAGCAAGGCTTTCGGGAAAGTCCACCCCGACCTTGCACAAGAGTTCACGAAGATAGTACCGGGCACACGCCGATTTATCCTAAAATAGAGGGAATGTATGCAATATCAAACCAGCAGCGAGAGGAAATTATCAAACTTCTCGCTGCTTTACAAGACCTGCCCGACAAAGATACCAAGACTATCAATATCAAACGCCGAGCGGTCATACTGACAAGGAAGTTGAACAATAAAAAGCAGATAGACAATGACACCAAATGATTTTTTAGGGCAATTATGGGAGTATAAACTGAACAGTTAAATTTTCTTCGCTCAAAATATGATTGTATTATAATCATTTTATTATTTTCGCAAAACCAAAAGTAACAGAGTATGAATAAGAAAGAACATAGCACTGTATATGGGTGGGAGTGGCCGAAAGGCCTCCCTACGCTCCTGTTATGCGTGGTAGCCCTAAATACGGTGCTTTTTAACACTATACGGCTATGATTACGTTACGTTCCAATCAATCAGAGCCGATAAACAAGGCGATTGCATTCTTCAACGAAAAGAAGCCGAAACCGAGTTTGATAGTACTCCCCACAGCGTGGGGAAAATCAATCCTTACTGCTTTCGTTGCGAAGAACTGCACGGATAAATTGCTCGTTTTACAGCCCTCAAAGGAGCTGTTGGAGCAGAACTACAAAAAATACCTATCGCTATGCGGGTTCGTAACCAACGCCGGTATCTACTCCGCATCATTCGGTCGAAAGGACATCGCACAAATTACCTACGCCACTATCGGCAGCATAAAGTCGCTCGGAGCGACATTCAAACAAATGGGCTTTACCAAAATGCTCATTGACGAGGCGCATCTATATCCCCGTGAATCCGATAGTATGCTCGGCAAGTTCCTCGAAGAAAGCGGGATCACACACGTTCTCGGCATAACGGCCACGCCTGTCAAATTACAGACCAACCGAGACCTCGACGGCAACACCTTTTCCAAACTTGTGATGCTGACCTCCCGCAGCAAGAAAGGCAATTTTTTCAAGGACATTATCCACGTCGGGCAGGTTCGGGAAATGGTAGAACTCGGATTTTGGAGCAAACTCGTGTATCAGGCTGCCGATTTTGACGACAGTATGCTCGTGTTCAACTCCTCCAAATCCGAATACACGGAATACAGCGTTCAACAAGCATACAATGCCAACAACGGCGCAGGCGGCATAATCGACGCACTCAACAGCAACAAAGACCGCAAGCATATCCTCGTGTTTGTTCCAAGCGTACAGGACGCTATCGACCTATCGCAACGGTATGAAAATTCAGCCGTGATATACGGCGATATGGATAAGCGGCAACGGGATTTCGTCATATCGGAGTTCCGAGCCGGACGCATACGGGTAATTTTCAACGTGCGGGTGCTTTCAACGGGTTTCGACTACACGGGGATAGATTGTATTGTTCTCGGCATTTCAACGGCCTCAATCGCCCTGTATTACCAAATCATCGGGCGTGCTACACGTATCGACGAGGGCAAACAGGACGCCCTCATTATCGACCTCGGCGGCAATGTAGCCCGTTTCGGCAAGGTCGAGGACATCACATTTGAACGGGGGAAGATATGGAGAATGTTCGGCAGCGGCGGGAAGCTGTTGAGCGGCATACCTATCAGCGACATCGGACGGGTAACGAAACAGGACGTGGACGCAATGGATGCCGGGCGGAAAGCCGTTATCGAGGTCATGCCTTTCGGCAAGTATAAAGGCGAGCGCATCGCCGACATTCCGGCCAGCTATCGACAATGGTGTTTGGCAAATTTCGAGTGGAAAGCCCACAACGAAAACCTCCGGCAATCACTCTTAGCTACACTTAAAAATTAAGGATATGGCAAGACCCAAGAAAAATAATGCAGAGTATTTCACGCATGACGCTGATATGCGGAATGACGTGAAAATAAAGGCTCTCCGCCGTAAATTTTCCCACACAGGGTATGCCGTATGGAATTACCTGTTGGAAACACTCACCGACAGCGATTTTTTCGAGGTTGAGTGGGAGGAAATAAACATCGAACTCCTTGCGGCGGATTATGACGTATCGGTTAGCGAGCTGACCGAAATTGTTGAATACTGCGTAAAAATCGGGTTGTTGCAGCGGGCTGGGAATAAACTCATTTCCAAAGCCCACCAGCAACGGTTCTCCTCTTTGCTCGCAAACCGTGAACGGAAGCGCATTTCAGAGGGGCAAAACGCAAGTATGCCGAATAATGGCGGAGTTATGGCGAGCCAAAACCCCGTAAAAACTGATGAAACTGATGCAAGCGGCAACCCGAAACAACATAGTAAAGGAGAGGAGAGCAAAGGAGAGGAAAAGAAAGGAGAAATAAAATATCCTTATCAGGATATTGCCGACCTGTGGAATTCGATATGCAAGAGCCTACCGAAAATATCGAAGTTATCAGACCCTCGTCGGGCTAAGATAAAAGCCCGGCTCAACGAGTTCGGCAAGCCCGAAAGTTGGATGCCGACCTGCGAGGCTTTGTTTGAGGCAGTCGAGGCATCCAGTTTCTTGCGGGGCGAAAACAAATCGAATTGGCAAGCGACGTTCGATTGGCTGTTCAGCAACGGCACGAACTGGGTTAAGGTCATGGAGGGCAACTACACCAACAAAGGCCAGCAACACAAAACCGGTTCCACCACCCTCGGCTGTGATGAGCGCATCGAGAACGGACGCCGGACGTATGGGTCGGGAAAGGTTACAATCCCGATGAACGCTCCTCCCCGTCCGGGCGATAAATACGCTTGGGATAGTTCAACGCAAAAATGGGTGCTGTTATGATGCGGTGGAGAGAGTTGGGAATAGAAATCCCGTACAATCGCACGAGCGGCAACATCAAGACCTACTGCCCTCAATGTAGGGACAGCCGCCACAACAAACGGGATAAAAGCCTATCGGTGGACTTGGCGACAGGTGTATTCAACTGCCACTACTGCGGGTGGGCAGGCTGCGCCGTCGAAAAAGAGCAGCGGTGGGACAAACCGTTTTACAACCCTCGCCCGCTGGCTCGACAGAAGCCCGAATACAAAAAACCCAAACAGACAGGCAATACTGCTATGAGCAGCAAGGCCATTGCTTGGTTTGCAGGGCGGGGTATCAGCAAAAAGACGCTCGAACAAATGCGGGTTACGGAGGGTATGGAATGGATGCCACAGAAAAACGGTCAGGCCAACACAATCCAATTCAACTACTACCGCAGGGGCGAATTGGTAAACACGAAGTTCCGCACGGGCGACAAGTGTTTCAAAATGGTATCGGGGGCAGAATTGCTGCCATACAATATCGACGCTATCAAAGGGCAAAAAGAGTGTATCATAACGGAGGGCGAAATGGATGCCCTTTCGTTCATTGAGTGTGGCCGTACCGACGTTGTAAGCGTTCCGAACGGGGCAAATGCCAACCTCTCTTACCTGGACGATTATATCGAGGAGTATTTCGACGACAAAGATACGATTTTCATCGCATCGGACACCGACACCAAAGGCGTTATCTTACGGGACGAGTTGTTACGGCGTTTCGGAGCTGACCGCTGTCGCATTCTCGAATATGGGGAGGGATGCAAGGACGCCAACGAGCATTTGATGAAGTTCGGACGGGATAGCCTGCTGAAATGCCTCGACGATGCGCCGGAGGTAAAGGTAGAGGGTATTTTTACGGTTTCGGACTTTGAGCAATCGCTGGACGCCATTTTTGAACACGGCTTGCAAAAGGGCGTAACAATCGGGCACGACAATTTCGACCGGTTGTGTTCATTCGAGACCAAACGCCTCTGCATCGTAACAGGTATTCCGGGCAGCGGTAAATCGGAGTTCATCGACGAAATTGCCGAACGGCTCAATATGCGGTACGGGTGGAGATTCGCATATTTCAGCCCCGAAAACGCCCCGCTCGCCTATCACGCATCCAAGTTGATAGAGAAGTTTACCGGCAAGAAATTCAGCAAGGAAACGCTTAAATTCGGGGAATATCGGCTGGTAAAAGAACACCTCGAAGATAACTTTTACTTCATCAGCCCAGCAGATAATTTCCGAGTAGATACAATCCTCGAAAAAGCCAAATTCCTCGTCCGGCGGCGGGGCATTAAAGCCCTCGTAATTGACCCATACAACCGATTGGAGAGCCAACAGGGAAACCGGAATGAAACGCAGTACATCAGCGAACTGCTCGACAAGCTGACGAATTTCGCTCAAATCAATGACATCCTCATAATTCTGATGGCGCACCCGACCAAGCAGCCGAAGAACAAAGACGGAGTAATTGAAGCCCCGACGCTGTATGACATCAGCGGCTCGGCCAACTTCTACAACAAAGCAGATTTCGGCATCGTGGTTCACCGGAACCGCCTTGAAAATACGGTCGAGGTTCACGTTCAGAAAGTCAAGTTCCGACACCTCGGAGAGTGCGGGACTTGCCTATTCAAGTACAACATCAACAACGGGCGGTACACACCGTTCGACGGCGCAAGTTTCGACGCTATTGCATGGGACAATACCAACCACCTGCAACAACACCAACAAGAGCTGTTGGAGGAGGCATACCGCAGCAGCGTGTTTGATTTCCGAGACGACGATATGCCGGACGACGATTGCCCATTCTAACAATATGGAAGCGAATATAATATATAACATTGACTGCCTTACGGGGTTACGCAATCTGCCCGACGATAGCATAGATTGTTGTGTTACCTCCCCGCCGTATTTCAACCTGCGGGATTATGGAGTGAGCGGTCAGATCGGGTTAGAGGATACGCCTGAACAATACATTCAAAAGCTGGTCGGCGTATTCCACGAGGTAAGGCGGGTATTAGCCCCTGCGGGAACATTATGGGTAAATATCGGGGATTGCTATGCTGGCAGCGGAAAAGGGGCAGCAAACTATCCCGACAATGCCATGAAATACAAACAGGGGACAAATCGAGGGACTGTCGGGCGTTCGGCCATAGTCAAGAAATTCGATGGCTACAAGAGCAAAGACCTCATCGGCATACCTTGGATGCTGGCCTTTGCGTTACGGGCGGACGGCTGGTTTCTGCGGCAGGATATTATTTGGGCAAAGCCTAACCCCATGCCGGAAAGTATGAAAGACCGGTGTACGAAATCCCATGAATATATCTTCTTGCTCACCAAATCCCCGAAATATTACTTCGACTGTGAGGCTATCCATGAAAAAGCCGTAACAAGCGGCACAATCCCGACAAATGCACCTCGCTACGGCGGTAACAAATACACGGCTACCCCCGAAAAGTTTTACCGGACAAAAAGCGGCAACGCATATATCGACAGGGAATTTCGGAACAAAAGAGACGTATGGACAATCCCGACACAACCCCTGCAAGAAGCGCATTTTGCGACGTTCCCCGAAAAATTGGTGGCTGACTGCATTTTGGCCGGATGCCCTGAAAATGGAATCGTCCTCGACCCATTTATGGGTTCCGGAACGACGGGCATAGTCGCCCGAAAATTCAACCGCAAATACATCGGGTTCGAGTTGAATCCCGAATACATACAAATCGCCGACAAACGACTGAAAAAAGAACTCGGATTATTCATTTAACCTCAATAACAGTATGAAAACGTATGTAATTACACTTTCAAAGCGGTTCCCAACCGGACATAATCGGGCTGGCGAGCCAACACATTTTTGGGAAAAATTCATTAAAGGCCGAGATAACTACTCGTGCATTTACCGAGATTTTTGGGAAACTACGATTCCAAAAATCCACACGATACGTGCGAACTACCCACTTTGGAAGAAACGTATCGCCGAGGTTGAACGGGGTGAGGCTTGCCTATCAATCCGGCAATGGACGGGTAAACCTTATCGCAGCAAACAGGTTGAAATTGCCCGGCTGACAAAGGAGGACGGCGTGGGAATCCAACGGCTGGAATTTGTGAACGGCAAACTCGGGCTGCCTCGTATCGGAATTGTGTATCAGCGAAAAAACGAAATTGCTCTGAACGACGGTTTATCGTTCGAGGATTGGGAGAATTGGTTCAAAAACTACGACCTCGCACAGCCTATGGCAATCATCCACTTCACCAAATTCCGCTACTGATATGAACACACAAAAAATGATTGAATGGATAGGCACTCACAATGTCGGCATTTCATCGAGAACAATGTGGTGCGGATTGATGGGTGTTGGTTCCGGTTCGGCTGGAAGATTCGACATACCTCACGATGCCGACGACTTCTCACGCTGCTATGACCTCGTAACATTTGCAGAGGTTTCACCGGCTTATGACCTGCCCCGCATTTGTGAAATTTTTCCTTGGTACAAGCCCATTATAGACAGTTGGGAAACGCTCGTTGAGTTGTATGAAAAGCAGGATTACAAGGGCGTATATCATTTGCTGTCGAGCAAGCATGCCGAGGTTATGCGCTTACAAGGATACGAGAAAAAACAGAGCGGAATTTGGATAAAAAAACAATAGACTATGGCAACGACAAAAGAACATATAATTCAGTACTGCAAAGACCACAATTTCAAACTCCGAGAGGAAGATTTCGACGGCTCTATTCATCAGTACAGCAAATATCTATCGAAAACCATACTCCTGTTTATCGGCGTATCTGACACCATGTTGAATGTCGGAATAATAGTTCTCGATACGCAGCAACAAGTTTACAAAAAAGATACGACACTTCCCCTCACGCTCATTGAGCCGAGCTATTGGCGGCTCCATTTGAGTACAATGGTTCACGACGTTGTGGCGGCTGTTTTCGACGAAATGACCGGACTCGGTTTTAACCCTAAAAAATGACGCCCATGAAACTGCTCTATATCGACTTATTCTGCGGGGCGGGCGGAACCTCTACTGGCGTTGAGAACGCTCGGTACGAAGGCCGGCAATGTGCAAAGGTCATCGGATGCGTAAACCATGACGCCAACGCCATAGCCTCACACGCCGCCAACCACCCCGACGCTATGCACTTCACGGAGGATATTCGGACGCTGGAACTCTCCCCGTTGATAGCCCATATTGCCAAAATGCGGAAACTCTATCCCGACGCATTCGTTGTATTATGGGCGAGCCTCGAATGTACGAATTTCAGCAAGGCCAAAGGTGGGCAGCCCCGTGATGCCGACAGCCGGACGCTGGCCGAACACCTGTTCCGCTATATCGAGGCTATCAATCCCGACTACATTCAGATTGAGAACGTCGAGGAGTTTATGAGCTGGGGCGACCTCGACGAAAACGGCAAACCGATAAGCAAGGACGCAGGGCGATTGTACCAACAATGGGTGGCGAACGTCTGCGGGTATGGTTACCGGTTTGTTCATCGCATACTCAACTCTGCCGACTATGGGGCGTACACCTCCCGTCGCCGGTTCTTCGGCATCTTCGCAAAAGGGAGCCTCCCGATTGTGTTTCCCGAACCGACGCACAGCAAAGAGGGAGCGGCTGGGCTGTTCGGCCGATTACACCGCTGGAAACCCGTGCGGGAGGTGTTGGACTTTTCGGACGAGGGAGAAAGCATCTTCGGACGCAAAAAACCGCTCGTCGATGCGACGCTGGAACGGATATATGCGGGACTGATAAAGTTCGTTGCGGGCGGCAAGGAGGCATTCATGGTAAAATGGAACAGCATGAGCCGAGCAGGTAAATACCATGCTCCGGGCATTGACGAGCCGTGTCCGACTGTTGCAACGCAAAGTCGGCTCGGCGTGGCACAGGTGAGTTTCCTTTCCAAGTATTATGGCGGTAGTCCGGAGGGCAAGAGTGTATCGGTAGAGGAACCGGCAGGAGCAATAACCACAAGAGACCACCACTCGTTCATCACGGCCTACTATGGCAACGGGCACAACCACAGCATCGACGAACCCGCTCCGACACTGACGACGAAAGACCGGCTCGCATTTGTTGATATGCAGTACGGGAACGGGACACCCTGCGACATCGAAACACCCGCTCCGACCGTTACCACCAACCCCAAACACCAACTCGTTACCTGCAAACCGTGGATAATGAACACGAGTTTCAAAAACACAGGGAGCAGCATCGACGAACCGGCACAGACAGTAACGGCAAACCGGAAATGGCACTACCTGATGAACCCGCAATTCCAATCCGCAGGAGGTTCAGTCGATAGCCCATGTTTTACGCTCATCGCTCGTATGGATAAAATGCCTCCGTACCTCATTCAGACAGAACAGGGCGAAATGGCTATCGTTATCGAACCGGACGACAGCCCCGCAATGGTAAAAATCAAACAATTTATGGCATTGTACGGCATTATCGACATCAAAATGCGAATGCTCCGCATACCGGAATTGAAACGGATTATGGGTTTCCCCTCCGACTATGTTCTCGTCGGGACACAGGCCGACCAAAAGAAATTCATCGGTAACGCCGTGGAAGTCAATATGGCACGGGTTCTCTGCGAGGCTCTTTGCGCTCGACTGATTGAGGAGGACATCAAGCCGATTCGGGCGGCTGCATAGCCAAAACGAAACGCAAATAAAAAAAACGCACTATAAATCATCGAATTATGAAAGTGAAAGAAATCATCAAGTATCTGCACAACTACCAAAAGTGGCGGCGAGGGGCTGACCTCCCGATGCCCAACCCCAAAGAATTGGGGATAGCTATTGACGGGGCTATTCGTGAACTGCGAAACTTCCAACGGCTGAAAATCAAACTCGACAAGAAAAGCCCCAAATGAAATGCCACTACATATACACCGAAAACGGCGAAAAGGTGCTTATCCCATACTGTTGGCCGGTAGTTCTTTCGGGGGATATGTCGCAATGCACCTGCCGCACTGAAAAGACCTTTGCGGCTTTCGAGCGGGAACGGTACAATGAAACCGTCAAGGCTCTGCGGGCGGAAATAAAGGATTTGGAACACGAAAACGCCTATCTCAATAGGATAATCAAAAAACTCACAAAACAAAAACGTAAAAAATGAAAACAATGACGAAAGAGCAGCTTGCGGAGCTGCTGAACGGTAATGAGTACCGTGATGAAATGACAAAGGAACAGGAACAGGCTGCCAAGCAAAACAATCTGCTGGTGCTGTTCGGTGCATCGGATGACCTGCTCGAAATGCGAGGGGCTATCCGTGATGAAGTCGGAGCCTATGACGGCGGAGAGTATGCGCTGGCATTGGACGGCGAACTGTATGCCGACGGCGAGGAAGAAAACACCTACCACAAGGCCATAGGCAACGAGGTTCTTCCCATTTCGGACGAGTGCGACAACGACGACAATCCCCGCCTCATTCGAGCCGAGTGGTGTCCCGACGACCAACCGGCTTTGAGTTGGCGTATATCCTCCAATATTCCCTACGCCTCGTTCACAATCAAGGAGGACGGAGAACCTTACTGCGAGGGTATAATTATCGACATCGACGACATAATCCCCAACAACAAATAATACAACAATTATGGGAAACTTTGGAATTAAAATCGACCTCCTGAAACTGAAAAACAGTTTCGTAACCAACCTCAAAGGCAAGGCTGCCACGAAACGCTGCTTGGTTATCCCTATCGACGACAGCGGAGTTTACCTCGGCGAGAAAGGGGTGTATCTGAACCTCACAGCCGTTGAAATGCGGGAACAGCGTTACGGCGATACGCACGTCCTCAAACAAAGCCTCGCAAAAGAGGTGTACCAAGCCATGAGCGAAGAGGAACGCATGGCACAGCCCATATTCGGGGCGTTGAAACCTATCGAAAGCCAACAGCGGCAAATGGAAGTAACGCAGACTACCAACGCAGCAGAGGCAGTCGAAGACCCTGACGACCTCCCGTTCTGACATTCGGCGAACAAAAGCACGGCACAATTCGGGGAGCAATCCCCGTTTTGTCGTCTTGCCCGAATTCAGCCCCAAATTCAAACGATATGACAACAGATAAGCAAACACCCGACAAGCCAAAAAGAAAAGCACAGAAGCCGCAGAAACAGCCAAAAATGGATATGTTCACGGCTATATGCAAAAGCGACCTAAAAATAGAGGTCGTCAAAGAATACCTATTCCACCCCACCCGCAAATGGAGGTTCGACTATGCCATACCCGACCATAAAATAGCCCTCGAAGTCGAGGGTGGTGTGTGGACAGGTGGACGTCATACCCGCCCGCAAGGGTTTCTCAGCGACATCGAAAAGTACAATGCCGGAACATTGCTCGGCTGGCGGATATTCAGAGTAACGCCCGACGACTTATGCAGGTTGAAGACGCTGGAATTGATAAAACAGGCTATTTCCGTCTGAAAACTCATTTTTTTGCCCAAAAAGTGATTATAATACAATCATATTGGCTAATTTTGTCGAAACTAACAAATTCAAAGGATGATAAAATTTTCAGAATTCGTATCGCTCGGCCACCCTGATAAGATTGCGGACTATATTTCGCAATATCTCCTCGACCGGTACATCGAACACGACCCGCAAACCCGTTATGCGGTTGAAGTGCAAATCAAGGGCTACCAGGTAACGCTCGGCGGCGAGGTATCAAGTAAGCACCATTTTTCAGCACAGGAGATACGGGATTTTGTCCGTGCATCTGTAAACGAAATCGGGTACACACGAGAATATCAGCAGAAATGGGGTGCTGACAATACCATTTGTGGCGACCTGCTCGACGTGGCTATCTATATCTGCCAACAGAGCAACGACATTGCACAAGGGTTGTCCGGCTGGGGCGACCAAGGCATTTTCTTCGGTTATTGTGAGTACCGTCCCGATACCTGCGGAATGCCTCTCGACCATACCCTCGCCAAAAGATTATGCAAAGACCTGTTCGAGAGTGGCATCGGAGGCCTCGACATCAAAACGCAGGTCATTACCCGCAATGATAAGGTCGAAAAGGTCATCGTTGCAATCCCGCTGCTCGATGACACGAGCAAAAAGACCGTGAAACACTTTGTGCGCTCACGTATCAAAGGCCGGTATCAGCTCATCATCAACGGCACAGGCCGATACGTCAAACACTCGTCTATCGCAGACTGCGGTACAACCGGTCGCAAATTGGCGGTGGATTTCTATGGAGGCAACAGTAAACTCGGCGGCGGTTCCCCTTGGACGAAAGATGCAAGCAAGGCTGACCTCACGCTGAACCTCGCCGCCCGCCGCCTCGCTATCAACTACTCGATGAAATACAAAACGGACGTAACGACCGCCCTCGCCTGCTGCATCGGCAAACAGGCGGTGGATTTCATCGTTCAAGACACGGCGGAAAACACGTTGGCCGAGGGGACAATGGACATCAATCCACAGGAGATATGCAAGGAGTTCAAGTTGAACACCCCGATTTATGCGTCTATGTGCCGCTGGGGGCTGTTCGGCGAATATCAACAAGACAAAGTATGGGAATAGGACTATGAAAACGGAACTCGTAAAACTCTCTCAAATACGGGTGAACGGGGCAAACCCTCGTATCATCAAAGACGACAAGTTTGCCAAGTTGGTAAACTCGATTCTCGATTTTCCGAAGATGCTGGAACTTCGCCCGATTGTGGTGGACGATACACTCGTTTGCTTGGGCGGAAATATGCGTTACCGGGCATTGACTTTCATAGCCGAGATGCCTATTGACGACCTGAAATCTCGACTGTGCGATATTCGAGGTTTTCAGAAAAAAACCGAAGCCGAGAAAGAGGCTTTGGTTGAACATTGGGAACGTTGGCAGGATAACCCGACCGCTCCCATTATCCGTGCTGCCGACTTATCGGATGAAGAACAAAAGGAGTTTATCATCAAGGACAACGTGGGCTATGGCGAATGGGACTACGATATGCTGGCGAATGATTGGGAGGCAGAAGACCTCGAAGATTGGGGGCTGGACGTATGGCAGTCCGACAACAACGACGGCGGCGACAGTGCAGGCGAAAGCAGCAAACCAGCCAACGGCTCTTTGGCCGACCGCTTCGTTATCCCTCCGTTCTCAATTCTCGACACCCGCAAAGGCTATTGGCAAGCCCGAAAAAAGGTTTGGAGGGAACTTATCGGGGACATGGGCGAAAGCCGCAACGACACGTTAATAACAAGCCCCGAAATCAAGTACAAGGACATCTACCAAAAGACACGGGAGCATCGAGAATCGCTCGGCCTGTCGTTCAAAGAATACCTCGACAAATATGTGCCGGAGGAGGTCAAAGAGCGGGAGGCGGCCAAAGTGCTGTCGGCGGGCGTATCATTGCTCGACCCTGTTATGGCTGAACTCATTTGCCGTTGGTTCGGGTTGGAAAAATGCAAGACGTTCGACTGTTTCGCTGGCGATAGCGTATTCGGATATGTATCGGCCTATCTCGGCAATGAATTTACCGGCATCGAACTCCGGCCGGAACAGGCTCAACTCAACAATGAACGGGTGGAGGGTATGGCCGCCCGCTACATCTGCGATGACGGGCAAAACGTCGGGCAACACATTGAGCCGAACAGTATGGATTTGCTGTTTAGCTGTCCGCCGTACTATGACCTCGAAAAATATTCCGACCTCGAAAACGATGCGTCCAATCAGGGAACATACGAGGAGTTCCTTACGATTCTGACGAACGCTTTCAAATCCGCCCTCGGCTGTCTGAAAGAAAACCGGTTTGCGGTTATTGTTGTCGGAGACGTTCGGGATAAGAAAACTGGCTTCTACTACAATTTCATCGACGATATGAAACGCATCTTCAAAGAAAACGGAGCCGCCCTGTATAACGAACTCATCCTCATTGAGACGGGAGCCAGCACAGCCCTCCGTGCCGCCCGTTATATGGAGAGCCGCAAGGTTGCCAAGATGCACCAAAATATCCTCGTATTCTACAAAGGCAACACAAAGGAAATCAAGAACAACTACAAAAAAATTGAATATGCAAGCGAAGATTTGGAACTTTTCAGAGTGGATAGCGGAGACGAACCCGCAGAAGATTAGGGAACATTTCGATGCGCTGTTACGCAAAGCGGGGTTCAATATCCTCCGCTTTACGGCGCATAATTTCAAACCGCAGGGATATACTGCCCTGTGGCTGCTCTCGGAAAGCCATTTTGCCGTACACACGTTCCCTGAGTATGGCAAGACGTATATCGAGTTGTCGAGTTGCAACCTCGAATATTACCAGCGTTTTTTGGAAATGACAAAGGAGTTGTAAAATGAGCGAGGCACAACAGAGAAAGCGTCGGCAGTTGAAACTATCCCGCCTCGAAATCGTGGCGCAACTCTACAAACGGGGTTACAGCATACGGAAAATCCAGTCCGAGGTAATGAAACGTCTCGGGCTGGAAACCTATTCGACGGCCACCGTGAACAGGGACATCCAAACCCTCCTCAAAGAGTGGCGGGAAAGCCGCTTGGAGAACATGGATTTGGCCTTACAACTCGAATTGGAGCGTATCGACGAAACGTGCAGGGAGTTGTGGGAACAATGGGAAAAGTCGAAAACTGACTACACCAAGACCGCCCGCAAACAGAAAGGTTCGCCGACACGGGACAGCCAAACGGGGGCGACATCTATCCGCACCTATCAAACCGAGCGGACGGAAACCGAGGTAACACGCCTCGGCGACCCGTCGTACATTGCGGAAATCAGACAGCAGCTTGCAGAACGCCGGAAGTTGCTCGGCCTGTACGCCCCTGAAAAGAAAGATATTTCGGGCGATATGAGTTTTGCGGCGTTCCTGATAGAGAGTGGCATCGTGGACGACAATGAGCAGAAATAATGACATATTGCGGCGGCGGGGCATCGACCTGATGCGTTCGTGGAGAGAGGATTGGAACCGATTTGTCCGGGACGGTCTCGGCGTTACCCTTGACAGGGAGCAGCAGGAGATTTTATCCAGTGTCCAATTCAATCCCCGCACGTCTGTTGCCTCCGGCACGGCTCGTGGTAAAGATTTCGTCGCTGCCTGCGCCGCCATATCGTTTCTGTACCTGACACCACGTTGGAACACCCAACGCCAACTCATAGAGAACACGAAAGTCGCCCTCACCGCACCGACCGATAGGCAGGTAAAGAACATTATGATGCCGGAAATTTCACGGCTCTACAACAGGGCGAAATCACGAGGCATCGTGCTGCCCGGCAGATTGAACGCCTATGACATTCGCACGGACAGCGATGAATGGTTCTTGACAGGATTCAAGGCCGACGAGAACAACCACGAGGCGTGGTCGGGCTTTCACGCTGTAAATACGATGTTCGTCATCACGGAGGCGTCCGGTATCAGCGACAACACATTTGAAGCGATTGAGGGAAACCTACAAGGCAACAGCCGTGTCTTGCTGGTATTCAACCCCAACACTCCTATCGGATATGCTGCCCGCAGCCAACGAGGGGAACGCTGGACGAAATTCCGGCTGAACAGCCTGACCGCTCCGAACGTCATTGAACATAAAATCATCATCCCCGGACAGGTCGATTACGAATGGGTTGTCGATAAACTCGAACAATGGTGTACCCGTATCGACAAATCGGAGGTGCAGGAAGAACTCGACGACTTCTGCTTCGAGGGAAAATGGTATCGCCCCGAAGACCTGTTCCGCAAAAAGGTTCTCGGCAAATTTCCGAAAGTGGCCGATGATGTGCTTATCCCGATGCAATGGATTGAAGCAGCGCAGGAACGCTGGCGGAAATACAAGGGGGAACGCACGGGAACAAATTGGCTCGGTGTCGATGTGGCTGGAATGGGACGGGACGCAACGGTCTATTGCAACCGCATCGAGAATTGGGTTGCGCCGTTCAAAAAGCACAATTCGGGCGGCACGGCAGACCACATGCGGGTTGCGGGCGACATCATCAATCACCGCCGCCAACACCCTACATCGTTCGTTAGCATCGACACAATCGGCGAGGGTGCGGGTGTCTATGCACGGGCACACGAGATTGACGACAGCCCGTATATCATCAGCTGCAAATACAGCGAGGGAGCAAAAGCCCGTGATAAAGAACTAACCGACATTACGGGGCAATACAAGTTCCTCAATATGCGGGCATACCTGTTTTGGTGCATACGAGATTGGCTCAATCCGAAAAATAACACGGGAGCCATGTTACCTCCGGACGAAGAATTTTCAGAGGAGGCAACCGAAATTCGGTGGTCATTTCGCTCCGACGGCAAAATAGTCATCGAACCAAAAGAGGACATCAAAAAGCGGCTCGGACGCTCTACCGACAAATTCGATGCGCTGGCCAACACGTTCTATCCGATTGTCATCAAGCGTCCGGTGGACAAAAAACGTATCGCACAGGCTGTGTACTAATTTTTTTGCAAACAAAATGATTATAATACAAACATTTATGGCAACAATTCAAGAAATCATCGACAAGAACAGACCGGTAACAGAGATTATTTCCGACCTGAAAGAAAAGGCCGTTTACGTGCAGCCGTGGACAGGACGCTGGGGATTGATACACGAATACGACCCCAAGCGACATCCTGTGATGAACAAAGCCAAATACCCCGACATTGTGAACGAGGACGGCTCTATCGACTACGTTACCCGTATCACATACGACCTGCAACGATTGGCTGTAAAACGTATGACGGAACTATGCTTCGGCATACCTGTCAAGCGCATCTATAAACCCAATAACGACGGGGAGCAGAAAGTCGCCAAAATGTTGGAGGCAATCTACGAGCGGAACCGCATCGACAGCGTGAACATCGAACGGAGTAATATGCTGTTCGCCGGTTGCGAGGTTATGACGCTGTGGTACGCTGTCGAGCAACGGCACGACCTTTACGGATTCAATTGCCCGCTGAAACTGCGATGCAAAAACTATTCGCCGATGCATGGGGACGAACTGTACCCGTTGTTCGATGAGTACGGCGATATGATTGCTCTATCGGTGGGCTATACCCGAAAGAAACTCGGCAAAACCGTTTCGTACTTCGACACCTATACCGACAGCAAGCACCTGAAATGGTCGAACGAGAACAACGGCTGGCAGCTCATCGAGGACGAGGATATTACCCTCGGCAAAATCCCCGGGGTGTATATGTTCCGCCCGACCCCCATTTGGGAGGACACCTCGAAAATCGTGTTCGAGATTGAATGGGCGTTGAGCCGCAACGGTAATTACCTCCGCAAGAACAGTAAACCGGTATTCTGCGTGTTTGCGGACGAAGAAATACAATTCGGCGAGGAACAACCCGAAAACAAGGAGTTCAAAAGCATCCTCCAATATCCGAAAGGTTCTTCTGCGGGGTATGTCACATGGGAGCAGGCGGTTGAAAATCTGAAATTCTTTGTTACCGAACTCCGGCAATCGTTCTTCACGCAGTTGCAACTGCCGGATTGGAGTTACGAGAGTATGAAATCCAACCCTATGTCGGGCGAAAGCCGCAAGCAGCTATTCATCGACGCCCAACTCAAAGTCAAGGACGAGAGCGGGCGACTGATTGAATTCCTCGACCGTGAAATGAACGTCGTCAAAGCGTTCCTCAAAACGATGTTGCCCGAAAAGCAATGGAAAGACGTGGACAGCCTGCAAGTGGAAATGGAGATAACGCCGTTCACGATTACAGACGATAAGGACACCATTGCGAACCTCACGACGGCCAACGGCGGCAAACCTATCATTTCACAGCGGCAAAGCGTCGAAATGCTCGGCTGGAGCAATGACGTTGATAAAACGATGCAAGAACTCGGCGAAGAAAAAACCGTCGATGCGTTCCATTTAACCGAATAGCCCCATGACGAAAGTACGCATATCACAAATGACATTCGGGGAAAGCGAATTTGTCAGAGGCAACAAGGTTTGGAGGGCTGAATCGCTATACCTGTTCGCACAGGCCAAAGGCTACGAAGTCCGAGACCTCCCGCTGTGGGCGGTAGATTTAACCGACCATCCGTTCCCTGCGGATAACCTCTCGCAGTTCATCTTCCAATGTAAGCGGGTGCAGGACTGCTCGCTGAACTATCCTATTATCCTCGACGATTGCGGGCAGATTGCCGACGGCTATCACCGCCTATGTAAAGCGATTTTGGAGGGACGTGAAACCATAAAAGCGATACGGTTGGAGGAAATGCCCGCTCCCGACCGCATAGAGGAGGAATAACAATGGCCGCAGCGAGGAAAAAGCAACAGCGGGAACGACCGAAATACTCGTGTCGGGACTGCATCCATAGTTACGATTGGCACGAAAAGAATTGGCGGGGCGAACTGTTTATGTGCCGCTGCCCGCACTACAAAGAGGGGAAGTTCTCGAAATTCTTGGACGACCCGCAATGCAACGTATTTGAATTGAGAAACAATGGCACGGTTGGACAAATGGGAGAGTAAGCACCTGAAAGACGTGGAGCGTTATGCACGGCAGATTGAAGCTATTTATCAGTCTGCCGTGCGTGAGGCTGCCGCTATCGGGGCGACAATACCCAATTTCAACCCCAACAAGCCCTTTTCGTTCGCCAACTACCCAAGCACAAAGGCTCGCATCGAAAAGTTGCTACAAACGCTAAAAACGGGCATATCGACGGTTATTCTGAACGGCATCGAGGCCGAATGGACGTTGGCGAACAACAAAAACAACGAACTGTGCAACGTCGTATTCGGGGAATACGCCACGAAATTATCACCGGAACAGGCTCGCAAGTATTACAACACCAACGACAAAGCCTGCAAAGCGTTCACGGAACGCAAAATCGGTGGACTGAAATTGTCTGACAGGGTATGGCGGTACACGGAGCAATTCAAAACGGAGATAGAAATGGGCATCGACCTCGGCCTGCGGGACGGGCTTTCAGCCGATGAAATGAGCCGGACACTTCGACAATACCTCCAACACCCCGATAAACTGTTCCGCCGTGTACGAGACCAGCACGGGCAACTGCACCTGTCGCAACGGGCGGCGGTGTATCATCCCGGCCAAGGAGTTTATCGCTCGTCGTACAAGAACGCCCACCGTTTGGCTGCCACAGAAACGAACATCGCTTACCGTACATCGGATTACACACGTTGGCAGCAACTCGATTTTGTGGTAGGCATCGAAATCAGGTTATCGAATAACCACACCCTCAATGGACGAGCGTTTACCGACATTTGCGATGAGTTGGCCGGACGCTACCCCAAGAATTTCAAGTTCACGGGCTGGCATCCGTATTGTCGTTGCCACGCAGTAGTAATACTAAAAACATTGGAGGAAATCAAAGCCGACAACGAGCGGATAATGCTCGGACAACCGCTGAACGGGGAAAGCGCAAACAAGGTGTCCGACGTACCGCCTAATTTCAAGGAGTGGAGAATCAGGAATCACGACAGGATTCAAAAGGCAACCAAGAATGGGACGCTGCCTTATTTCCTGAAAGACAACAGACAATACGCAGCATAGCACAAAACAAGGGCGGACAAATCGACCGCCCTCATTTTTTCAGATTCTACCTCACGCCAAGTTCACATCAAGGCGAAGCATAATTCCCAAAGCCTCGGCGATACGGATAAACGAGGAGAGTTGCAAATCGGTCTCGCCTTTCTCGATACGATTGATGTAGGTGCGTTCCCGCCCGACACGCTCGGCAAGTTCCTTTTGCGTCATACCAAGTTCTTTGCGCCGCTCCCGCAACATTTCGCCATAATACCAGGCACGAGCCTTTGCGTCGAACTCTGCCCGTTCCGGAGTGCCGACCTCGCCAACCTCTTTGGCAAGTACCGTTTCGGCCTTTACGAACCCCGGCTTCTTGCTGAAATCCGTCTGCCGGAGTTTCTGCAATTCTTCTGCTGTTAATCGGTTGTTTGTCGTACTCATAGCAATTTTCTTAGAATATTGATAGCCTTTGTAATTTCCTTATCGTAATCCTTTGTGCTTTTCTTCACAAAGCCGTTCAATAGGATAACGCTCGATGCAAGATTGATATTTTCATTGTCCGCCGAAAACAGGATAACCCGAACCTCGTTATCGACCGAAACTCGCAGCTCGTAAAAATCGGTGTTCGTCAGTTTCTTCACGAACTTGGTCGGTATCGGCTGTACGGTTTCCAAAATCGCTACCGCATAGCGTAGTTTTTCACGAGTGCGAGGGTTCGAACTCTGTTCAAACTCAATGTATTCCGGCGAAAATATCAAATTTCGTTTCATTCTTATCGTTATTTCTACACTGCAAAAGTAACTAATTAGTTACACTTATACAAATCTTTCACAAGAAATGTGCCTATTTTCTCCGCTTTTTTCGCAGTACGGGTTCTTTCGTGATACGACACCGCCGACCATTGTATGGTTTATCGGGAGTGATTTTCAGATTCCACAGGCGAGACACCTTGCAGCCCACCTGTTCGGGCGTGAACTTCTCGTATATTGCTGACAAGGAGGTAAAGTAAAACTCCCAACTGTCGTCGTTTTCAAGGGGAGGCTCATTGAATGCCACACGATAGATAAACTCCAACTCACTCATTGCTGCCCTCCTTTCGATACCAGCGTCAGTTGGTTGAGCCGGTCGGGGAACCAATATGCGTCGCTGTCTAAAAAGACAATGCCACAATCCTCGTCTTTGGGGTAACGGTGCGGGCATAGAAAACTATCCGGCTTACAGAATCCCAATATTTCATGGGGACCAAATGTTACCCCATAATCGTTGGTAAACAGAACCATATCCCCGACGGTTAAATCGTCGTTTGTGTCTATCACGTCCGAAAGGCGGTCGTAAATCATCATGCCGTGTTTTGCTTCCAATTCGGCTCTCCAACGCTGAAATTCAGCTTTATGACTTCGTTTCATAACTAATGTGCTATATGATAAATCCTCGGTTCTTTCGACACGTTGTAAATCCAACTTCCACAACGTACCAGCAAGGCATCCTTGCCATAGAACATTCGTTTCATTCCTGCGATGCTGCCGGTTATGTGGAAACAGGGGAACCGGTCGATTTTCAGACGGTCTCCGTCCGCTTTGTATAGTGTTTTCGTTCTCATGTCATCTGTTCTATTTCGTGAATAGGCCGCCATTGGTATAGGCTCGGTTTGCGTTCCAAATCGCCTCGCCATTCAGCGGCATTATCATAGTCGATGAGTTCGATGCACCCGTCCCGCTTGTCTTTGACAAGACGTGGCAGTTCCCGAAAAATCTCATCAAGGGCTTCATCAGTAGCAAATCCCGATTTGTCTGACTGAATCTTATGCCAACGGAGCAGTTCGTTCAGTTCACTCATAGCACCTGCAACAAATCCACGTCTTTCCAGCATAGATAAATATCCCATCCTGACCGGAAGCATTTCGTCAGGGTCAAAAGGGTCAATTACGGCTTCTTTCGCTCGTTCTAAAATCGTCTTCATTTTTTAACTGTTTTATCAGTTTATCAAGCCCTCGTCCGTCCTGTATCGTTTTGCCGGTTGCCCACCCGCTGTACGGGAAGAACGTAACGGTCTTGCCCTTGTGAGTGAACTGTATTTTCTTGTTATCCCGCAGCGTGATTGTGTAGCCAAGCTGCTCAATTCGCCTGACTGCATGGGCTATGCGCTCCGGTTCCAGCCGCTCCTGTCGCTCAATGTTCAACCTTGCCATGTCCTACGATTTTTTCGGGGTGTACGGGAAAATCCCAATTAACCATTTCATCAGGCAACGATGAATGAATGTCGCCTCCGAGAACCAGCCCGCAATGTTTCTCGGCATATTCTTCTGCCTGCGCTTTGCTGGCGGCTTGGATTTTGAACTCGCCCCTGAACACGTACCGAACAGGGACGGTATAAATTCTCTTTTTGTCGCTCATAATTTCAGGTTTTATTGCCTGACAATCGCAGGCGGTTTGACAAATACCCGTAAGGGTATTATTATATACTTTCCTATACTATACTCTCCTTTACTCTACTATGGGGTATTGAAACGCCGAAACTCCGCCGTAATTCATCAATTAGTGTATTATGGCAGGGTTTCGGCGTGCCATAACTACTCGAAATCGGGATATGTCATTTCGATAGGCATATCCGGTTCTCCCTCGAACTCGTTATTACAGGCGGAAGCGAAAGAGGGCGTATCACTTCCCAGCGTGGTATCTTTCCACAACAACCCGTTGGGGTCTTGGTAAACCGGCCTGTCCCAGCCGTCGATGCCGATAAATTTCAAATCTGTCCTTTTCATCTTGTATTGAGTTTAAGCCCGCAAACCCGCTTTTCGGGCGGATTCACGGGCGGTTGATGTTTATGCGGTTACTTTTACCCGATTGAGCAAAGCCCCCGAAATCTCGTGTAACTCTCGGCTGCGGCGGGGTTCAAGTTCCCGTGCGTGTGCCGTGATAGCCTGCGTCAGCTTCCAAAGGGTTGCTCCGCCCTGTACTCCGTCGTCGGGGTCATTACGCATGAGGATTTTTTCAACACTCTCGCCCTCCGATTTCAGCAGCGAACCAGCCTTTACCAGCCGTTTCAGTTCTTGGTCGAAATCTACGTCGATTTCGGCCGCTCCTTGAATCTCGATGGCCTTTTGCATGATATTGTCCTTGCTGAACAATCCCCTCGTCAGGTCTCGAACTGCGGAAACCGTCGTGCGGGTGTCGAGTTCGTAGGTGCGGTTGGAGAGTTGCAGATTGTCAGGGAGGCGGGAGCCGAGGTGTACTTGTTTCATCACGCTCTCCCGAACCATACCATTGAGGCAAGCCCCGTTGAGCAAAAATGCCCGCATATCAACTGCCCCGTCGCCATAATCGGAAGTACTGAACCTCGCCCCTGCGAAAATCACCACCTCGCCGTTCTTTACTGTCGGAACCACGATAGGCTGCGGCAGTATCGTTTCCGCCCATACTTTCGTGTCGCTCATATAGGCATCGGCGATAACTGCTCCCTGCTGGCTCGCCTCCTGTACGAAAGCGGTCAGGATTTCAACGCTGTTCAACCGGCGGTAACTGTCGCTCAACACACCTCGAACCTGCTGGCCGACCGTGCGGATAAGAACCCGTGTGCGCTGCGTCCAGCCGCTATGCTCGTTCAGAACCGTTGCGGCGAGTTGTCGTTGCCATTCGTCGCCAGAGGCGAGCTGCCGTAGATAGCGAGAGGGGATGCCCATTTTGTCGGCCAACTGTCCGATAGCGTTGCCGTGGAGAGTGTATTGCCCGCTCTGCATATTCATCAGGACGTGCCCGTTTTCGCTGAACGTGATTATCGGGGAGTGATCGTTGCGGCGCAGTTCTACTCCGATAGGGGCGATATAATCCTGTGCGATTTTCCCCTCGTTTACCAAGCGTTCCATTGTGGCCTGTACGCCGACGGCCTTGTTTTCAATCATGCGCTGAACCTTGTTGATTACAACTTCGTTCAATCCTTGCTGCGTTGTCATTGCTGTTTCCATAATCCTGTTATTTAGATATTTGTAACTACTCTTGTGTTTCCCGCAAATTCTCAGTGATGCTTTCCATGTCATTTGCGGCATCATTGAGCGTATCGACTATTTCACTCATGCGCTCTCCTCGTTCTGCATATTGGAGAGATTCAGGCAGATTATCGTAACACTCTTGTTCCTCATCTGCAATAGCTTGAATTTCGACTTGGATCTCTTCAAGCTGCTCGCATATTTTGGCGAGACGTTTTCTTCTTTCGCTGTTCATTTCGGTATGTTTTAATTGATTGTTAAATCCGTAAGATATGCGAGGGCTTCATTGTAGAGTTCCTCGGCGGGCAGGTTGTCCGAGCTTGGCTCGAACCCTGCCATATATGCCGCTTCAATTATCTGTGCCATAATTATAGCTTTAATAGTTTGCTACTCGCTGTTTGGTATTGGCTACAAAGGTTTTATTGGAGCCGGCAAGTTTGATTTCACCGAGATTCTCCCAATCTCCATTTGCCCATGTTTTGGTGATGCAAGAACCTTTGTACTTGTTGATATTAGCTTTGATTAAATCCTTTGCAGGCTTCAACGAGTAGAAAGTGAATGTATCGTTCCATTCTTCGCATTCAACATCATACTCCCATTTTTTGAGTTCTTTATTGAACTTATCGCCGATGTACTTGTGGCAAACCGGTTCGCTGAAATAAACTGTGTACTGTTTCATATCTCTGCTATTTTGGGGTTGTTCAAATATGATTGTTTTATAATCATATTGCAAAGTAAGTGAAGTATATTTGCTATAACAAATTTTTCACGGAGAATTTTTAACTGAAAAGGTTATTTATATTTCCCTATTTGTTATGGGATTAATACTCACAACCAATCATTTGAAATAAAATTTATGATTGTTTTATAATCACTATTCGATTTTTGAGTATATTTGTCGCAAGCAAACTAATCAGTTAATTTTTGAACAGTATGAGAAAAGAGATTTTGGATGCGCTGAAAGCCAAATTTACGGGGGTCAGCGACGCAATCTTGGGCAGGATAGCCGACAAGTTGGCGAAGACTGCGACAACAGCGGAACAGGTTGCAACCGCAGTAGAGGGGGTAACGTTCCAGCAGGTTCTCGAAAGCTATGGCGACAGCCGAGCGACGGAAGCCCAGCAGACCGCAGTATCGAATTACGAGAAGAAACACGGTCTGAAAGACGGCAAGCAGGTCAAAGGGGGCGCATCTGCTGAACACAACGACGAACCCGACAATCAACACGGTAACGGAGACAACGATACTCCTGCGTGGGCAAAGGCAATTATCGACGGGCAGAAAAGTCTTTCCGACCGCCTTGCCGCAATCGAGGGCGACAAAGTTACCGCCAGCCGGAAACAGAAATTCGATGCAATCATTGGCAAGCTACCGGAAGACCTCCGTAAGCCTTATGCCCGCACGGACATCAAAAGCATTTCGGACGAGGAGTTCGACACCCTTTTGTCCGAAGTCGGTACGGAGGTAGAGGAACTCGCCAAGACTGCAAATGCGAGAGGTGCTGTTTTCGGCAGACCGGCCACAGGCGGCGCAACAAAAACCACAACGAACGGCGTCAAAGAGGCGACGGACGAGGAGGCGCAGCGTGTCGTGGACGGGATGAACATAGGTTAAACCACTAAAATTCAAAGACAATGCCTACCGCAGATTTGAAAAGAGCCTCTATTGAGGTAAATGACGGGCTGGATGCCATCGTCATTGTGAATGACTTGGGCGATGTTCCCGGCGGACGTACCCTTGACGTATCGGGGCTGGCAACTGATGTCGAGGTCATCAGGTCGGGGCATATCCTGATTCAGAACGACACGACGAAAGCTGTAAAGCCTCTCGGAGTAACCTCCGAGGCGTATGATACGCTGCCCGAAGGACATTCGTACCTCGGTGTGCTGAAAGCCTCCGTGCTGAAGAAAGACCCGAGGGCAGCAATCCTGACTATCGGTCAGGTCAATGCCGCAGCAAGTCCGTACCCCGTAACGGCGGCAATCAAAACGGGATTGCCCCGCATCGAGTTCCTTAACGCCTAAAACAGAAAGGAGAATAAATTATGAATCCGTCATTATTCATCGAGTACATCGACAAGTACTTCCGTCTCGTAATCGGGAAGATTACCGAGAAAATCAACGGCAAGAAAACGGAGGAGCAGCTACTGCACAAAACGATGCTCACGGAGGAATACTCCGCAGACCTCACTTGGGGTTCGACCGAGCTGAACACCTCCGTCGTTGCCGCTGATGTCGTGGCTATGGACAGCTCGCTGCCCCTGAAAAAGCGGGATAAAATCAGCAACGCAAGTGGCGTTATCCCGAAAATCGGTATCAAGTTCAGCAAGGGCGAGAAAGCCATCTCCGACATCAACGTAATGCGAGCAAGAGGAGCCGACGAAACAACCGTCGTGGGCAAAATCTTCGACGACGCTCCGAAAGCAATCAAGGGTGTGGATGTCCGTAAGGAAATTATGTTCCAAGAGGCTCTGTCCACCGGCGTAACTCTCGTCCCCGACGATGAAAACGTCGGTACGGGCATCCGGGCAGATTTCGGTTACAAGGCCGAAAACACATTCCACGCAACCAAAGCCAAATGGGGCGAGGCCGACGCAGTTCCGCAGGACGACGTGCAGCAGCTTTTCGACAAGGCACAGGAAGACGGGAACTCTATCACCCTCGTTATGCTGTCGAAAAAGTATTTCAACCTGTTCCGTAACTCAAAGCAGGGCAAGTTGCTCGCTGCGAACTACAACAAGCAGGTCATCACGGACGAATCCTTGCTGCCGGTTCCGTCAAGGGAAACCATGCTGGAAGCGTTGGCCGACGAATACGGCGCAACGTTCCGCATCGTCGATTCCTCGTTCAGAATCGAAAAGCCGGACGGCTCTTATACGTCCGTGAAGCCGTGGGCAGAGGCCAATATTGTAGGTTTGCCCGGCGAAAACGTAGGCCGCCTCGTGTACGGTACGCTGGCCGAGGAAACCAACCCCGTTGCCGGAGTAAACTATCAGAAATCGGGCTCACATATCCTCGTGGCGAAGTACTCGAAGACCGACCCGCTCAAAGAGTTCACGACCGCACAGGCTTTGGCCTTACCGGTTATCGACGGTGTGGATGGCATCTACATTCTGCATGCCAACTCCACCGGCAAACTGAGTGTCGAACCCACGTCGTTGTCATTCCCGAAATCGGCATCGACCAAGACGTTCACCGTGCATAGCGACAGCGACGTAACGGTGCAGTCCAGCCAAGAATGGGCGACAGCCACCGTCGAGGGCGATAAAGTATCGGTCAAAGTAACGGCCAACTCAACCGCAGAACGAACGGCCAAAATTACCGTAACTGACAAGGAGAACAACTCCGCCGAAGTGACGGTAACGCAGGCCACAGGAGAGTAATCATCATGGCAACAGTTCTCGAATCGCTGAAAGGCATCAACGCTTACCCTATTCCGTTGCGTACCCTCGTGGACGCAGCGGAATATCGTGGGCTTGATATGACGGTAGAAGTCTCGCAGGAGATTATGCAAACGGCGAAATATAAACTCGCCCAAGCCGACCTCCTGTTATGGCTTTCACTCGCTCCCGATGTCACGCAGGGCGGGCAGTCATACAGCTTCACGGACGAGCAGCGGATACAGTTCCGCAACAGGGCAAATCGGCTGTACGGGGAATGTCAGGAGGAGAGCAACAAACCGAAATCCATTTACGGGTACAAAGGTTCAAGACTATGATTATTGCAAACGGCACAATCGAAACGAAGATAAAGACAGGCGGAGGGATAGACCCTGATACAGACTATCCTATCGCCCCGTCTGTTTCTTGGGGCAACCCTATCGAGTGCCAATACCGAGCAAATAAATACAGCAACAAAGGCAAGGCAAACGGCGAAGCATTTACAATCGCCTCCTATGAAATCCTCATAGACGAACAGCCCTACAATGCTGAAATGCTGCGGTTGCGGGACATCAGCGGGAAAATCCTCGGAGAATTCTCCGTCATCGAAGTCGAGCCGTTACAGGGAGTATGTCAAATCCGGATTTTGGTCTGATATGGGAGCAAAACAGATAACACCGATGTCCGAGGTCGATGCGTACCTCGAAGAACAGATACAGAGGATTGAGCAACAAACCATCTACAATCTGTCCTACGTCGGTGAACGCTGCTTGAACGAAGCCCGTTCGACCAACTCCTACAAAGACCAAACGGGAAACCTCCGAAGTTCTATCGGCTACGTGATAGTCAAAGACGGCAAGATTGTTCAAATGAGCGATTTTACTACCGTCAAAAATGGACGAGAGGGAACGCAAGGCGGGGCGGCATTTGCCCGCCAACTCGTCAAAGAGTTCCCGTCCGGCATTGTCTTGATTGTGGTGGCAGGGATGAACTATGCTGCCCATGTATCGGCAAGGGGATATAACGTGTTGGATAGCGCAGAACTGTTGGCAGAACAACTCGTACCGAGCCTTATGAAACAACTTGGATTTACAAAACGGTAATGGCAAAGACAGGGAAACAGATACAAAGCGATGTGCTGGCGTTGCTGAAAAGCAGCACCCTCCCCTCAATCATATCGGGGAAAGTATATCGCAAGGGTTGTCGCCCGAGGGATTCAAAAGCCGAGGACGCTATCGTGATTTTCACGACCGGCCTCCCCGGCCAAATACAAACAGGCGTCGTAACCATAAATATCTATTGTCCCGATATCGACCCTTACGAAAACGGAGTTCTCGTGGAGGACGGCCAACGCTGCGAAACGCTCGAAAAAGCCGCAGCGGATTGGGTGGATAGCCTGACGGCTGCCGTATCGAATTACAAGTTCAAGTTGCAGCAGACAATTTACACGGAGGAAGAGCCTGAGATACATCAGCATTTCGTCGTGGTTAAATTGCAGTACGAATACATTGACTAACAAACCATTAAAACATTAAGAATATGTCTGTATTAAGCTGGGGTAAACCGACGGTAGAGTTTACCAAAAGTGTAAATGGCGCAGTTCCGACGGAACCGACGCCCACATGGACGGCATTTCCCGAAATCAAGGAAGACACGGCCAAACTGACGACAACCGAGGGAACGAAAAAGGAAGCGACCGAGGAGGGCGGCGATGTCGTCGATACCCGCAGGGGTAAAAACAAGTACGTCTTCGAGTTGGAGATTTTCGTCAAGAAAGGCGATGAGAAGCCTATCGAGGACGAGGACGGTGTTATCGTCGATAACTATGCCGTCCGCCTGACGCCGGAGGATGAGGCATGCGAGGGCTTCCTTATCGAGAATGCAACGGTATCGGTAACGGAATCGTGGTCTTCGGCTGACGGTAAGTTGTGGAAATACACGTTCGACGCAAAAAAGCCGGAAACGGGTAAAACCCTCAAACCGTACACCAAGTCGGCGTAAACCCTATGCGGAGGGGGTTAAACCTCCGCACATAGCGGGATAGAGCAGATAGCAGCTCGCCAATTTCATAGGTTGGAGGTCGTTGGTGCAAATCCAACTCCCGCTACAAACAAAATACGGCGAATTCGCCATAAATAAAATACAGTTATGCCGGAAAATATTGAAACCAAAGTCGCCCAAACAATTCTCCAACAGCCGGAGGAAATCACCGTTGGCGATAAAGTATATAAAGCAGCCCCGCCGAGTGCCGCAACTCTGATTTTGGCATCGGAAGCCGTTGCTCGGATGCCTAAAATTCAACTCAACACGGAACGAATCGTGGACGAGGTATTGGCAATCGGTAAAGATTGCCGTCCTATGGGCGAAATCGTCGCCATTATGATACTCGGCGCAAAAGGATTAACCGAGACACGAAAGACCGTCAAAACGGTTGAAAAACGCCGTTTTTGGGGACTTATCAAGGAAGCCGAGCAGGTGGAGGTCGAGGAAGTCATAGACCATAAAACAGCCCTCGCAAAATCGCTGTTGGAAGATATTACGCCGAGAGAACTCCACAACCTGGCCGCACGGCTGTTACAAAGGTCGCAGGTTGCCGATTTTTTCGGGCTTACCACTTTCCTGACCGAGATAAATCTGCTGCGACAGACGAGGGAGGTGGAAACGACAGCATCTGGGCAGTAATCGCAGGGACTGTCAAAGGGTTTAATCTTCCGCTGGAATATGTCCTGTACGATATGAGCTATGCCAATATGATTATGTACGGGGCAGTTCTGCCAAGCTATAAAAAGCCCAAAGACGGTAAAAAAGAGAGCAAAGAGGAGGAAATAATAAACGCAAGCGACCCCCGCAACAGGGATAAAGTTCACGCAATTTTATTCGGTGAGTAATGAATAACGACAAAGGCAAATTATACTACGGTTTGGGGTTGGATAATAACCAACTGCGAGCAGACGCCGCCGAATCTCGCAACATCATCAAAGGTATCGGCGACACGGCTGTTTCGGAAGGGAATCGTATTGACAGCATATCCCACAGGATAGGTGCTGCTCTCGCTGTTGCATTTTCCGCCCAGCAAGCAACTGCCTTTGCTCGTTCAATCGTTCAGGTAACAGGGGAAATGCAGCAACTCGACGTTGCATTTACCACGATGCTCAATTCAAAGGCAAAGTCAGATGCCCTCCTGTCGCAGGCGGTAAATTTCGCAGCAAAAACACCATACGATTTACTGGGTGTAGCTGACGGAATCAAACAACTGCTCGCATACGGAACCGCCGCCGAAGATGCCATTGAAACGGTAGAAATGCTGGGCAATGTTTCGGCGGGGCTGTCCGTCCCGTTGGGTGACATGGTGTACCTATACGGTACGCTGAAATCGCAAGGCAGGGCTATGCTGGTCGATATTCGTCAGTTCGCCGGACGTGGTGTACCTATCTACGAAGAACTCGCCAAAGTCCTCGGCGTATCCGTCAGCGAGGTAAATAAGTACATATCCGCCGGTAAGGTCGGATTTCCCGAAGTCGAGCAGGCGTTCAAAAATATGACGTCCGAGGGTGGTAAGTTCTACAACCTCATGCAAGAACAGAGCAAGACCATCACGGGGCAAATATCGAACTTGAAAGATAATTTCGATATGATGCTCAATGACATCGGAAGTGCGAATGAGGATGTCATAAGCGGTGCTATTTCAGGGGCATCGTACCTGATTGAGAATTATCAGGAAGTTGGAGAAACCCTTGCCGCCCTCGTTGCAACCTATGGCACATATCGAGCTGCTCTTATTGCAACTGCCGCTATACAGAATTCGGTTGCCACCGTAAAGCATACAGAGGAGGCTGCCGAATTGTATAAACTCCTCACGGTGGAGCAGCAGGCGCAGATAGCCAAGCAAGGATTGGCGAAAACTTCTGCCGAATATTACGCCCTTGTAAAAGCCGAAACCGCAGCGAACGTACAGGCTGCCCAAAGTGCATTGACGAAAGCCCGTGCCGACGTTACTGCGGCCAGCCAAGCCGTCGCAGCTCGACGGGCGGAATATGTTGCAGCCAAACAAATGGAGCAGCAGCGGTTGGCTGAACTTATGCACATTGGTGCAACCGGCACAGCCAAACAGATAGAAACGGCTCAAAGGAAATTGGCAACCGCCGAAACCCAACGGGAAACCGCCGCCCTTGCCTATCAGTCCGCCGCCCGTGATTTCAACGCCAAGAAAACGGCGGTGGAAACAGCTGCCCGCACAGCCAACACGACCGCAACAGCGGTCAATACCGCAGCACAGACGGCCAATGTTACGGCAACGGGATTCCTGACTGTTGCCAAAACTCGCCTTATGGCTGTTGCCGCCAAATTGAACGCCGTAATTATGGCGAACCCTTATGCGTTGGCTGCTGCCGCCGCCATTGCACTCGGTTATGGACTGTATAAACTCGTAACCTATCAGACCGAGGCGGAAAAGGCTCAAAGCAAATTGAACGAGACGATAAAAGAGGCCGATAAGTCTCTACAATCGGAACTCTACCAAATCAATTTGATGTTCGCACGGTTGAAAGCAGCCAAAGAGGGCACGGACGAATATAAAGATGCGAAACAGGCGATTATCAGCCAGTACGGAGAGTATCTGAAAAAACTCGGAGACGAAAAAACGGCTCTGAACGATATTGCTGCGGCTTACTCCCTGATAACAGAGGAAGCCACCAAAGCAGCCAATGCAAGGGCGATACAGCAGGTAACGCAGGAAGCCGGCAACATCGTTTCAGAAAAGCAGAGCGACGTATATGACGAGGTAAAGAAGATGTTGGGAAAAGAGTTCAAAGGGCAAAAAGGTTCTGACGGGAAAATTGACCTTGCCGATGAATATCTTATCAAATTGAAACCCGTCATAATGGGCGGGGCTGAAATCACGTCCGACATCGAAGCTATTATCAAACAGTTCGACAGAACTCGATACATACCGGGCGACCCAATGACGGGGATAGGTTCATACACCTACACGGCAAATGCCCTCAGGGAAGAACTGTCATCCCTTGCCAAAGTACGGGCGGCTGCCGAACAAAGCGTCAAAGAGGCAACGGAAAAATTCGGCTCTGCCCCGGCTGCGACCGACGGCGAAGCAAAGCAGTTCGATGCGATGACCGCATCCCTGCAACAACTCATGGAACAGCTACCGAAAGCGCAGGATGCCCTCGCCGCCTTAAAAAAGGCCGACACTCCCGATGCTGCGGCTATTGCAGCCAAAGAGCGGGAAATACAACTGATAAAAGACCAAACCCTCGCTCGTGAAAAGGAATTGTCGGTCATTCGGGACGTGAAAGAACAAATCGAGGCGTTGGAGAAAGAGCAACTCGGCTACGGCAAAGACGACCCCGAATACAAGGCATTGCAAACCCGTATAGATGCTTTGAAAACAAAGTTGCCTCAAACTGCGGGACAGACCAGCAAGGCGGAAAATGAAGCCGCAAGGATAAAGCGAGAAACTGCCGAGCGGAATCAGAAGATACAGGAGTACGAGGAGAGTGTCAAAAAGCAGATAAAGCAGGCGGAGTTGGATATTTCCCAATCCCGTATTGATGCTATGGAGGAGGGATTTGCCAAAGAGCAAGCCCAAATTGAACTTGCCTACCAACGACTGATTTTCGCCAACCAGCAGCGGGAGGCAGAAATGGTCGAGGCGTTACGTGATGCCCGTGAACTCGAATGGGAGAACAAAAATCCACAAGCGAAAGCAAAGGGAGAGACGTTCGACCGCTCAACCGTTACCGCTGCTGACCTTTCACCGGAACAGCAAGCGCAAATTGCCGAGTATTACAAAGTGGCCGAGGAGATACGCAATAAGGCAAATAAAACCTCGCTCGAACAAATGCTGGCGGATTTTATGACCTACGAACAGCAACGGAATAAAATCACGGAGGAATACGAGCGGCAGCGGAAAGCCCTGTATAATGAGGACGGTACGCTGCGGCAAGGGGTTACGCAGGGTAATGTTGATGAACTCAACCGCAACGAGCAAGAGGCGTTGAAAGCCGTTGATGAACAATTCGCATCACGGGAGGAAACTTATCAGGCATGGATGAACGCCATAGCCAATATGACGTTGCGGCAGTTGGAGCAAGTTTTAGCGCAGGCCGAGCGGGAGTTAGCAGCTCTTGAAACGTCGGGAACCGCTGACAGCAAACAAATGGCAACCGCTCGGGCGAAAGTGAACACCGCCCGTAAAAAGGTAACGCAGGCGCAGGCCGAAAATGAGGTGTCGCCGGGGAAACGCTCTATCAAAGAGTGGGAAGACCTCTACAAGACATTGCAGGAGGCAGAACGGGAATTTGAAAGCATCGGCGACACTGTTGATGGAACGGCGGGTAAGATAATCGACACGGCAGGGACGGTTCTTACCTCGACGTTGAGCATGATAAATAGCATTGTTTCGCTCACAACTGCATCTACAACAGGTATGCAGACTGCGGCGTTGGCATCTTCAAAAGCCATTCAGACGGTAGAGAAAGCCAGCGTAATCCTGACGATTATTTCTGCGGCGATGTCTATTGCTACGGCGATTATCGGGCTGTTCAACAATGACGACAAATATCAGGAGGAAATCGAAAGGTTGCAAGACCGTATTGACCAACTCCAATGGGAACTCGACAATGCCGATGTGGTGCGGTTGCAGAACAATACGTTCAATGTACTGGAAAAGGTCAAGCAGGTGTACGCCGAAACGACACAAGAGGTACTCCGTCTCCATGCTACCACGAACCGATATGCCAACTCATTGTTTCAGATTATCGGGCGGGTTGTTTATCAAAACGAGATAATGCAGAAGTCGGCGGAGAAATTGGCAGAGGCTTACGCAAGCATCGAATATACTGCGGATAAGGCACTTGGCTATGCGAAATATGATGAAGCGAAAGAACAACTCAAAAACCTCGCAGAACAACAGTTGCTCCTGCAAGAGCAAATCCGAAACGAGAACAACAAAAAGGACACCGATCACGGGAAGATAGCAGATTGGGAACGGCAAATACAGGAACTTGGAGCGGAAGCAGGCGCAATAATAAACGAACTCGTCGAGAGCATAATTGGGGGTAGTTCAACAGACATTGCAAATGAATTGGGCGATGCCTTTATCGACGCTTTCAGAGCAGGAGAAGATGCAGCCGAGGCGTGGGGCGAAAAGGTAGATGATATTGTTGCCAATATCGTCAAACAAATGCTCGTCCAAAAGTTACTCGAAGAACCTCTTGGCGACCTTTTCAATGAATACAAAGATAAATGGTTCAGCAAGGACGGAACATTTGCAGGCTTTGGTGCTGTCAATGATAGTATGGTCGAATTTGCCGCAAGATTAAACGGGTATGTAAACAACTTCCAAGCGGGTATGGATGCCCTCCCCGATGAATTAAAAGAAATATTGCTGGGTGATATTGAATCCACCCGTGAGGCTTCGGAGAAAGGTATTGCCACCGCTTCACAGGAGAGCGTCGATGAACTAAACGGGCGGGCGACAGCCATACAGGGGCATACATACTCCCTAATGGAAAGTGCCAAACTCCTTGTTGCCAACAGCGCACGAATACTCGATCACCTCGCAGGCATCGAAGATAACACGAAGCACCTGTCGAAGTTGGAAAGCATTGAGGGCGATATGCAGGCCGTCAAAAACACGGTAAACGACATTGCCCTGAAAGGAATAAAACTGAAAAAATAGTGAATGACACGTATGGAACGGACACTACTCAATGAAATATATGCACAATGGAAATCTGCCAAGCAACGGGCACAGCAGGAATGCGAAAACCGTGCTTTGTTCAACATGGCAGAGAAATATCGTGCTTGCACCATGTTCAAAGGGACGGAAGACCTCGAACAAATCATCCGGCTGTTCACTTCTCCGCAGGGAGTAGAATTTTGTCAGAAATACCACTTCCCCGACATAACCACTCTCCGGCGGTTCAAGCAGTACGACGTGGAACGCTACGGGATTTACATTGATGCAGGGCATATACGGCTCGAAAACGAGCGGACGGTAGTGCTTATCGGGAAAACCTCGGCCTGCCTGTCATACGACAGCAAAGGCCGCCACGAGGTGATTTTAATGCACGGAGCGCAAGCCTCGATTCAGGCCTCGGCGTGGGCTGTGGTTTTCGTATCAGGCGAACACGGGTGTCAAGTTATCAAAAAAGCAACAGACAGGGCGATGATTTTATGACGGATAGGTTTTACATAGACGGGAAAGACGCTTTCACGGAATACGGTGTTTTCGTGCAGGAGGACGGCTACAACGAGCTTGTGGCCTTTCCGTCATTGAAATCCGTCAAGAGCAATGATTGGCAGGAGGAGGACGGCATCGAGGCAGACTTATCCGCTCCGGTATTGGACACCAAAGAATTTTCCATGAAGTTCGTATTTACAGGTGATAATTACCGCTTCGGGGGCTTTATAGAATTGTTGTCCGACAAAGCCTACCACACGTTCAATTTCAAGGAAATCGGGCGTACTTACCGCCTCCGCATGGTATCACATACGAATCTCGATACCGCTCTGTTCCTCGGTTTTGTTACGCTTCGCCTCGCTGATGATTTTCCGTTGGACGGCTACACCTATACCGCTCCGGCAAGCACGGTTCCTCCCTACGGAGATTATGAACTCGACGGGCGTAAGTTGACGGATTATGGCATACGTGTTTTGGAGGGAACGCTATCCGAGATAGAGAAATCTCCCGCCGTGAAACAAAACTTGCTCCGCAACATAGGGACACAAGGCGGCGCAATATACGACGGGGAACGTGTTACATTCAAGACAAAAGAGGTCAAGGTAACTTGCCTCATGCGGGCGGCTACACAAACCGAATTATGGCGCAATTATGACGCTTTCCTGTACGACTTGGCACGCCCCGACGAACGGTTGTTATACGTCGATGCGACAGGGTTGGAATATCCGTGTCATTACAAAAGCGGTTCAGTTTCGGAGTTCTATGCGTCAGGGAAAATTTGGCTGAAATTTACCATTACGCTGGTCTTTACGTCGTTCCGAGTTGAAGATGAACATTACCTCCTCGCAGCCGAATCCGGAGAATGGATTATAACGGAGGAGGGTGATTTTGCGATTGATTTAACAGAAATAAAACAATAACAATATGGGTGTCAAGAAAATAAAAATCAGCGCATTGCCTTTGGCCGATACCCTTGTCGGATTATATACCATAGGGGTAAACGCCCTGAATAAGAGCGTCAAAGTGAGTTTGGAGTTTCTGAAAACCGCAGCGGATAAGGCCAACGACGCTGCTACGGCGGCCAACAAAGCCAAAACAGCCGCAGAGACGGCGACAGAAGCGGCAAAAACAGCCACAAAAAATGCCAATACCGCAACGGAGGCGGCCAATACAGCCGCTAAAAATGCTACGGATAAAGCAACAGCAGCAGACACGGCAGCCAAAAATGCGAACACAAAAGCCGATGCAGCGGACAAAGCTGCCGGGGCAGCAACGACAGCAGCGAACACCGCCAATTCCAAAGCCGCCCTCGCAGACCAAAAGGCCACAGCCGCCGACAACGCCGCAAATCTCGCCGGGGAGACCGCAGAGGAAGCACGAGCCACAATCGTAAGGTTGGAGGAATTGGAAGAATCGCTCGTCGGGCAGTACAAAATGATTCCGACAGGCATGAACCTCGACTATCCGCCTCGCATAACATTCCGAAACACCGTGCCGAGACGTATAACATACGAACTGCTCCCGACGAACACGGGACGCAATGTGCTGTTTCTCGGCGATGATAATGCCGTTTCGGTTCAACCCGACGGAAGCCTCACAGTCAATCGGACAGGTATCAGCAAAATCCACGTTATCCCGACCGAGAATACGTCAATTTACCGAACCATACAAATTACGGTGGCGGAACCGGAACTTCGACGAGTAAAATCAAACTCATTGCGGCTCATGGGCAACGGTAGTTTTAGATTAACTTAATAACAAGACAATTATGGCATTAACACCTGAACAGGAAGCAAAAGTGCTTCAAATTATCACAGCTTTCGATAACGGGAAGCGGTTGAATGAACTCCCCCATATCGGGGAGGTAAATCCTCTCGAACTCATCGTAGAGGTTATGGACACGGACGGAGAGAGCAAACAAGCTAAACTCGCAACCATGCTCCCATACCTCGAAGATCAATGCGCCTACGGCATCCAATGGGACACGACCGTATCGACGCCGACGTGTACCCGTATCGGCAGTATCGCTCTCCATAAAAGCCTCCCCATTCAAAACCGGATGCGGGGTTGCTTGTTGAGCGATAACGGAACGGTCGTTGAGTACCTGAACCCGACAAATTGGAGGGCGCATACCCTCGACGGCTCCAAAGGTCAGGTCATGGTCGAAATCCCAGCACATTATCGCAAGTTCGAGACAGAGGGAACAATACGCCGGTGCAAACTATCGGAATACCCGTTGCCGGGCTATCACGCCGTTCCCAAAATGTATATTTCGGCGTATGAGGCCGCTATGGAACGCAGCACGGGCAAACTCTGTTCTGTCGTCAATATGGGAACAGATTACAGGGGTGGAAACAATCAGGCGGATTGGGACGGAACGTATCGTTCTGTTCTTGGGCGTCCGGTTACAGTCAAGAGCCGCACGGCTTTCCGCAATGCAGCCCGCCTCCGTAACGCATCGGCGACGAACGAATGGAATTGCCTTGACTACAACGCATACAAGGCCGTATTTTGGCTTTACTATGTGGAGTACGCCAACCGTAACTGTCAGACGGCATTCAACGCCCAAAAGGACACAAACGGCTTTGCACAAGGCGGCCTCGGCAACGGAGTAACCAACACCCCGGATTGGAACGGATTTAACGGTTATTATCCGTTTGTCCCTTGCGGTTATACCGATGAACTCGGCAACGCTTCGGGCGAGGTTGCATACGTCATGCAGAACGCCGAGGGAGGTACACACGGAACGGTATATGTTCCTCGCTACCGAGGTATTGAAAATCCGTTCGGACACATTTGGAAATGGACGGACGGCATCAATATTCAAATCGCCTCGGCTGCTGACGGCGGGACATCAAAAGTATATGTTGCTGACGACCCCACAAACTACAACGACAGCAACTACAACGGCTACACTCTGCGAGGAGAAGAAGCCCGAACCGAAGCATACGTCAAAGAACTTGTCTTCGGTGAGTTCGGCGACATCATGCCAGCGGTGGTGGGCGGCGGTTCAACAACCTATTGGGCGGACTACCACTATACCAACATTCCTGCATCGGGTACAGTTCTTCGTGGTGTCCTGTTCGGCGGTTCTGCGGATAGCGGTGCGGCTGCGGGCTTCGGCTATGCGTTTTCGACTTTCGCCCCCTCGTATACGGCTGCGTACCTCGGCTCTCGCCTTTGCTTTATACCCAATTTGTAAATAATTTAATAATAGATAGTTATGACGTAAGATAGAAAAGGTTGGTCGTTCTTCGTGGTGTCCTGTTCAGCGGTAATGCGAATAACGGTGCGAATGCAGGCTTCAGCTATGCGAATTCGAATAACACCCCCTCGAATACGAATGCGAACATCGGCTCTCACCTCTGATTTTCATAGGTTAATAAGAAACAAAATATAGAACGACGACCGTGCCTCTTGGCAAAAAAACACGAACCACAAAAAGGTGCTGGTAGGGAAACCGACGGCTCCAAGTATGAAAAGCAAAGCAATGAAACGGATAGGGAATTTATACGAAAGGATTATCGCAGTAGAAAACCTCCAACTCGCCGACCAAAAAGCGAGACGGGGAAAACTGCGTTCTTACGGGGTACGTCGCCACGACAAAAACAGGGAAGCCAATACCCTCGCTTTGCACGAAGCACTCAAAAATAAGACGTTCAAAACATCAAAGTACGAAACATTTATCATCAAAGACCCCAAAGAGCGGGAGATATATCGGCTGCCGTATTTCCCCGACAGAATCGTTCATCACGCTATAATGAACATTCTCGAACCAATATGGGTTTCGGTGTTCACGACGGACACGTTTTCTTGCATCAAAAATAGGGGTATAAACGGGTGTATGCTGAAAGTAGATAAAGCGTTGAAAGACGTGGAGAACACCCGATATTGCCTGAAAATCGACGTTAAGAAATTCTATCCGAGTATCGACCATGATGTGCTGAAACAAATCGTGCGCCGTAAAATCAAATGCCCGGACACGCTGGCTCTACTCGACCAAATCATAGATAGTGCCGCCGGTGTCCCTATCGGCAATTACCTGTCGCAATATTTCGCCAACCTGTTCCTCGCATACTTTGACCATTGGATAAAAGAGGAGGTCGGTGTCAAATATTATTTCAGGTATGCCGACGACATGGTTTTTCTGCACAAGGACAAGGCGTTCCTGCATGATTTACTCACACAGATAGATGCCTATCTCCGTGACAACCTGCATTTGACGATAAAGGCAAATTACCAGGTATTCCCTATCGCTAAAAATCGCAGCGATAAGCACGGGCGGGGGCTGGATTTCGTCGGGTTCGTTTTCTACCACGAACACAAGCTAATCCGCAAGAGCATCAAGAAGAATTTTTGCCGTGCCGTTGCCCGGCTTAACAAGCAGCCCAACCTATCTGCCAAAGACTACAAACAGGGAGTGTGCAGTTGGCTCGGCTGGGCAAAACACAGCAATTCCAAACATTTATTGAAAACCATAATTAAACCGAGTTTCTATGGCAATCTATGACAAAAAGCCCTCTATCTACGAGGCAAACGGGGACGGTTCTTACACCTACCGTTGGGACATTAAAGAAGTCGAAATACCCGCCGGAGCTGACACGGAGGAAACCACAACGAAATGGGAGTGTCAGGAGGTTGTCGTGTGGGGTACGGTAACGAGCGACAAACTGACCGAGGCCGTAATCAACCATTTATGGCCGAGGGATTACGAGCAGAAACTTATCAACGAGTACAACGCTGCGACAATGGGGATATACGGGGCTAAATCGAGTACCGATGCCCAGCCGAAAATCGCTGCATACAAAGCCTTTTTATCCGAGCGGGCAGCTATCAAACGTCAAATCGACGACGATTGTGCAACCCTAAATATCCAGTAATATGGCAAAGCGTTTCAGCGAACTCGGTATCAAGCAGCAGGACGACCGCAAGATTTTCAACTGCCAACAGGTGTCTATCACGGACGTTCTGAACAGCGAAATAGAAGTTATCGACTTTATCCCCGGAATGAAAACACAACACGGGGAAGGTCGGTATCTCATTAAGTTCACGCAGAACGGTACGGAGGGTAAGTTTTTCACAAACTCATCCGCCATTAAAAGTGTTCTCGATCAAATTCCTAAAGAGGAATTTCCGTTTATAACCACAATCCGCTGCACCAAGTGTGGCAACGGGAAGATATACCAATTTACGTGATGAAAATTCTCCATAACAACATCGAAATACTCAACATACAGGTCGATGACAGCAGCTACCGCTATCGGGCTATAAAGGGCGACCATAATCTGACGCTCTATTTCTCGCTGGCGGAACACGTCGAAATACCTGTCGGGGCGTATTGTGTCTATGAGAACGAGACCTACACGCTCGAAAAGCCCGAGAGCCTGACGATGAAGCACAGCCGCTATTTCGAGTACACCGTCGTATTCGATTCACCGCAGGCAAAGGCGGGCAAGTGGAAATTCAGGAACCCCGTAGATAGACGGCTGAAATTCCCGCTGACGGCCAAACCTATCGAACACCTGCAAATGTTCGTGGATAATATGAACCAGCGGGACAGCGGTTGGACTATCGGACGGTGCATTGACGCTCCCGAAAAGACCATATCGTACAATCATGCGTATTGCATCGACGCACTATCCCAAATGGCTGATGAATGGGAAACGGAGTACGAATTTGTCGGTAAGCAGGTGTCGTTGTGGAAAGTCGAGTACAACAGGGACAACCCGCTGCCGTTATCGTATGGTAAAGGGAACGGATTTAAGCCCGGCATCGGACGCTCCAACTACGAAGATTCTACGCCTATCGAAATTCTATATATTCAGGGCGGGGAACAAAACATCGACGCCAGCCAATACGGAAGTTCCGAATTGCTGTTGCCCAAAAGCCAAACAATCCGGTTCGACGGTGAACACTTCGAAGGCGAACAGGGATTTGACAGCAGTAAGGCTCGAACCTATCAAACGGATGCGGACGGGTTCTCCATACGCCGTGCCGATAAACCGTTATCCTCACAGGCAGAAGATAGCCTCGATTGTTCGGAAATATACCCCTCCCGTGTGGGGACAATAAGTGCCGTTACGGTGGTTGATGCCAGCAAGCATTTTTACGACATTGTAGATAGCAGCATACCGGCATCGCTGAATTTCGAGGACTGTCTGATTGAGGGCGAAACGCTGACAATTATTCCACAGACGGGAATGTTGGCCGGAAAGGAATTCGAGGCAAAGTATATCCACAATGCCAAAGAAGGGAAAGCCGCCCGCCGGTTTGAAATCGTCCCGCAGGATATAGACGGACAAACGATGCCAGGCGGAAATTATATCCCCCAAGTCGGAGATACATACGCCGTATTTCATTGTATGCTGCCTGCAGCGTACATCTGCGACAACGCCACAAAAACCGGAGCATCGTGGGACATGTTCCGGCAGGGGGTGAAATACCTGTACGATAACGAAGAACAGAAATTCACGTTCACGGGCGAATTGGACGGGATATGGGCGAAGAAAGATTGGCTCAATATCGGCGGTATGATAAAGTTGGGCGGGTTCGTTCAATTCTCCGACGAGCGGTTCCAGCCGGAGGGAGTGCTTGTCAGGATTATCGGGATAAAGGATTACATCAATAATCCCCACAGCCCCGAAATAGAATTGTCAAACTCTACCGTCGGGCGAACGGTATCGAGTGATCTGCGGAAAATCGAAAGTAACGAGGTGGTTATGGATACCCTCCACAAAGAGGCTTTGCAGTTCACCAAACGCCGGTATCGGGATTCTATGGAAACTATCGAAATGTTAGGCGATGCCTTGCTCGATAATTTTTCGAACTCCATAAACCCCATAGCCGTAAAAACTATGGCTATGCTTATCGGCGACAAGAGCCTGCAATTTGAGTTCGTCAATAGCATGACGAACCCGTCCCCCGTTGTCCATAACGTAACGTACAATCAGGCGACAAAGGTGCTGTCTGTTCCTGCCGGTATCATCCAGCACTACACGCTCGGCATCGACACCATATCGTCAAGCCATGCAGCCGACGAGTATAAGTTTTGGTCGCTCCCCGCCTTTACCACGCCGACGCTGACCGACGGAACAAAAAAATACTACCTCTACGCAAAAGTCAGCAAAACGGCCAAGACCGGCACGTTTTACATCAGCGAACAGGCTATCGCAATGGAGGGCGTGGCCGGATATTATCACTTGCTCATGGGCGTACTGAACAGCGAGTATGACGGAGAGCGCAGCTACGTTTCTCTATACGGTTTTACGGAGGTATTGCCGGGGCAAGTCATAACGAACAAAGTGGCATCGGCCAACGGCAAGAATTTCATGGATTTTCTGAACAATGCGTTCCGCATCGGCAATGACAAGACCTACATAGATTGGAACGCCTCAGTCGCCAATGTGCTGTCGATGAAAAATGCGACCATACAGATTGCAAACACCGCAGGGCAAACGATGATTTATTTCAGCGGCGTGGACGGTTCCGGCCAACTCGCCAAAGGGAACATCACATGGGATTCTGCTGGAAACATCAAAGCCAACGGAGGAACATTTACAGACATACTGATACAAGGTTCTCTCCGCTCACCGTTTGTCAGGGAAACTGATTCTATCGTGATAGGCGGCAAACAATCCACTCACGACAACGTAGTGCCGATTGCCTCCGGCGGCGGTTGGGTTACAGTTGGTACTTTGGAATGGGGAGTAGAACAAAGCGGTAGGCGTATGTGCATCGCCAATTATAGGTGGGGCAGTGAAATTACAACGGGATCGATAGAATATTCGGCTCCAAGTGGCAAGTATTTCTATGAAGACGGAACACAAAAAAAGGCCATATCGCTATCTCGTGAGTGTGTAGAGTTGATGGGATATGGTACATCGACGCAGTTTTATGGCTGGATTGTATTGAACCGAATCAATTTGATGACCACATCAAAATACGGCAGAAAATTGAACGTGCTTGCCCAAGGTATTGTAACCGGATATTCATCGGGAGCATCTATTAGCTACAAGTCATACGACAATGCAAGTACATTGAGCGTAAGCCGTCAAGGAACAGGGAAATACCGAGTAAATTTTCCGTCAAATTGGGGGCTGATAACCGGGAGTTATATCGTGATGATGACCGGATATGGCAGCGGTCTGATGAAAGCTACTTTACTCGAAGCTGGAACGTCGTATTTTATCGCAGAGGTCAGCGATGATTCCTCCGCCAATGACGGTTCATTCATGTTTCAAATCATCAACCTTAATGATTGGCTCGTGCTTTAATTTTTGCGCAATAATGATTATAATACAATCACTTTATTTACCTTTGCCTTATCATTAAAAACAAAACGATATGCAGGAAAAAATCGAAAAGGGTATCGGGTGGCTTCAAAAGCTACTCCACTTGCAAGAGAAGTTCGGCTTCTTCTCCATTTTGAAAAGTTTATTTATCCTACTAATCACGGGATATGTCGTATTTTTTGCCCTGAATCCTCGTTACCTGCTCGACAAAATGGAACAGGTGCAAACAGAGCAACACAACGACGCTGTATCACGCCGTATGAGTGCCGATGCAAATATACGGATGATATTTAACCGCATACTACCAACGCTCGATGCTGACCGGGTCTGGCTCATCGAACTACACAACGGAGCGAAAAATCTCACTACGGGATTGCCATTCCTGTACGGCGATATGCGTATTGAAGCGGTTTCCGACGGTGTGCTGAATGTAGATGAAGAATATACCGATTTCAGTTTATCAAAGTACCCTTTTATAGCTAAAATTTTCGAGGACGGATATTTCTACGGACATATAGAATCAATGCGTGAATTTGACGAACGGCTTTATTACAAATTCAAGTCCAACGACGTAAACGAGATAGCCTTACTTGCCTTATATCAAGGTGATAAACCGCTCGGCGTATTGGGAATATCATTCTGCGGAGATAAACAAATGGACGCATCTGCCGTAGGGAAAACTATCCGAAAGTGCGGAGTTCAAATCGCAACATTACTATCCAACTAACTATCTAAGATATGAAACTTACACTCAAACGAATTGCCCTGAAACCGGCCTACACTATCGGCCATTTATATATCGACGGGCAGAAAGTATGCGACACTATTGAGGACACCGTGCGAGACCTGAACAAAAACGGGGTCTTTGACAACGGGGAAAAGAAAGTGTACGCCGAAACCGCTATCCCATACGGGACATACGACATCACGCTGAAAGTACAGTCGCCGAAGTACAAAGACAAGGCGCAGTACAAGTTCTGCGACGGATACTTGCCGAGACTGCTTGACGTTCCCCATTTCGACGGCATCCTAATCCACATCGGGAACACGGCAAAGGACAGCGCAGGATGCATCTTGGTCGGCGAAAACAAAGAGGTCGGCAAGGTACTGAACTCGACGGCCACGTTCCGTAAGGTGTACGAGATACTCAAAGCAGCCTCCGACAGAGGGGAGCCTATCAAAATCGAAATCGTATGAGAAACGTGAAGAAAAAGAAACCGACCTACGAACAGATTGTAGATAGGGCATATATCATAGCTTTGACAGCATTAGCATTGGCTTTCCTATCGTTCATGCTGTCGCTTGGATGAGTTGCCAAACAAGCGAGGTCGCAGCCACTATGAGTGCCCCTACTGAAATCCAAAAGGCTCGACGGGCATATTTGATATTGGATTCTTTCACCCTATTATCAAGTTGCCTGTCCGCTTCCCTCTTTCCGATTTCTTCGAGGGCATGGCCGCAATCGGCGTAAATAGGACTGAGGTATTGGGGCTGAGTAATATGGAAATCGCCACCGCTGATTCCGACCCCGACATGCTCATTCGAGAACAGCCGGTATATACGAGGCCAATACTCCCCGGATAGTTCCTCGCCTTTTTCGCAAGTAACTTCCGAATGCCCCGCCGCAATGTATTCGATTACAGCCATAAGCGACTGATAAAACTCCTTTGTTTCCATAATGACACAAAAATAACAAACAAACATGAAACGACTTCAAATTATAGTATTTTTTATAATCCTGCTGGCGGTAGTCGGCTGTTGCCCGACCCGCCACCTTACCTCCTCTACACAAGACAGCGTGCGGGTGGAAACAGTTGTCCGTACCGAGTATATCCCTGACACGGTGTTTGTCGAGGTTCCGATTGAAAGCGAGCGTCAGACAGTCCGAGATACAACGAGCCATTTGGAAACGTCATACGCCGTTTCTGACGCTCGAATAACTCCCGACGGGGCATTGTTCCACTCGCTGGCAAACAAGCCGCAGAAAAAGCCCGTACCGACCGAAAAAGAGGTAGTCTACCGAGATAGTCTTGTGTATAGGGACAAAATTGTAGAAAAGGCCGTACCGGTCGAACGAGAATTGACATGGTGGCAACAAACACAGATGAGAGGCTTTTGGATTGTGCTGGCAATTATTGTGGTCGTGTATCGGAAAAAGATTTTTGCCGTTGTCCGGCGATTTATCTGATTGAACAACAAACAATATTCTAAACCGGAACCCCTGTCCATATCAAAAACTTTGTTTATATTTGGGGCAAAATATTGTAATATAGCGTTTGCTATTGTTTTGAGGTTTAGGAAATCGCCAATTTCATCGAAGCCCTTAAAAGCAATGGTAGATGCCTGCGTATATGCGTGGGCATTTTCCTTGTTAGGGCTTCAGGTGTTTGGCGATACCTCTAAACCAACAGGAATGCCCACGCTTCTTTTGCGTGCGCTCTGTCAAGGCGATAGTATCGCCAAAACGACAAAATATGGGCGCATTCTTCTATTTCATATTATTCGGGTTGGTTGTCGCCGTTATCGGCGGCGTGTTGCAAGGCATCCACAACTCAAAGCGTCAATCCCCACCTCCTCTAAACAAAAAATTTAGCCTCGGAGGTTCAATCACACGGGAACAATTATCCCATATTCAAGCAGAGAACCGCAAGCGTGGAACAGCTCTCCAACATTGTGTAGAACTCAACAACAGGGGTATTGCCTATGAAAAAATGGGGAAAATAGAAGATGCCATAGCCACGTATGAAATCAATATATCCATCGGTTATACAGCCCACCACGCATACAAACGATTGATGATATTATACCGGAAACAGAAAGATTACCACAACGAAAGGCGAGTAATTATAAGGGCGTTAGAGGTATTCCCTGCGGAAATGGAATACCTCGACCGGTTGAGAAAAGTCGAATATTTAATCTTAAAATCAGGTATATAATATGAAACAACTGTCCATAATTATTTTGGCCGTAATTGCATTCTCTACAAACTGTATGGCGCAGGATAGAAACAATGCAGCTCCGGCACAACTGGCGACAAAATCAAAGGAAATAAAATCGGCCTTATATTGGCAGCAAGACCGAAAAACAGGGAAATGGGAAAGCCGCAAAAACACGACACTCGTTTATCTTGGCGAGGGTGTTGCTGTCGATAATTTCAACAGCCTATTCATCGGAGAGTATGCAGGACGACGATACCTTTTTTGTGATTTCAAAGAATACAGCTGGCGTTACCCTGTTTTACAAACGGAATGGATTGTATCACGAATGATAATGGCTGCTCTTTTATCCGAAGCCGATTATAGCAGCATGAGCAATATTGAACCCGGACAGGTAATTACAATCACACCTCGATTCTATCATAAAATGTTCAAAGGCCATGCCGAATATTCATTCCCGTTTTTCCTATCGCTCGGCGAAACCCTTTGCTCGTCATCTGAAACAATGTATAAATCATACGCACGAACCAATGGCGAGGATTATGCAGAGCGTTATTGGAAATCGGAATATCCCCTGCTATACTTTATCGTATTAAAACGTGTAGTCGGGTCTGACGGGCGTGATGTTGTCCGGTTCCTATTATATCCTCACGCTATGTCAGAACTCATCGAAAGTTGCTATTTTGAAGTTGCTTTTGACGTTTATAAAAACCTATTTACGGCAGACAAGAAGACAAGTTACAAATAAAACTATGGGCGGCGGCGACCGCCCTTTTTCGTGTCTGCATCCGACATTGGAGAGAAACAATCGGTGAAATAATCACGAACGTTATACAAGTAACTTTGAAATTGCTATCTTTATTCCCTAATGCAACCGCTTTCAATAGCAAGGCTTTCAATTCTGTTGCTGGTTTGTTGCTCACAGATTTTACAGAGTAAAACAACACGTTCAAATACAGCAATATAATGATTTAATTTCACGTTTTGAGTTGATTCCTGTTGCTGCTGCATTCAATTCGACTGTTGCCGTAAGATTCAGTGTGTCTAAAACTTTTTTCAGAGTCGAGATTCGTGATCCCTGCCCGTTCTCTATTTTTGAGATCTGTGCTTTTCCAACTCCGACCTTTTGCCCCAGTTCCTCTTGTGTCAGGCCCAGGTTGTTCCGCTCCTTACGAATCAGTTTCCCTATCTCTTCAATCTTTGCTCCCATTTCTTTTTTTTGCAAATATATGTAAAGTTTCCTTAACTGGAAACTTTCTTGTTACTTTTATGACTTAAATAATAAAGGGACGATACAAATTTATCGTCCCTTTTCATTTGTTTAATGTTGATAGTTTATTGGAGCAAAAAACTCGCTGATCGTTATTCTATAAAACTCGCAGATCTTATATATTGACATCAGTGTTGGAATCTTAGCGCCTGTTTCGTAGCTGTTGATGCTTAATCTTACTTTCTCGATAAGATATTCTTGCGAGTGATTGTGCTCCTGGCGCAATTCTTTAATTCGTTGTCCTATGCTGACAACGAATTCTTGGTTTGTATAATATCGCGCTTTCTTTACCACGAATGCAAAAGAACCACCGAATTTGAATATTTATACATATTCGCGAATACTTATTCGGGATTATTTTCTATATTTGTTGTCAATACAGAAAACGTGCAATTCTTTTGGTGTTTGAAGAATCTCATCTAATTTACATGACCTGCTTTTTGTGGACCGTAATGATAATGATGAGAGACATAGTTAGAATTGCGGGGATATGCCTGCAATAAATTTTGGGATATACAACGCAAGTATAATCCCGACTTTATGTACCCGACATAAAGTCCGGGAATGAGGGAACAATAGCTATTATGATTTACATGATCTATCGCAATCACATGTTAATCGAATAGCGTTCCCTCATTTTTTATTATTTTCTGTTCATAAAGTAAAACAGGAGCATGTATGCGGGCATGTAATCCTTCAGGGCGATTTTCAGCGTGTTGAGGGCCTGGGTAATCTCCCACGTTACCCGGCGGAGCGGGATCCGGTATTTGTCCGAGATCTCCTTATGTGTCATGAGTCCGAACCGGCTGTCCGAAAAAATCGCCCGACGGAGTTCCGGCATTTTGTCGAGTTCGCGGCGAATGATTTTTTCCACATCGTTTGAAAAAAGGTTGGCTTCGATTTCCGGATTGTCCAATGATCGAAGGCTGATTTGGAACTGCCATTCCCTGCTGTCCTGAAGATGGTTATGAATTTTGGAATGAATGCTGTTCATTCGGATGTACTCGTAGCAGGTGTTTTTGATGATTTGTACGATATACATTCGATAATCCCCTTTTTGGGGATCCAGTTTGTCTTTGTGTTCCCATAGTCGAAGAAAACAATCCGATACGATGTCTTCCGCTACGGTATCATTCCGTACATAGGAATATGCCAGCAGTTTGTATGCCTCGATGTTGGCAAAAAAATGCTTGCCGAGTTCATCGAAAGTAAAATCGATTCCCATAGATGTTGCTGTCATACCCATAACTCGAAAACAAAGTTAAGATATTTTACAGAAAAACGAAATTTATTTGTTTGGCATCGATGTGAAGGGCCATTATGAATAAATAATTCATAATATAATGTTTATCAAGCAGTTATTTTAACAAACAAAATGAATAAATAACTAAAAAAATTTATTTGCAAAAAAATGCAAAATTTTGTGTAGTACCCCCTACCCTTATTCATATTATATATAGAACTAAACTGAAACAGACATGCAAGACGAGGTAATATATCGCTATTTGACCGGAAAATGCTCGCCGGAAGAAGAACAACAGATTCAGGAATGGTATCAGCAGGATCCCGAGAATCATCAACGGGACATTGATCGGGTTCGTCTCGTTTTTGAGAGTGTTCTGGTTCATCAGGTAATCGGCGCGGTGGGGAAGCGTCCCAAACGTACCTGGACACTCCGCAAGGTGGTCCGATATTCGGCGGGCATCGCTGCCGGGTTGACTCTTTTTGCCGGAGGATTGTATTGGATGCGTGCGCACACCTATGATGAAATATCGGCTCAATTCACCTCTTTTGAGACACCGGCCGGACAACGTGTAAGCATGAACCTGTCCGACGGCACGCATGTATGGCTCAATGCCGGTTCAAGAATCGAATATCCGGTGGTTTTTGATCGTAAGGCACGGCGGGTAAAGGTTTCGGGTGAGGCGATGTTTGAAGTCACTCACGACGCGAACCGGCCCTTTATCGTCGAAACATTTGTCTCGGAAATAGAGGTTTTGGGAACAAAGTTCAATGTTGTCGCGGATGAATCGAGATCCTTGTTCTCAACAACATTGCTTGAAGGCAAGGTGAAGGTAACCTCGGGCGATCAGAATGTGATTCTCCATCCCGACGAGGTGGTCAATCTCATCAATGGTCATCTTCTTGTTTTTCACAACAATGACCCTGTGGCGATGCAGTGGACGGAGGGTATCCTGAGTATGAAGGGGATCTCTTTCGAGGAGCTGATGTCAAAATTCGAACGAATATACGATGTCAAGATCGTGTATGAATGCGAGAAGATTCCGACGATCGAATTTGCGAGCGGCAAGATCCGTATTTCAGACGGCATCGATCATGCGCTGCGGGTGTTGCAGCATGTGGCGGATTTCACCTATGAACGGGATGAGGAACACAACATTATTCGTATAAAATAGAAAATCTTGCGATAGAGTAACATATTGTGTAATTCGGGAAAAAAGAGTGCCTATGATAAAATGACAATGAGAACCTGAAACCATTGATTCTCTTGAAAAAGAAAGCCTGCGGATATTGCCGATCCGCAGGCCGGTAACAGAGAATAAAACTAACCTTACTACATCTATTACCTTTAATTTCACAAAAGTATGAATAAAACGAGATTCTGCAAAATCCGGAATCTGTTTGAGGTCATTCTGCTGATGTGTCTGTCGCTTCAGATTCGAGGAGCGCAGGCGCAGACCGCCCGTTTTACGATCCATCTGGAAAAGGTTCCGATGGAACAGGTGGTCCATGAAATAGAGAAGCAATCGCGCTATCTGTTTCTATTCAATAAGGACATCGACAGTCGGCGTATTATCGTATCGGTGAATGCCGAAAATCAAACCATCACTCAAATTCTCCCCGCTCTTTTCAAAGATACGGGACTTGATTACACGATCGAGGGCATGTCGATTCTTGTAACCAAAAAGGCGGAGGCTTCGGAGAAACCGATACAAGTCCGGGGAAAAGTGCTCGACCAGCAAGGACAGCCGATCGTGGGGGCTTCTGTCATCGTTCAGGGAACGACCGTGGGTGTCTCTACCGATGCTCAAGGTCGTTTCGAACTGGAAGTCCCGGCTCCGGCGGCTTCCCGGGTGCTTGAGATCAGCTACCTGGGTTACGAAACGGCTCGTGTTGCGGTTGGGGCGCGCACCCGCTTTGACGTAACATTGCGCGAAGCCGCTTCGGAGATCGAACAGGTGGTCGTGACGGCTCTGGGTATCAAACGTCAGGAGAAGGCCCTTTCGTACAACGTCCAGCAGGTGGCACCGTCGGACATCACAATGGTCAAGGACGCCAACTTCATGAATTCACTGACGGGCAAGGTGGCCGGCGTGACGATCAACGCCTCGTCGTCGGGTGTCGGCGGCGCCTCGAAGGTCGTCATGCGCGGTACGAAGTCAATCCTCCAGTCGTCGAACGCCCTCTATGTGATCGACGGCATTCCGATGAACAACGTCGGGGGCGGAGGCGGCACGGAATTCGACTCGCGCGGCGCGACGGAGGCCATTGCCGACCTGAACCCTGAAGACATCGAGTCGATCTCGGTGCTGACGGGCGCCTCGGCTGCCGCCCTCTACGGATCGAGTGCGGCGAACGGCGCCATCATGATCACGACGAAAAAGGGACAGGCCGGGCAGTTCAAAGTAACTTATTCCAGTCAGACGGAGTTCCTGGCGCCCTTTGTCGAACCGGAGTTCCAGAACCGCTACGGCACGGGCAGCTACGGCTCGGTGTCGGGCTCTCCGGTTTACAGTTGGGGCCCGAAACTCTCCGACGCGGCCCGCACGGGCTATACGCCCGACGATTTCTTCGAGACGGGCCACGTTTATACGAATGCCGTCACGCTGTCGGGCGGCACGGACAGGAACCAGACCTACTTTTCGGCCGCGGCGGTCAATTCCGACGGCATCATTCCGAACAACTACTACGACCGCTACAACTTCACCTTCCGCAACTCGACACAGTTTCTTCAGGATCGGTTGCATCTGGACGTCAGTGCGAGCTACATCGTGCAGAAGGACCGCAACATGATCAACCAAGGTGTCTATTCGAACCCGATCGTTTCGGCCTACCTCTTCCCGCGCGGGGATGATTTCGAGGCCGTTAAGATTTTCGAGCGCTGGGACGAGGCACGCCGGATCAGCGTGCAGTATTGGCCGCAGGGCGAGGGCGGCGACTTGAGGATGCAGAACCCCTACTGGATCGCCTACCGCAATCCGCGCGATACGGACAAGAAACGTTACATGGCTTCGGCTGCGCTGTCGTATGACATCCTGCCGTGGTTGAACGTCAGCGGCCGCGCCCGCATCGACAATACCAATTCAGTCTATACGCAGAAACTCTACGCCTCGTCGAACACCACGATCACCGAGGGCAGTTCGCAGGGCCACTACACGGAGATTACGAACGCCGACGAACAGATCTACGCCGACGTGATGGCGAACGTGAACAAGACCTTCGGCGACGACTGGTCGCTGGTGGCCAACGTCGGCGCCTCGATCAACGACGTGCGCAGCCGCGAACTCTCCTACCGGGGCCCGATCCGCGACTCGGGGGTTCCGAACCTCTTCACGGTCTTCGACCTCGACCGCGAGAAGTCCCGCGCCCAGAAGTGGGGCTGGCAGGAGCAGACGCAGTCGCTCTTCGGCTCGGTCGAGGTGGGCTGGAAACAGATGCTCTACCTGACCGTTACGGGCCGTAACGACTGGGCCTCGCAGTTGGCCGGATCGCCGCAGAAATCGTTCTTCTACCCTTCGGTTGGCCTTTCGTGGATCCCGACGGCAACGTTTGACATGCCGGATGCGTTCTCCTATCTGAAACTCCGGGCGTCGTTCTCGTCGGTGGGCATCCCGTTCCCGCGCTTCCTGACAACCCCGACCTACGCCTATGACGAAACGACGCAGCAGTGGCTGCCGACCACGTTCCGCGAGATCGGACAGCTCTATCCCGAGCGGACGAAGACCTGGGAAGTCGGTCTCGACGCCCGGCTGTGGAACGACGTGCGGTTGAGCGCCTCGTGGTACCTGGCCGACACGAGCAACCAGACCTTCCAGCCGACGGTCTCCACCTCGTCGGGTTATTCGAGCATGTACGTTCAGACGGGCTGCGTGCGCAACACGGGTGTCGAGGCGTCGCTGGGCTACGGGCACGCCTGGCGCGACTTCTCGTGGGATACGAACGTCACCTTCACCTGGAACCGCAACGAGATCCTCGATCTGATGGACGGCATGTGCGACCCGATGACCGGTGAACCGCTGAAAGACCGCCTCGAAATCAAGGGCCTCGGCAAAGCGAAGTATATTCTGAAAAAAGGCGGTACGATGGGCGACCTCTATACGACGTCGAACCTGAAATACGACGAGAACGGCTATATCCAGGTCGACCGCAACGGCAACTTCGTGACGACGGACGTCGGCGAGGAGATCTACCTCGGCTCGGTGCTCCCGGACTACAACGTGGCGTGGCGCAACGACTTCGCGTGGAAGGGGGCGCATCTGGGCATCCTCTTCACGGGTCGTATCGGCGGCATCTGCTACTCGGCGACGCAGGCCAACATGGACCTGTTCGGCGTTTCGGAGACGTCGGCCGCGGCGCGCGATGCCGGGGGTGTTCTGATCAACGGCCGCGAGATGGTGGATCCGCAGCGCTGGTACGCCGCGATCGCCTCGCAGTCGGGACTGCCGCACTACTACACCTATTCGGCGACGAATTTCCGTTTGCAGGAACTCTCGGTGGGCTACACGCTGCCGCGCCGCTGGTTCGGCGACGTTTGCTCGATCGATGTATCGTTTGTGGGCCGCAACCTCTGGATGATTTATTGTAAGGCGCCGTTCGATCCCGAGGCGATCGCCTCGACGGGCAACAACTACCAGGGTATCGACTACTTCATGGTGCCGTCGCTGCGCAGCCTGGGCTTCAGCCTTCGTGTTACCTTCTAAAACCGAAAACGTATGAAACGAATCCAACATATCATCAATGCGCTTTTCGGGGCTTTGCTGTTGCTGTCGTGGGGCTGCACGGGGGATTTCGACGAGATCAACCGCAACCCGAGCGAGGCGACGAATGAAGAGCTCCAGCGCGAGAACTACAAGATCGGAACCAACATCCGGGGACTTCAGAATCTGGTGATCCCGGTACAGGAGCACCGCTACCAGTTCAACGAATCGCTCACGGGCAACGCCTTTGCGGGCTATATGGGTGAGACGCCGGACGGCTGGAAGGAGAAGTTCTCGACCTTCAACCCTTCGGCCGACTGGCTGAAATGGCCCTTTGTGATCGTCATGCAGGAGGCCTATCCCTACTTCCGGGGTGTCATTAACAACACGGACGACGAGGTGGCCATCGCCCTGGCGAAGCTGTTCCGCGTGGCGATCATGCACCGCATGACCGACACCTACGGACCGATTCCCTACTCGAAGGTCATCGAGGACTCGGCCGAGTCGCTGACGGTGGCCTACGACACGCAGGAGGAGGTCTACATGAAGATGTTCGAGGAGCTGGACGAGGTGCTGGCGGTGCTGCACGCCAACGAACAGCTCTCGGCCGACGCCTTCCGCAAGTTCGATTATGTCTATTACGGCGACATCCTGAAGTGGATCAAGTACGCGAATTCGCTGAAACTGCGCATGGCGATGCGGTTGTCGTATGTGAAGCCGGACGTTTCGCAGGCGAAGGGCGCCGAGGCGATTGCCGACGGGGTGATCACGGTGAATGCCGACAATGCGATGATGCACGCTCCGGAGAACCGCACGGCGCTGATCTACAACGACTGGGGCGATCACCGCGTGGCGGCCGACATCATCAGCTACATGAACGGCTACAACGACCCGCGGCGCGCCGTGATGTTCACGCAAGGGTACTGGAACAAGAAGAGCGACTACTACGGCATCCGCGTGGGTATCGACCCGCGGGACAAGTCGACGATGGTCGAAGCCTTCTCGAACCAGCTCGTGAGCAGCTCTTCGCCCTACCTGTGGTTCAACGCCGCGGAGGCGACGTTCCTGCGCGCGGAGTGGGAACTGCGTTGGGGCAGCCTGGATGCCGCAAAGGAACTCTACGAAGATGCCATTGCGCTGTCGTTCGAGGAGCGCGGGGCTTCGGGCGCCGAGAGCTATGTGACAAGCACGGCGAAGCCCGCGAAATACATCGACCCGATGTCGGAATATTCGGCGGACGCTCCGGCAAGCGACATTTCGATCGCCTGGGAGGCGGGCGACACGGAGGAGGTCCGGGAGCGGAACCTCGAACGGATCATCACGCAGAAGTGGATCGCCATTTTCCCGCTGGGAATCGAGGCTTGGTCGGAGTACCGGCGCACGGGCTACCCGCGGCTACTTCCCGTGGTGGAAAACAAGTCGGGCGGCACGGTGGATTCGCGCTACGGGATGCGGCGCATACCTTACCCGGTTGAGGAGTACACGGAAAACCCCGTGCACCTGCAGGCTGCAATCGACATGCTCGGAGGCCGCGACAACGGCGGCGTGCGTGTCTGGTGGGATGTCAAACCTTTACAATAACGGACTATGAAAAAAATCGGAATATATCTCTCTTTTGCGGCGTTGCTGTTCACCGCCGGGTGCAGCGACTGGACGCAGATGGAGCCTGTGGATCAGCAGCCCGTGCGGCCTTCGGAGCAGAATCCGGAACTGTGGGCACAGTACACGGCGGCGTTGCGGGCCTATAAGGCGGGCAGCCACACGCTCGTCATGGCGAGCTTCGAAAACGGCTCTACGAATCCCACGAGTGAGAAGGACTGCCTGCGCAGCCTTCCCGATTCGCTGGATGCCGTCTCGCTGACGAATGCCGACAACTTCTCGGCCTACGACGCCGAGGACCTGGCGGTCTTGAAGGAGAAGGGCACGCGCGTGCTCTACTTCGTGGACTACGCGACGCGGAGTGCCGAATGGAAGGACCTTGCGGCACTGACCGACTACCTCGACTGGGTCGTGGCCCGGGTGCGCGAACTGGGTCTGGACGGCTTCTCGTTCTCGGGGCTTCCCTCCTACGGCGACGAGGCTTCGCAAGCGGCCCAACAAGCCGTTGCGGCGCTTTTTCTCGAAAAATTCGGGGCACTGGCCGGACCGGAAAAACCGCTGACGCTCTTTTTCGAGGGCGACCCGCAGTTTCTGACGGCCGACCAGCGGGCGCAAGTTGATTACATCGTGCTGGATACCCGGACGACGGACAACGCCAGCGACCTGAAGCTGCAGGTCCTGCGGGCCCTGGAGATGGAGAACGTCGCAGCGGACCGCCTGCTGCTGGGCGCGATGACCGAATACGAGTTCCTCGACGAGGAGAAGACGGCCTCGGATGCCATCTCTGCCCTTGCCCTGCGCATTCCGGAACTCGGGCCGCTGGGCGGGATGTGCATCTACGATGCGAATACGGACTATTTCGGCAGCGAGATCATCTACGCTTCGACCCGTGCCGCCATCCAGTTGTTGAACCCTGCAAAATAAGCCAGCCATGAAACGAGTGCAAAAATATGCTTTGGTGCTGCTTGCGACGGCGGTAGCCGCTGCGGGCTGCAAGAATGACGAATATGACAATCGCTCGCCATTCGACAACGTGGTTTACCTTGATGTCGCCGAGGCGGATGCCACGCAGCTGACGACCTTTAAGAAGACGCTCCCGACGCTTGAACGCGATTTCTCGGTTGTGATGAGCTATCCGGCGTCGCAGGATGTTCAGGTAACAGTGGAGGTCGAACCGGCTCTTGTGGCCGATTACAATGCCTGCAATGGAACGTCGTGGACCATGCTCGACGCTGCGTATTACGAACTGGCGGAGAATACCGTGACGATCCCGGCCGGAAAGACCATTTCGGATCGGCTGTCTCTGATGCTCAAGAATCTCGACGGTTCGGGCGACGTGGCCGAACTCCCGATCGACGAAACCTACCTTCTTCCGGTTACGATCCGCAGCGCGAGCGGCGGGGTGTCGCTGCTGGGAAGCTCTGCAACGGCTTATTATGTTGTGAAACGTTCGTCGGCCATTACCTCGGCTGCGTCGCTGCGTGACAACTGGATCAACTTCCCGACCCTGGACAAGGCGGGCGCGCAGAGCGACCTGTTCAACAACCTCACGGCCGTAACCTATGAGGCCATTATCCGTGTGGACGACTTCTCGAAACACTCCGAGATTTCGACCATCATGGGAGTCGAGAACTACCTCCTGCTTCGTATCGGCGATGCGTCGTTCCCGCGCCAGCAGTTGCAGTTTGACGGCACGGGTGATGCTGCTGCAACGCCGGGCTTCGGCAAGTTCCCCAAGAAGGACGAATCGAAACTCCTGAACGCCGGCGAGTGGTACCACGTCGCTGCAACGTACAGCTATGCAACGCGCGAGGTCTGCATCTACGTCAATGGCAAGCTCCAGAGCCGCGGTACGGATCTCGGCAATCCCGCCTCGACGCCTTTCAACCTTGCGGGCCGGGCATTCTACGACCTCTACCTGCAGGATCCTGTCAAATATGAACAGTACAAGGGCTGGGGCAATTTCCGGCAGTTCTTCCTCGGCAAGTCCTACGACGACACGCGCCAGCTGAACGGCGACATTACCGAGGTACGTGTATGGAACGTGGCCCGTACCGAGCAGGAGATCTGGGAGAATATGTACGATGTCGATCCGCAGACGCCGGGTCTGATCGGCTATTGGAAATTCGATGAGGGCGAAGGCAACGTCATCCATGACTGGACCGGCAACGGTAATGATGGCGTGGCTGAATTCGATCTCGAATGGCCCTCTGGTATAGAGGTGCCGCAACTCAATAAAGAATAATCATGAAAGGGAACATTATGAAACATACAGGATTTATTCGATTGTTTAGGGGCGCTGCGTTTGGATGCGCAGTAACTCTGCTCCTTGCAGGTTGTACGGAGAAGCCTATATCGTATGAAGCCGGACAGGAACCCGATGGTGAGGCGCTTGAAACGGTTTCCGGGACCTTGCGGAGCCGTAGGTCGCTGCGCGACCGCATTCCGGTGCGTCTGGTCGAAGGCTATGAGGATGATGTCGCCGATCAGGTCTACTACAGGCTCAATACGACGACTTCGCAGCCGGTGACGATATCCGTGTCGCCCGACTTGTCACTGGTCGGAGCCTATAATGATGCCAATCAAACCAATCTCCAGCCTTTGCCGGCAGAGAATGTGTCGATAGGAAATGGTGGTACGTTGACTGTGGCAGCAGGAACTGCGGTTTCTGACCCGCTCGAAGTTACCTTCTCGGCTGACGGCCTGAATCCCGGAACCTATTTGCTTCCGCTGGCCCTCCAAACTGATGCGGAAGCCGCCGAAGGTCAAGTTCTCTACTACGGCATTACCGTTAGGGAATTCGATGAAAATATGTTCCAGCAAGGAGACAATTCTTGGGAAATTCCACTTGATACAGAGTGGAACACAGTCTTCTATGTCAATACCAGTGAGGTGCAGGCTCAATATGCTGATTATGTAGCTTTGGAAAAAGAAGAAAATAATAGTTTCAAAACAACTGAATACGTATCATTAGGTAACATTGTTATATTGCGGATTGCTCAAGTTGATTATGACGAGTCATCACACCGTGTCCTTTTTTCTCCTTCGTCTGATCTTTTCTATACGTTGGAGCATTCGGATAAGTATATTGCTCAAATGAAGGATAAAGGTCGGAAAATTTGTGTCTGCATCGAGGGAGCTGGTAAAGGAATTGGTTTCTGCAACATGACCGATGCACAGATTGCTGACTTCGTGTCGCAGGTTAAGGCTTTCGTCGAGACCTACGACCTCGACGGCGTGAACCTATGGGACCGGGGCACCGGTTACGGCAAGGAGGGAATGCCTGCCATGAACACCACTTCCTACCCGAAACTCATCAAGGCGATGCGCGAGGCTCTCGGCAAGGATCGGTTGTTGACCGTCGTGGATTATGAGGAACCAACCGAATACTTCTATGACACTGAGGCTACGGGAGGCATAGCTGTTGGTAACTTTATCGACTATGCGTGGCATGGCTATGTCTCCGAAGACGAACCAATCGCCTTTATCAATCCCTATAATTCGGGCACCTCTTATATGCAAAATTATACCCGTAAACCTTTTGCTGGATTGGATGAATCTAAATATGGAAATGTTAATGTTCCTTTCTATCAAGAATATAGTGATATTTTTGTAGACGTAAATATGGATTTATGGTCTATGAATGCTATACTATGGAACATTGAAAAGAAAAGTAATCTTCTTGTTTTCGCTGATCTTGTTTTACCGCAAGTAAATTTTGCTGAATTGGGATGCATCTCTATGATACAAAATTTTTATATGTATCTTGCATATGATGCTGATTTTAACAATCAATACAATTTTTATGTCATGATGCGCATACCTGACATTTATCATAATTCAGGATATAATTCATTTGCTAAAGACTGGTAAATATGAGGGCAAGCACTATATAAAACAATCTATTAACTACTAAATCTTGTATTATGAAACGTTTCTTGATCCTGTCTGTATCGATTCTTACGGCAGTTACGATGATTACTTCATGTGCAAAGGACGCCACGGTATCTGAAATTAATGAGACTACTGTCCCTCAAACTCGCGCATTTGGAGATAAAACTCCGAAAGTGATGGTCTACATTGAAGTCAATGACACGAATCCCCTCAATGCGATGCTTTACCGTATGGACGGTGAACCCTTTATCGACATCGTGTCGATTTTTGCGGCGAACATCCGAGCGAATGGGACTGAACCTCAATTGTGGCTGAATGACAATGTTACTAAATTGCTTGTTCCTGATGCAGGGTCGACGACTACCGGACACTACAAATATGTTCAGCCGTTGCGTCAGGACGGGACTAAAGTCCTGCTGACGATTCTTGGAGACCATCAAGGTATTGGCGTTGCAAATCTTTCTGAAGAAAACCAGCAAAAATTTGCCGAAATGCTTGCATGGGCGGTTGAGGAGTATGATCTCGATGGTATCGACTTTGATGATGAATGGTCGAAATATGGAGAAAACCCCAATTTCCCATCCTCTGTAGATGGCTCATTCAATGGTCTTGTTTCTAAATTGCGTGATGAACTTGATGCACGCTTTCCGAATGATCATAAGTTAATAACTGCATACCATTACAATGACGCTGTAAATCTTTCTGCTGCAGCTGTTGCTGATATGGATTATGCTTGGACAGTTGGCTTTGGTTCAAGTTTGTATACTTATCCTTCACAGCCTTGGACCGCCGCCAAATGGTCAGCTCAAGCATTGACTTTAAATGCTACATATAATGCTATTACTCTCAATCAAGTAAAGAATCGCTCTGCAGATTCGAAAGATGATGGGATGGGAGCTATTATGGCTTATGATTTACGTATCCATACGGAACGTGATCCTCTGTCTGCTCTTCAGAAAATTGGAGAGGGAGCTTTCTCCGGTTCGGTTTCCCGTGCAAGCACTCCTGCAAATGGATATACCAAGGATTGGATTGCAACGACTGGTACCGCTATCAATTACGACGACATCAACTAAACTCATGATGGTGCTTGCCCTGCATATTTGACAAGTGCAAACAGCGACGGCATTTGTCGGCCGCACACCATTTAAACCGGTGTGCGGTTTTTTTTAATGATGAACCTTAAAAACTTATTGCTATGAGACGTCATGAAAATATCTGGGTTTCCCTTATTCTTATCGTGTCCATTATTTTTTCAGCCTGCCAAAATAATCTCAATACTACGGATGCTGTTAGAACTTTAGAAACCCGCGCATACGGAGACAAGACCCCGAAAATTGTAACATACATTGATGTAAACGATACCAATCCACTCAATGCAATGTTATATCGGATGGATAACGAATCGTTTATCGACATGGTAACAATCTTTGCTGCAAACATTCGTGCAAATGGGTCGGAACCACAGTTGTGGCTGAATGACAACGTAACGAAGATCCTTATTCCGGATGCAGGATCGACAACTACCGGACATTACAAGTACGTTCAGCCGTTACGTCAGGATGGAGCCAAAGTTCTGCTTTCAGTTCTCGGAGATCATCAAGGAGTAGGTGTCGGAAATCTGACGGAAGCTAATCAGCAGAAATTCGCAGAGATTCTGGCATGGGCAGTCGAAGAATACGATCTCGATGGTATCGATTTCGATGATGAATGGGCAAACTACGGAGAAAATCCTAATTTCCCATCGTCTGTGGATGGTTCATTTAGTGGGTTAATTATTAAATTACGCGATGAATTGGACGAGCGTTTCCCGAATGATCACAAATTGATAACTGTGTTTGATATTGGGTACGCTTCATCGCTTTCCTCTGAAGCTGTTGCCGCTTGCGATTTTGGGTGGAGTGGATATTTTGGGCCAAATATTTATAATTCTAATCCCATATGGCCTAAAGAAAAATGGGCAGCGCAAGCAATTGATTTAAGCCAGCTTTGTAGCCCCAACATGTATATCCTTAATCAGATATCTACGCGCTGCACACAAACCCTAAATGACGGTATGGGAGCAATTCTGACATATGGTTTGAGGAATCACACAGAATGCGATCCTCTTCCCGTACTTCAAAGAATTGCGTCTACGATTTTTTCCAATACTGTTACACGCTCGAGTACGCCTGCAAACGGTTATACAAAGGACTGGTCAGGGGACTCTGGAACAGCCATAACCTATGACGATATAGATTAAATAATAATATGATTCATTATTTCAACTATTATATGATTATGGAAAGAGGAATCAATATAGGAGCAATACTCCTTTCAATAATACTTGTGTCTTTTGCGAGTTCTTGCCAAAAAGAATTGTTGAATGAATCTGAAATGTCAGCGACTCGTGCTTATGGAGAAAAGACCCCGAAAGTTGTAACATACATTGATGTAAATGATACAAATCCGCTCAATGCGATGTTATATCGGATGGATAACGAGCCGTTTTTCGATGTTGCGATTTTATATGCTGCAAATATCCGTGCCAATGGTACTGAACCTGAATTATGGCTGAATGATAATATGACGAAACTACTCGTTCCTGATCCTGGGTCAACAACAACCGGACATTACAAATATATTCTGCCGTTGCAAGACGATGGAACTAAAGTATTACTATCGATTTTGGGAACTGATCAGTCGATTGGTCTTGGAAATCTTACAGAAGCCAATCAGCAAAAATTTGCAGAGACTCTTGCATGGACAGTCGAAGCATTTGGTCTCGATGGAATAGACTTCGATGGCGATGAAGGATGGTACCAATATGGCGATAATAGCGACTTCCCGGAATCTGTAGACGGGTCATTCAGTGGATTGATAATTAAATTACGAGATGAATTTGATGAGCGGTTTCAGAATGAGCATAAATTGATTACGGTGTTGGATACAGGTTATGCAACCCAACTTACTTCAGAAGCCGTTAATGTTTGTGATTATGGTTGGTATCCGTATGTTTCCCCAAATGCGTATGTTTCAGCTACATCTCCATGGACAAATTCGAAGTGGTCTGCGCAAGCCTTATCGCTGAATACAGTTTATAGTGCAATAACTCTTTATCAGGTTAAGAACCGCTCGGCACAATCGAAAAATGATGGTATGGGAGCTATTACAACAAATAATCTACAACTTCACACAGTAATGGACCCTCTTTCTGTACTTCAGAAAATAGGAGAAGGTGCGTTTTCGAATGTAGTTACTCGTTCTTCAACACCCTCATCGGGTTATGCTATCGACTGGACTTCCGGGAATGGCATTGCAATATGCTATGACGATATCTATTAATTGTTAATTCTATTATTTTTATATTATGAGAAGACATATTTTTATACTGGAGCAATGCTCCTTACGATAATATATCTGAATGCTGCATATAATTCTATTGCACTGACGCAAATTAACAATCGTTCTGCACAATCCAGGGTTGATGGTATGGGAGCAATTTTTACGAAGGATTTGCGTATCAAAACGGAACAAGATCCTTTGCCTGCTTTATTAAAGATAGGCAATGGCGCATTTTTGGACTCCGTTACCTATAATGGGAATGCGTATTCAAAGAACTGGACTGGAGTATTGAGGATAATATCATCATCTGAAATCAATGATTGAGAAGAAAAATGGGACCGTATCACACTGATACGGTCCCTCACAAACTGGTTGAATGTCCTGCACATTTGACAAGTGCCAGCGACGGCATTATTGATTGGGCTTCCACCAGTTTTATTGTAGCAAGTTTCGAATATTGTTCAAACGGCTATGTATTATTTTCATTATAGTTCTGTATCTCATAAAAAAGGACGCAGGTGCCATTCTTGAACGTCGGGCCTCGCAATGCCTCTCTATCAATAACGGTCCTTACGCCCACGGCAATACCACATAGTATATACCGAGGACTATAAGCCGCTTGCATGATAGAGAAACGTGATTTGCGAGTTCGACGTTCAGTTCAGCGGATTTGTCCTTTGTATGTTGTTATTCCCTTTATATTATTCACCTGCAAAGATAGTATATCTTTTTTATTGTTTAATATGTTGTCAAAAAAAACGGACGGAGCATTGCATTATGCGGAGTAGGTCGTAGGAAACCCTTAAGCAATAACACAAAGCCCACGCCCGAAGGGGTCGTTTGCTTATGCTCCCTGCCCATGCGGGCGTGGGGCAATAAAAGTTGCCGCTTAAAGTAAATTTCCTACGTTCACTCCGCAGCAACGGTTTCCATATATTGGAAACTGTTCAAAGGTAAATATAAAAAATAATTTATCAAAATATCGATGTTGTATATTGTGTGTTAAATAACTTGTATTGACCGTATTGTAATGTAATTGGATGTGCGGCAAAAACAATTAAAAAATCTCTATATGTTGAATTATATCAATACTTAGTTAATTTTTAGTTTAGAGACTCATTTATAATATATTAC
>ENA-UOJG01000064-UOJG01000064.1-human-gut-metagenome-genome-assembly--contig:-C47-NODE-64-length-152984-cov-78.220226_pt1 | contig 152984 bp, 124 predicted proteins | sample MGYA00242340_ERZ723887 | MGnify/ENA metagenome assembly ERZ723887 | reverse complement strand
CTCTCTCGTCCGACAGCTTTGCTATTATACCTCCCCCGCAAGCTTTTGTCAACACTTTTTTCCGTTTTTCTTTCCGTCCCTTTTTATGCCACCATGCCTTCCGTGTTGTTCATACCCCTCCTGGAATGCTACAATTCCCTTTCAACATTTATAACCCCTTTTTGCCCTCTGTTCGTTCATTATATTAAAAAGTATATTCGCAAATTCCGCTTTTTTTTCACATTCGGCACAGTCGGCAGCCGCAGAAATAGCTCCTTTTCGGTCGATGCGGGCATTTCTGCGGCAGCTTTCGGCACCGATGCCAATCCCTTTAATTTGCCGACTGTTTCCCGCTTACTTATAGAAAGTATTTCCGCCGATGAACTCCCTCAGTATTGAAGTCGGGGGTATTTCATCATCAACTTCCGCTTCGGCAAAATAATTGAGGAACTTAACGATGCTCCTCGCGGCACAGTAATGCACACTGTCCGGCGGAACGGCCTCAAGCAGCGGGTAAACGAATCGTTTCAGGACGGCAACTTCATAATGAAGAGTTGTGTTCAATATCCTGTCGGCGTTTTCCTGATAAGGGAAAATCCAGCGTGCTTCGCCGCGGCGAACGCTTGCCCACATTCCGAGTGTGTGTTCCATGCTTGCATTGCGCGTTTCATAATCGCGGACAAGGCGGCGAAGCAGGCGCAGATCCGTCGTGCGGATGCGGTTATGATCATCAAGGTTCAGCGTTGTAAGCGCAGAAACATATATTCTAAAAACGGAATTCGGATCGCAGCTGCCGAGCATGAGCGGATTGAGGGCATGGATGCCTTCTATTATGAGCGGTTGATCGCGATGAAGCTTCAGCACCTTGCCTTGTTTCTCACGCTTGCCTGTTTTGAAATTAAACAGCGGAATTTCCGCCTCGCAGCCGTCAAGCAGAAGCGCAAGATCCCCGTTGAAGCGCGGAATATCCAAAGTGTTGATGTGCTCAAGATCCATTTCACCGTTTGTATCGCGCGGAATTCTGTCGCGGTCGATATAGTAATCATCCAGCGACAGCATAACCGGATCCAGTCCGTCAGCGCGCAGTTGGGTTGCGATCCTGTTTGCGGAAGTCGTTTTTCCCGAAGATGACGGCCCGGCAAGCATAACGGCTTTTGCACGGCGGGCAATAATCTCATCCGCAACCCGCGCATAAGTCTTTTCATGCAAAGCTTCATTAACCCGAATCAACTCGCGAACGGTTCCGTTTTCAACACGCCGGTTAAGGTCAACCGCATTTGCAACATGCATAAGCCGCCCCCAGCGGTCGCTCTCGGCAAAAACCGCAAGCAATTTCGGACTGTTTTCATATTTGGCGGGAACGGCGGGGTCGTCTTTTTTAGGAAGCAGCATAACAATTGCCTCCGGAAGCGTATGCAGTTCAAAAACATGAACATAATCCGTTGACGGAGCCATCTCGCCGTAAAAATAATCCATGTAATCGCTGTAATCCGGGCAGGAATACACATCAAAATAGCTGAACCGCCGGCAGCGAAGCAGCTCTGCCTTATCCTGCTGTCCGTCCTTTGTGTAAAACTCGATCGCATCGCGGACATCAAGCCTTCGCCGAACAAACGGATATGCCGCCGCTGTTATCCGTTTCATTTCGCTGCGGAGCAAATCAGTATCCGCCTCGTTCAGCGGCGCACCCGTCCCCGCCTTCTCTACAGTAATGTAAAGTCCGTCGCCCGCCGAGTAACGAGTCACAAGCCTTGCGCCCGGAAATAGTTTTCGAACGGCAATAATAAGAACGAATTGCAGCGTGCGTTCATAAACGCGGCGCCCCTCATCATCGCCATATCGCAGCAGCCGTATGCTGCATTCGCGCTTGGGTGTGTAATTCAGATTGAAGACCTCTCCCCCTATCATAGCCGCAACAGGTTTTTCCGCCGGGTTTGAAAAGTCCGTTCCCGCTCGGCGAAGTGCACAAAGAATGCTTTCGCCTGCTGTAATATCTATGTTTTTTCCCTCAACAGCAACATTCATTCTGTTCAATTCCTTTCACTTTTATTGTCCTCGCCTTTATTATCCAAAAGCCGTCAGTTCAGCAAGGTGTAAATATATTGTAATCGTTTCGGCGGCGGATTACAATCGCCGAACGAGTGAATTTGAGACAATTTTTAAATATATTTTGGCTTTTGGCAAAAAACACGCCTCCGAAGTGTTGACAAACGGAAGAAAAGTTGATAGAATATTTAAACGTCAGCGGGCAGGATACACGGTATGCGCCTGTAGCTCAGCAGGATAGAGCAACGGCCTTCTAAGCCGTAGGTCCCGGGTTCGAATCCCTGCAGGCGCGCCAATCTTCTTTTTGGCGGCGTTGTTTGACAAGCTAATATGGTGGGTGTAGTTCAGTTGGCTAGAGCGCCAGATTGTGGCTCTGGAGGTCGTGGGTTCGAGCCCCACCACTCACCCCATTTTCATCAAAACCCCTGGGATTATCATTGGGGTGTCGCCAAGAGGTTAAGGCACGGGACTTTGACTCCCGCACCGTAGGTTCAAATCCTGCCACCCCAGCCAGATTTGACCCGTTAGCTCAGTCGGTAGAGCACTTGACTTTTAATCAAGGTGTCCGGAGTTCGAATCTCCGACGGGTCACCAATCTTTGCATTCGGTTTTGTTTCATTTATCAATTTAAATGAAACATTGCATTGCAGAGGGCATCAGCGGGCGTGGCGGAATTGGCAGACGCGCCGGATTTAGGTTCCGGTGCCGCAGGGTGTATGAGTTCGAGTCTCTTCGCCCGCACCACTTTAAGGTTGATTTTAATATGCGGGAATAGCTCATTTGGTAGAGCGCCGCCTTGCCAAGGCGGAGGTGGCGGGTTCGAGCCCCGTTTCCCGCTCCAACCTTTCGGAGTTGCGGCAAAGGATGCGGGTATAGTGTAATGGTAACACATTAGCCTTCCAAGCTGAGATAGTGGGTTCGAGTCCCATTACCCGCTCCATTTTTCTGAATTTCAATCACATATGCGGGAATAGCTCATTTGGTAGAGCGCCGCCTTGCCAAGGCGGAGGTGGCGGGTTCGAGCCCCGTTTCCCGCTCCAAACTCTCGAAGGTTTCGAGAGTTTTTTGTGTTTTTGCACTCATGTTCAGCTTGAATATGCTGAGTTACACTGAAATCCGAAAGGATCGTTCGAACCGTGATTTACACCCTCCTCACCAATAAGGCAATGCGTACTGCATACGCTGCCCATGCCGGGCAGGTTGACAAATGCGGCACGCCTTATATTTTTCACCCCATTCATCTTGCGGAACAAATGCCCGATGAAATTTCGGTCTGCGCAGCACTTCTTCACGACGTTGCAGAGGACACGGACATAACACTCTCTGAACTTGAATCCGAATTTCCGTCGGCTGTTATCGATGTGTTAAAACTGCTGACGCATAAAGACGGCATTGACTATTTCGATTACATCCGGGCAATCCGCGGCAATCCGACAGCAGTCCGCGTCAAACTTGCGGACATTGCGCATAATTCGGACGAAACACGTTATGCGGGCTGTCCCGAAATCGATGCGGAGCAGCTTGCCGCGCGGCGGGCAAAGTATAAAAAAGCAAAAGCCCTTCTTCAAGCGAAAAATTCAAACGCTACTTAACGCTACTTAATGTATGTTTTGCCTTCGACAACAGATTAATTGCCGATTCGGGAACGTTGACCTTTTCTCCGCCGTCTCGCTTTTCCCGTCAGCAGCAATGCCGCCGCGATACCGCAAAATCCTCCCAAAAATTTTGTCAGCAAAAGCGGAAGCCGATGTTCCTTTTGTCCGAAAAATTGCGATTTTGGAAACTGCGGTTACCCCGCGGGGATATTCTAAATCCGCAGTATACGGTTGTCAAGAGACTGCGTCGAAACGGGGTTCGTTTAAAAGCCACTTTCATTTGCACAAATGCCCCGCCCCCTTGAAAATCCCCTGTGTGTGCTGTATAATATTATTGAATTTAAATCACATTGCATGTGACTCGAATTCAATTCAAACACGGAGGAACAAAAAATGTTTTGCCCAAATTGCGGAAACCGCATCCTCGATGCAAACGCATCGTTCTGCCCCAACTGCGGTGCTCAGTTGAACAGCTTCACCCAAGGCAATGATCAAAGTTCTGCTCAGCAGGATTTTCAGCAGGATTCACAGCAGAATTCGCAGCAGGATTCACAGCAGGGTTCGCAGCAGGATTTTCAGCAGAATTCGCAGCAGGATTTTCAGCAGGACTCGCAGCAGAATTCGCAGCAGGATTTTCAGCAGGACTCACAGCAGAATTCGCAGCAGAATTCGCAGCAGTCGTGGTATAATCAATTCAACTACACCCCGCCGCAGCAGGACTGCACGCCGTGCGCGCCTTCCGCAAATTATAACGGACTCAGCATTGCAGGCTTCTCGCTTTCCTGCGCTGCAATTATTTTTAACTTCTTTTTCGGCCTGCCCGGCATCGTGGGACTTATTCTGTCCATTATCGGACTTTGTCAATGCAATAAACGTTCGGAAAAAGGACGCGGCCTTGCAATTGCGGGAATTGTAATCGGTGCAGTTCTGACCCTTCTTATGATTTTAACGTACGCCGGTCTTATTCTTGCGTTCGACAACGCGTTTGACAACGCATGGAATTCCGGACCCCGCTATTATTGATTTCACGGTTTTCAACCGTCAAACATAAAAATCGGGAGTTCCTGTCAGATTGACAGCCTTCCGATGAAAACGCCGGTTTAAGCTTATTTTCGCGAAAAAGGATGAAGATTCAACCTTTTTTCGCAGTAAATCGAATCGTTTCGAAAAAAACAAATATAATTTCATTGCAGCCTGTGTTGATTAAGCCGTTTTTTCCGATTCGGCAATTCGACAGGTTTCGCGGGTCTGCAAACAAAGTTGAAGGGAGAGCCTCCGCTGTTCGGGGGCGAACAAAAAATGAACGCTTTTATTGCAATTATCCTGGGCCTTGTTCAGGGACTTTGCGAATTTCTTCCGATTTCAAGCAGCGGTCATCTCCTGCTGCTTCAAAAAATCTTCGGCATATCGGACGGCGGACTTTTCTTCACCGTCATGCTGCATCTCGGCACTTTGGCAGCGGTGCTTGTTGTTTACCGCAAACGCATCATTGAAATGCTGCTCCACCCGGTAAAGCAGGCAAAGTATTGGATCTGGATGATCGTTGCGACACTCGTAACCACGGTTATGGCACTCGTATTTAAAGACATCATTGATGCGGCGAACGAAGGCAGTCTGCTCGGCTTCTGTTTCCTTTTCACGGCGGCGCTGCTTGTGCTCTGCGATTTTATACGTCAGAAAGTCGAATGCAAGCTTACCGTTCCTTCAATGAAGTGGTATCATGCGGTGTTTATCGGTTTTGTTCAAGGCGTTGCCATCCTGCCCGGCATTTCAAGATCGGGTTCGACCATCACGGGCGCAACGCTTTGCAGCATGAAAAAAGAAGACGCTGCGGAATTCAGTTTTCTGCTTTCAATTCCGGCAATTCTCGGCGGTGCGGTGCTTGAAATTCCCGGTGCGATCAGCGCAGGCGCAGCAAACATAAACTGGCTTTCGGTCGTGCTCGGCGTTGCCGCTGCCGCCGTTTCGGGCTATTTTGCGGTGCGTTTCATGATAAAACTCATCACAAAGCATTCACTCTGGGGTTTTGCGATTTACACGGCGATTCTCGGAGCTTTCATCGTGCTTGATCAAAATATTCTGCACCTTATCGCTTGGTAAGTCTGCGGCGCAAACGCTTCATTTTTTACAGAAAGGCAGCAAAAAATGGATTGCACACAAACTGAGGAAAACATTCGCACGCTGTCCGCTGCAATTGCCCGGCTTGCAATTTTCCGAAACGAACTGCTCACTCGTCCCCTCGGAAAACTTTCCGAGCTTCTTCGCTTTGCCGATATCGGCAACGTGCAAAACGCTGCGGACGCACTTTCCGCTTTGACTTCGGAGCTTGTTTGCTGCGGCGCACGCAGAGTAAGCGGCAATATCTGGCACGATTACATTCTTGATACGGTGCTGCTGACCGACAACGTGTTTTCATGTGCCGCTGCTTCCGGAAAGGCTGACGATGCCGTCATTCACGCAATGCAGCTTGAGCTTTCCGCGCTGAAAACTCTTTCGGAGGCAGATGAAAACGTTTTGCACTCCATAATTTGCAATTGCACGGAACAAAAGCAAAAAAAGAATTCAAAGGATGCCGCCTCCGTGATTGCCTCCGCTGCGTGGGGCGGCGCCCCCGTTGCACCCATACCCCGTGAATTCAAACCCAAACAGCCGCCTGCAAAAACCGAATTCCCTCCGCCCGTGTGGCAATACGGTGAGTTCGGCATTCGCGACAGTTATTATGCGGACGTTGCTCTTGAAGGCATGTATCGGCGTTTTCTCGAGTCTGATGATTGGTCCGAGCTTGTGAACGACCTTTGGAATTTTCACTCTTCGTACGGAAGCGGAATCTTCCTCAAATACCGAAACTTCATCTTTGACGGTGCGCTGAAACCGCTTCACGAGCTGCGGGCGGGTGATTTTGTTCCGCTGATGGACGCGGAATACCGTATACTGTTGAACAATGCAATTGCATTTATGCGGGACGAAAGCGCACATCCGATGCTTCTTTGCGGGCAGCAGGGAATGGGCAAAACGACCATGATGCTTGAGCTGACGGACGAATTGCCCCAGCTCCGCCTTGTTTACACACTCAACGGCAGCCTGAATTGCATTGATTTGCTTGCAAAATTGCGTTGTCAGCCGCTCAAATTCATGCTCCTCTGCGATGAGCTGCGGGAGGATACATGCGAAACGGTGACAGAACCTTTGCTGCCGATGAATGTTTTGCTTGCGGCCTGTTCAAAATCACCCGTGCTCCCGAGTCTTTTTGAAGTAGTCGTTGACCTGCCCGTTTTGCAGCTTAACGAATTCGTTCGCATTGTAACGGCTTTGCTTGCTGCCGAAAACGTTGACGCAGCGCCCGAAATAATCCGAAGCGCATGCGTTGATTACCAGGTGGATACAAGATGTGAATTCAACGTGGCAGCCGCAGTTCGCGTGAAGGAGCTGCTCCTGTCATAAAAGTCGAAACCCTTGTACATAACGCATTTTTTTGCTGCATAAAATTTTCGATAAAAAAAGATTAAACGCATTGCCCCTGTTTGCGGCAATGCGTTTTGTTTTAAAAGCCGTTATCAAATTCAGTCAACGCGCTTCTTTCCCCAGAAAAACAGTGCAACGGTTCCGGGACCCGTATGGCTTCCGATGGTTGTTCCGATCGACGTTATCAGCACCTTGCCGTTAAGCTTCGGGAAAGTCGCTTCAACAAGATCCGCAACCGCACGTGCATCGTCATAGCAAGCTGAATTGCAAATGAAGCACTTTTCGGAATAATCAAGTCCGTTCTCCGCATTCTCGACCATTTTTTGAACGATTTCGTTAATTGCGCGCTTTTTCGTGCGTATCTTGGCGCGCGGAGTAAGCCTGCCCAAATCATCGCAGTTCAGCAGCGGGCAAATATGCAGAATCGAGCCGATGAACCCGGCGGATTTCGAAATTCTTCCCCCGCGCACATAATATGTCAAGTCGGTTGAGAAGAACCAATGATGCATGTTAAGCTTGTGTTCCTCCACCCAGTCATGAAGCGCGTCTATATTCATGCCGGAATCGCGAAGCTCCGCCATCTTATCGATTATAAGTCCGTACCCCGATGATGCACCGAGAGAATCGACGATATAAAGCTTTCTTTCGGGATATTTTTCGCGCAAAACCTGTGCTGCCGCGCATGCGGAATTAAACGAACCCGAAATTCCGGAGGACAGAGTAACATGCAAAACATCCTTTCCTTCTGCAAGGAAGGGTTCAAAAAATTGCAAATACTGATCCATGTTCACCTGCGAAGTGGACGTCATTGCGCCTTCCGCCATGCGGCGGTAAAACTCATCGAACGGGATGCTCTGCCCGAGATCATCCGGATACGTAACTCCGTCAATCGTGTAGTTGAAGCAAACATAGGAAACTTTGAGCTGTTCGAATCGTTCCTTGGGAAGGTCTGCAGTTGAACAGCAAGTGAGGACAAATTCGTTCATGACATTAAGAACCGTTGACTTACGGAGTCCCGCAAGTCCCTTTCATATTTCATAATTCGATACACAAAAAACACCTGATTTGCAGTCGGCACATACCGACCGCAAAAAGATGCAGTCTGTTTTATGAAATTCCCCCACACATTCATCAGCGCGTATCGAACCCGCGCGCTGCATGTGCAGGTCAATAATATAAAAATTTTATTAAAAAGTCAACCGCTGTTCAACAAATCAAATAAATATATAATACGCGGGCGCATTTCCTGTCAACAACTCTTTCCTGCCGGACGATTACATAAAAATACCCCCTGCGCATTCGGCAAGGGGGCATCGGCTGATATGAACTTTGAATCGGTATGCTGTTTGAAGTGTTTATTAAACTTGCTGTGGATTATGTGTCGGTTAAGTGTTATAATGCATATGAAGCTGTTTAAGCTCGGGTTCTGCTTTCAGCAAAGCTGAATCTGTTAATTGCCGCTCGCAGACGATGAATGAAGTTGAACATGCGGGTTGGGAACACAAGGAGAGAAACAAACATGAGGAAACGCAATTTCATTTCATTCATCGGCTGCTTTGCGGCCGTCATTTCCGCGCTGTGCTGTGCAGCGGCATTTGCGGAAGGAGCAAGCTCCGCCAAAACGACAAGTTTCGGGACGCTTGTGCTTATCTGCGCCGGCATTGCGCTGCTCGGTATCATTGCAGGCATTATTTTAAGGCGACGCTGATAAAGGTTCTGTTCGAAACGGATTATTCATCCTCTGTATCGCTTGTATCGCTTGAAAAATGTGCCGAAAGCCTCGACAGGATGTCTGCCGTACTGTCGTTCGTGCTGCCCGATTCTTCGGTGTCGTCGTCCGCGCCGTCTCCCAGGTCATTTTCACACATGCTGCAAGCTTTTTCGGGGTCAATGTCCGAATACAGCACCTTCAGCAAGCCGTCGCCGTACCTGTCAAGCATCATTGCCGGCACATATATGCTGCGGCGAATAACATCGGCGCAAGGGGCTTCTCCGCCGCACGGAACGAAGGTTTTGTAGCGAATTTCGCCGTCGTGCATGTCCATTTCGAAGTTGCCGAAAACAAGTCCGTAGTTCGCTCGTGTCAGGAACTCTGCCGTGCGCTTCATCGTTGCGGCATCGCCTTTATCCGGGCCCAGAGGTGAAAAAACGTAGATAAGATAGTCTTTCTCGCGCACATCAACAATGTACCGAACCGATTTGAGCTTGCAGCTCAGGCCGAGGTTGAAAATGAACCTGCCGCGCTCGCTGTCAAAGTCGAAACGCCATTCGTCCTCCTTAAGGAAGGCGTTGATGCTGTCCGCAATTGCCGTTGAATAAGCTTGTCCTGTTCTTGCCATTTTAGTTTTCTCCTTTCGGTTTCTGTGTTTTTAGTGAGTTTTCAGTTCTGCTCACCCTTCATTTACTCTATCGGGCTTTTTTGTTTTTTCCCCACGGTTTTCAATGATATATTTTCACCGCCCGCGGGAAGAAATCATGTCCCTCGGTTCGGGAGTGTTTCAAACGCTCATGCGCTGTACGCTTCGGCGTCAGCCGCCGCGCATCAAACGCATGTGCATTCGTTTTTCCCTTACACCTTATTTATCGGGAAAAATTGCTTTTTCCCGGCAGCAACGGTTAATATATTTTCATATCCGCTGCACCGCTTTTACGACCAGTCCCATGCATCGGTATCTCCGCTCAGTTCGGGCGGCTTCAATTCATCCCCGATTCGCCTGCGCTTTTTTTCTTTCTTCGGTTTTTGCGGCGCAGAGCGCAGCTCCGTCCCCAATTTTATCGGATAATCAAAAATCAGCGGAACATCTTCCGCAAGATACGGGCAGCATCTGCCGTGGAAGATAATGGTTTCGTTTTTTTGCAGCCTTTGCAGACGTGATGTTGAAATCAACGGTCTTCCGTACTCGTTGTTCCCCGCAAGTCTGCTGATATACGTCAAAAAATCCATTTCCCGCGTATGCAGATAGACCATGTTTCCGCAGTTGTCGAGAATGGCGCGGCTCACGTTTTCGCCGTACTTTTCAACAAGCTGTCCGTACGACTGAATGACCATGTGCAGCCGAATATTGCGGCTCCTTGCCGCCGTGATCATTGGAACGATATCGCCGAGCGCGGGCAGGTTGCAAAACTCCTCAAGTATGATATTCGTCCTTCGCGGCAGCGACCCGCCGTGCCTTTCCGCTGTTTCAAGCAAGGTTGTGTAACACTGGCTGATAAAGAGCGTCGCCAGAAAATGAAAGGTTGTTTTTTCATCCGGGATGACGACAAAAACCGCCGTTTTTGCCTCCCCGATCCGTTCAATATCAAATGACGTATCATTCAGCATCTCAGTCAGTGCAGGTGCGGACTTGAACACGCGCACAAGCTGATCAAAGGTTGACCTTATGCAGGACTTTGTGTTCTCGGCCGTCATACCCAAATAACCCGCAAGGTTTTGGTAGATCTCGCCGTCCGTCGGCAAATTTCGGAAGCATTTATCAAGCGTTCCGTCGGCAAGCTTTTCATATCGCCATTTCAGCAGATTCTTCATGTTCAGCTTTTCGCCCAATGCAAGAAGCAGCAGGCATATGCCCAGAGCAAGCTGCCCTGCGGACTCGTTCCAATAGGGATCCTTTGTATCGACTCTTCGAAAGAAAATGTCGTTCAGCATATCATTAAGCTGCAAAACGGCCTTTTGCTGCCCCTCTTCCCCGCTTTTGTGCGCCCTCTCTATAACCCCCATCGGGTTCCATGTGTCGGGCGAACGCTGCGGATCCCTCATGTTGATGATAACTGTTTTATAGCCCTTCGCGGAAAGAAAACTTTCGGATTTCCGCGCAAGCTCGCCCTTCGGGTCAACAATAACCATTGATTCATCCGCCGCCGCACAGGAATAAATGAGAGGAAGCACGAATCGCAGCGTCTTCATTGAACCCGTATCCCCGACTATCAGCGAATGCGAATCACTCGGATCCGTATAAACCGTGTCGCCGTCGCGCAGCAGCACCGGCCCGCCCTTGGACTTTGCGGCCGCATCATGCAATGCGAACGGCGCAAGATCCAGCTTCATCTCTTCGCAAGTCGCCATCCTTGAATCCTGATACTTCAATCCATCACTCAGCATATTGTGTTCCTCCTTATTCCTTTGCAGAAAATCCGATGCGGCCTCGCCTTTCACACGTCCTTTTTTGAGGCATTATATCCAAATCGCCCGCTTCAATAACAGGGTTGGCGTTCTTGACTTGTTTGTTCAGCTTTATTTGCTGCACCGTTCGAAGAACAACCTGATCAAGCGGCAAAACGGAAACATCGGCATTTTCAAGTGTTTTTTTAAGCTCTTTTGAAGCGGCATCCGAAACGGTCATTCCGACTTCCTTCGCCGTTTTGAAGAAAAGATTTATGCACTGCCCTATTTCCGCCGTTTTCATGCGTATATCGATCCAAATCGTGCTTCCGTTCAAAGCTCTCCTCATATCGTCAATCGATGCCGACTCTTTTTCCGCTTCAATAATGACAATGTACGAAATGCATTTATGCATTCCGATATAGCCCGGCAGGCATGAGAACGCATCGTTGATGCCTTTCTTTGCCCATTCCTCCGAAAGTTCAATTATCACAACACCTTTGAACTCGCTGTAAAAGTCCGCTGCTGTGTTCATGCTCTCGTCAAGCCGCGCAAGGAAATTTTCCGAACCTGCCATATCCGAAAAATAGGGCATTTTGATTGAAAAATACTTAACGATTCCGCGAAAAAACATGTTTTCGCATCTTTTAAGCGTCTCTGCGGTTTTAACTGCCTCGGTTTCCAGCGCAAACACGGATGAACCGTGAATGAAAAAAGAGGGCGGCTGCTGCGTTGTTTCCACTGCGCATTTAACGGCTGCATTGATTTCTTTCGTGTCCATGGTTGTATCTCCTTATTTTTTCTTTCACTTGTGTTATCGTGAAATGACCCGATTATCCCGCGCTTTTGCCGTTTTCCGTTAAATATATTATTATGTTCAATTTGAACAAGTTTCGCTTTCTGTTTCATTCTTCGTTTTCCGTTCCCTCTTGCCGATATTGGTATCGTATGGTACAATTGACATATATTCTTCACCCGCCCGTCCGCGCATTTGGCGGCTGCAATTTACGGACGAAAGAGGAATCCGTCCGCATATTGAACCGACCGCAAAACGGATTAAATCGAACAGAAAGGAGCGCACCGTATGCAGTCAGCACCCACTCCCCACGCTGTTTCCCCCTGCGATTTGCGGACTGTTTTCCGAACGACAGCCGCCGGTTACGGATTCTTACAGGTGTTTTTTACAACGCCGCGCAAATTTGACCTCGGTCGCAATCGGTTCAATCTTACCGCCGATGCTCCGACAGCATATCCATGGGCAAACAGCATTGCGGTGCTTGTGTACCCCTATGCGCCGTTTACGGCTGACGAACGTATACCTGCATACTACATTGCATCCAACCGCGCTTATCACAGCGCAAAAAAACTGGCGGAAGCCCTGACCGCTGCGGGAATTCACGTCGAAAAAACCGATATTCCCGTCAAAATGCAGCTTGAAGCGGAAGGCATCGGCATTAAATGCCGCAACTCATTGATTGCACTGCCCGAATTCGGAACACGGATCGTTCTTCTTACGTTTGCGGTTCGGGAAATTCCGCCCGAAACACTTTCCGAATTGCTGACCGTCCTTCCCTCGTTGAACACTCGGCAAAGCGAATGCGGCAATTGCTCCCTCTGCATGAAAGCGTGCCCCACCGGTGCAATATCCGAAAACGGATTGACGACCGAACGCTGTATGCGGCTGCAAATGGAAACCGCGCAGCATCCGGACAGCGTTCGCGCCATGCAGAAAACTTTTATCGGATGTGAAATTTGCCAATATGCCTGCCCGCGCAACGCGAAAATTCCGCCCGCCGATACGGAGAGTTTTCGTGCGGCAAACGGTGACGAAATCAATTTGAACGATGTTTTTAATCTCAAACGGCTCATCACCGGCGACGCTGCGCAGGCACGCAGCCTTGTCGGGCGGAATTTTACCGGCAACGGAAAGCTGACCGCAGAAGCAATTGCCTTTGCCGCAAATGATTCTGAACTCTTTTTGTCTTTACGCAATGAGATATTTGCAGCAGCCGACTCGCCTTTCGAGGCCGTGCGCGATGCCGTGCGTTATGCCGCAGCAGTCGAAAAAAAGCGCAGTTCGCATTTTTGATGCCGTCCTGCACGATTTGGGATTGGTTTTGAACAATTTGAGTTTGGGTGCAATCCAATAAAAACTGAGGAACTTACATGAAAAAAATAAAAAAAGATACGAATCACCGAAACATTGTCCCCGCAGGTGGGTTTGTGAAAAAAATCGGACGACGCGGCATATTGATTGCGGCAGGCGCAATTCTTCTTGCCGCCGGGCTTATCGTCTGCCTGTCCTTAAAAAAAGAGTCGAACCCCGTCCCGCCCGAGCCCCCTGCTGCGCTCGCCTCCGAAACACCTTCGGCGACGCCTGAAACACCCGCACCTCTTCCCGTGCCGAGCGAGCTTCCGTCCGTACCGTGCGGTGCAGTCGCGGCAGGAGACGGCCTTTCGTTCGGACTGTCCTCCGTCGGGCTTATGTCATATATCGGCTGCAATAACGGACAGGCTTATTGCTATGATTGGCGCGATGTCAAGGCAATTGCCGCCGCGCCTGCCTTTACCGTCGGACTGACTAAAGAGGGCCGATTGCTCTGTTCCGGAAGTGATGCGCTTCGGCAGGAATCGGCAAAGCTTAACGACATAACCGCTGTTTGCTGCAGCAGCGAAATTGTGTATGCACTTTCCGGTGACGGAAGAGTCATTGCCATCGGTGCGCGAACCGAATCCGCAGCGGCATCCGATGCCGAAGCTCAGCTCTACAGCGAAATGCTCAACACCGGTGATTTGAATAATATCCGCCTTATCGCGGCGGGCAGCGATTTTTTCATTGCGGTTGAAGCAAGCGGAAAGATACATTCCCGCGGCAATTCGCCCGAGCTTTCCGTCTTTTCGGGGCACAGCCTGACAGCAATTGCCGCATGCAGCAGCAATCTTGCCGCGCGGACGGAAGGCGGGCTGTTTCTTTGCGCAAGCAATGCGGCAAATGCCTCGACTTCGGTGCTTTTTGGTGCGGCAGACTGCAAATATGCCTTTGCGGGCAATAATTGTTTTGCCTACGTTGACTATGCGGGACGACTGCATACGGATTGTGAACTTGCCGACACGGACGGAAGGCGCATATCCGAGGCCTTCACGGAAGATGATGCAAACGTTGTGGATTTTTCCTGTGCTTTCGGGCACGCACTTGTGCTGTCGGATGACGGCACTGTCCACGCATTCGGAAGCAACGACTTTTGCGAAGGTGAAACCGCTTCATGGCGGCTGCGCCCTTATCTTGCGGACGGCGGTTTTGTACTCGGGCTTGCACCGGATGCAGATCCGTTAATTCGTACGGGTGATGAATATACGCTTGAAAACGGAAACCGCGGCACAGCGGTCATCCTCGGCGATATAAACATGGACGGAAGCATAACCGCCGCCGATGCAGATCTTCTCTCCGCTTACATCAGCGGCAATGTTCAGCTCGATCCCGTTCAGCTTCAGGCGGCAAATATACTGCGCGATGCCGCAAAGCCGAATTCCGTTGATGCGGCAGATGTCGAACAGCTTCGCTGTCATCTTTCGAATTACACCGTAATCGATCAATATGCAAAAAGTTTCCGCTATTCCGAACAGACCGCAAATGCGGAGCGAACAAATGCCGATACCGTCGGCTACATAAAACTTGAAGGCACGAATATTGACGCACCCTTGATGTTCGGTCCGAATTTTTATTATCATTATCATGATGCACGCGGCAACTCATCCTCGCGCGGAGCAATTTATCTTTATTACGGCTATCCCTCGCAAAACATGGTGATTTCCGGCCATAATCTGCGCCGCGCGGGCATAATGCTGCATCAATTGCACAAGATTCAGGATGAGTACGCACCGACTTACGGTGAATTCAAAAACAGATTATGGACGCTCAACCTTTTCGGCGAAACGCATACTTGGGAAGTTTTTGCAATGTATGAAGAAAAGCCCGCTTCTGCCGAGCAATCTTCCCAGTACTATAACTGCAATTATCCGCAAACCATGGAGAGCATGACATCCGAACAGATTTCCGAATGGATAACCTATCAGCAGGCGCGGACCGAGCTTGATTATTCGGTTCATGTCACTCCGAACGATCGTTTTCTGACCGTTCTCACCTGCGCCGATCATCATTGGGAATCCAACCTCGGCGGACGCATCTACTTTTTCCTGAGAATGGTTGACGGGCATTGATTTAAAACCCTTTTGCCATTTTGCCCCTTCGGCACTTTTTTGCTCACGTCATCAATGCCGAAACGGAGCAGCATACAATAATCTGAATTTAAAGGAATCCGAACTTAAAAACCGTGCGGCTTGAATCATTTCACTGCCGCACGGTTTTCTTTTTATTGTTTTCCTTTCCTCCCGCATCGAAAAAGCTCAACACGGGACCTTTGCCTTGTTATTTCGCAATCTTGTAGACCGTCAGCTGCGCATTGCGGTACACGACCCGAAGATTTGCATTGAACCATTCCGTGTCAACCGCATAGCTTCCGCGCTCCCGTGTTCCCACAAGCACATAGTCAATATCGTATTCCGCCGCATACCGAAGCAGGCAAGTTTCGGGCTGTTCATACATGGGCTTTATAAGCTCTTTGCGCGGGCGATAGTTAACGCCGTGGTATTCAAGGAACGAGCCCGAGCCGCAGAAAATGTTGCGTCCCGTGAGCATTGCAACTGCATTATTATGGTTGCTTTCGGTCAGGAAGGTTGCATCCGCCGCAATGGGTTCGTCGGTATTTGTGTTTATCCATTCCGCAAGCTCAACCTGCGCCGCCGGCACAACCTCGTAGCCGCTTTCAATGTATTGCAGGCTCCTCTTCCCGTCCGCATCCGCAGCGAATGCAATGTGATCGCCCGAGATGTATTCGCGCACCAGCGTCAGGCTGCCGGAAAGCAGCATTGCAATAAGCATCATTGCAAGCAGCAGATAGCGACCGGCGGTCTTGCCGCGCAGCACGCGGCGTTTCCCGCGCTCCAGTCTTGTAACGGGCCGTGCAAATGTTGTTATGAGATAATTCGCAACTATGCCGCAGGTAAATGCGAACCAAACGAAAAGCAGCTTGTTGTTGTCGTACGGGTTGGGCTGGAAAATCAGCACTTCGCACAGCAGCCATATAACGAGCGTTCCGTAATAGAACAGTCTGTTCTGCTTTTTTTCGGAAAGCAGCGCAACAGGCATCAGGATGAAAATGAGTCCGAGATTCTTGATATAGAACCAAAGCCAGCTGTCACTGACATTGCACCAATTAAATCCCCAACGCAGGAACGAGTCGTTGTTCACGGACTGTTTAAACGTGAATCCGAAAAGCTGCGGTGCGGCAAGCACGACCGCAATCACGCCGAACAGAGCAAACCAACGCACATGCTTCACCTCATCGGAAGCGGGCTTCCTTCCGGACTTTTTGCCGTTATAAACAATGAGCAGAATCGTTGCTGCAATCATAAACACAGGCAGCACGAAACCGAGCGCGGATGCTTTTTCCTGCAGCATTGATGAAATCGCAAGACCAACCGCCGATGCAATTCCGACTGCTGATATGTATTTGCGTTCGGTGACTTTGGACATTGGCATAAGCTCCGTCGCAAGCTCGGTTTCAAGGCCGTCATCGGATCCCTTCCGTTCACCTTTGGCGTTCTTTTTGGGCAGAGCAAGAGCCAGCATAACAACGGAAACAACAACAGTCAGCGCGCCCGCAATGATCGTGAACCTGTCATCCAACCCTTCGGTAACAACACGAATATTCATCATTCGCAATGCACCGACAATTGCCGAGCAAACGAACAGTCCGAGATTGCGGACAGCAAGCTTTTCGTGTTTTTCGGAAACACCGCTCATCAGCATTTTTCCGAGAGCGGCAACGAAAAGGAACGCGGAAATAATTCCGATCGCAAGAAAACTGTGCGTATGAACAAGCGGCATGCATCCCGCAATGATACCGAGCGGAACTATGCATTTGTATTCGCGCTGCATGACCGCCCTGTGCAAAAGCTGAAGTGCGGGGAAAAGCAGCGCCCAGCCAAACAAAGTTGCACGCTGCGGAATAAGCATATCAGCAATTGAATTGACCCAGCGAAGTCCCTCGGCAGGCAGATTGGTGGGTGTTTTGTAAAAACCTTCAAGCATTTCCTGCCAACGGTTTATGCCCTCGCCCGCAAGCAGCTGTTTGTTGTTGAAAAGGTAAGCGAACCCTAATCCTCCGCCGATAAAGAAAAGATATGTCGCAAGCACGGAGACGCGTGTGTTTTTGAACCATTCATCAAAGAAACAATACACACCCAGCACAACAACAAGAAAAGCGTACAGTGCGGGAAGCATTGCCGCAATTCGAAGCGACGCTCCGAGTGTATAAAAAGTCGAACTGACACTGTCGCACAGGAAAGGATAGCCCAACGGGGTTCCCGGCAGAAGCGAATAATTCGGCGGGAACGTTTTTTGCACACTGATGCTTGTGATAAAGCTTAAATGCATACACAAATCGCCGAAAGTGCATTGCCCGACGTGCAGCGAACCGTCCGATGCATTTGTTATCGTGTGATTCGCATGAAGTATCCAGCCGACTGCAACCAACGGCACTATCGTGACCAGCAGCGGAACAAGGTCGCGCTTTGAAGCGGCTTTATACTTGATTTTGCCGTTTTTTTGCTTTTTAACGGCAAAGAATGTTGATACGCCCGCAATGACCACCGCTGCGGCAAGCGCAAGAATCTGCGCAGCAAGTGTGAAATCGAGAATAAACGCAAACAACACCGGAAGCCAAAGAAGCATTACAAGTCCGAAAGTTAATCCGAACAGAATCCTCTTCAGCGGGCGATCCGATGCAAAAATCGGACGTGCAGTGAGTATGCCGCAGCCTGCAAACGCAAGGATGTACAGCACGGAAATAATGTTGCCCATTAACATACCTTCCTTTGTATAATGATTTTTCCGTCTGCGGGAATTTCCCGCAGTAAAAGCGCAGCCGAATCAAATTCTTACGCTTTTGGAAACATGCCGGACAAAAACTGCAGCAGTGAGCGACGGCTGAATCCGCATGTTTTTATCTCAGCTGCGTTTTTTACCGGTATTTGACTTGATTATACCATAAATTGCCGCATTTGAACAGTGAAAAAGCATATTAAGCTTTAAGTCGGAACTTGCAGATTTATCTTGAGCTCGACTGATAAAAGTCCGCTTTCTCCCGCTGCGACTGATTTCCCGGGAAATATTCCTAACGCTGATTCGGACGTTATTTCCCGTGAAATACTTTCCGACGGCTGCTTCATGCCTGAAATTTTCAATCCGTGTTTGATTTGGTTCGTTAAATATATCTTCATTTCAAGCTTCTTCGGGGTTGCATTTTCTTGATTGCTTTGGTATAATAAGCAACACAATCAAGTTTGGCCGGTTCGTCTAGTGGCCTAGGACACCGCCCTCTCACGGCGGCAGCAGGGGTTCGACTCCCCTACCGGTCACCAGCGCAGTGAATTCAGTTCGCTGCGCTTTTTTCATTTCCCGTTCATCTCCTCAGTTTCCTTTCAGGCAATAATCAAAAGGCCTGCCTTGCGGCAAGCCTTGATAATCAGTATATTTCGTATTGCAGTTGAAATCCGATTAGAATTCCATCAGGAAACATGTTTCGCCGAATAGCTGAGTCCGTCATTTTGGTACAAATGCGAAAGAGTTGCCTCAGCCTCCGTAAAGCAAACCTCGGTTCCCTCGCAGTAAAGGGCATTCACCCCGCGCTTTGTAGTCGAAAGCACCGCTTCGGTGTCAAAAGAATCCGACGAATACAATCCGTAGGCCGCAAGTGCAATTTCCGCACAACCGAGTTCGTCCGAATACATCAGCAGATCGCTTTTTGACGCCTTACAAAGTCCGTCCTTAGGATCAACAAACGGATTGCGGACTTCACCGTTCGAATATGTGTAAAAATGCATCGTGTCCATATCGGAATTTTCATAATTCCTGAAATAAACAGCATTGCGCGCCGTCCTAAAATCCATCTGCGCCGCAGGGATTCCGCGTCCGTCGGCCTCGTCATAAAAATTCATTGACAGGGCCATGCCCGCTCCGCCGAGATGCCGCGTATAACCGTCATACGTCGTTATTGTTCCGTGAATATAGCTGTTTTCGGCCAAATGTTCTGCAATGTAATCAACGATAAATGCATTTTTCAGCCAGAAGAAATCCAGATATTCTCCGATATCGTTTTGGGATGCAAAGTCGGCGTATTCGTCCGAAACATTAAGTCGAAGTTTATTCTCACCCAGGAGCTCAATGTCGATTGCATCGGGATTATTTACATACGTCAGCGCTTCATCAACAAACCCGCGTACTTCCGAATTTAGCATCGGGTCAAATTCCTCGGCCTCACTGTCGTTTTCGCAGGAGAAGAGCCCTTTGTATTCCGTATAAACGGGCGCAAGATACGGATATCTGCTGCCGTTATCTCGAATCAGCTCAAATGCCGAATACAACGCGGAATCAACCGTCACAACCTCGTTCGGGTGTTTATTCAAATAAGCGAGGTTTGCTGCCGGTGCATCATCCGCGCCGAAATATTCCTCGTCTGATTGAAATATGCGGTAGGCCTCGCTGCACAAATTTGAATACATTTCCGCCAATTGTTTATATTCAGTCGTTGTGGAAATATCGTCACGCAGGCCAATATCATACTGAAGCAGCAGTTCATCGGTGCAGTTATCCTCACCGGTAACAGCCGCTTTGATCGTTGTCCATCCGCTCGGCCTTGTAACAAGCCGGTACACCGCATATGACATCGCAACAACCGCAAACAGGATGCAAATCACGAAACACACAATTCGCAACGCGGTATGTTTGTCCGACACTTCAATGCGTTGTACCGGCTTTGGCCTCGGAAGACTTTTTTCTTTTGCTGTTCGCCTCATACTGAATTCAGTCCGCCGTCCTTTTTTAAAGTCCGATTACAGGATAGAAATTATCAACATAAGTCCGAACAGGACAATAATTGCTGCCGTTGTGATAAGGCCGGCAATCGCACCTTTCTTGCACTTCTTGTAATTGCGGATATAGTTGTGCTTTTTGAAAATCGCACCCGCAATCAAGCCGGGGATGGCAAGGAAGAAGGAAAGGAACGCAAGCCAGAAGCTGCCGGTATCGTGCAGCGGTGTATCAAGGATTGAACCCTCGATTTTTTTCTCTTCAAGCTGCTTTTCGACAGTTTTTGCATCCGCAGGAGCATTAACGCCGGCAATGGTAACGCTCTTGAGGGGAGTTCCCTCCTCACGGAGACGCTTATACTCTTCGATTTCTTTCTTGTTGCCGAAAACGAAGTGGCCATGGCCGATATCGGTAAGCTCGGGCTTATCCTCGCTGTAATCATGCTGTGAAGGATCATAGCTGAACAGCACTTTGTGCTTCTCAAGATTCGGATCCGGAATCGGGATCGCGGAAATCAGAGAGCGGGTGTAGGGATGCATCGGGAAGTCAAACAGTTCTTCTGCGGTTGCAACTTCAACGATGTCGCCTTTGTAGATAACGCCGATACGATCGGAGATAAAGCGAACGATCGAAAGGTCATGAGCGATGAACAGATAGGTCGTTCCGCGCTCACGCTGGAACTTTTTGAGCAGGTTCAGAACCTGTGCACGGATGGAAACGTCCAGTGCGGAGATAGGTTCGTCTGCAACAACAAGCTCGGGATCCATGACCATTGCCCTTGCAAGACCGATTCTCTGACGCTGTCCGCCGGAGAACTCATGCGGATAGCGGGTCAAATGCTCGGGGAGCAGACCGACTTCCTGAATGATATTCTCGACTTTCCTCACGCGATCCGCCTCATTTTCAAAGAGGTGGAAGTTATAGAGGCCTTCGGAGATAATGTAGTCAACGGTTGCGCGCTCGTTCTGAGATGCGGCGGGATCCTGGAAAACCATCTGGATGTTGCGGATAACTTCGCGGTCCAGTGAATGGGGAATCTTGCCGGAGATGCGAACGCCCTTGTAATAAATTTCACCGGCGGCGCAGGGGTTGACACGAATTACGGCACGGCCGATCGTGGTTTTACCGGAACCGGACTCGCCGACGAGAGAGAACGTTTCACCCTTGTAAATGTCGAAAGAAGCGTTTTTGACTGCACGCACGACATTGTCGCCTTTGCCGAAGGTGATGTCAACATTTTTCAACGAAAGGAGAACTTCCTTGCCGCTTGCATCAACAGGAGCTTTTTCGGGCAGATGGGCAACCCTACCCTCTTTTGCGGTAATTTTTTCTTTATGTTCCACAGTTCTACCCTCCCATTAAATATTGAACGCTTTAATCATCTTGTCGTGGATGTTGTCGATCGCGGCAGGCTTGTCAATCTTGGGCGCTCTGGGATCAAGCAGCCAAGTCTTTGCATAGTGAGTTTCCGTGATCTTGAACATCGGCGGAGCTTTGACGACATCGATTTTCAAACAATAAGGATTTCTCGGTGCGAAGGGATCGCCCGCAATCTTATTGTAGAGAGAAGGCGGCGTACCGGTGATTGAGAACAGCTCGGTGTCGCGCTGTGCAAGCTGCGGCAATGAGGAGAGCAGTGCCCATGTGTACGGATGACGCGGGTCATAGAAGACCTCTTCGGTCGTGCCGACTTCAACAATCTGTCCTGCATAAAGAACTGCAACGCGGTCGGCAACATTTGCAACAACACCGAGGTCATGCGTGATGAAAACGATCGTGTAATTGAATTCTTTCTGCAAATCTTTGATGAGCTTGAGAATCTGTGCCTGAATGGTAACGTCAAGCGCAGTGGTGGGCTCGTCGCAGATGAGGATCTTCGGCTGGCAGGAAAGCGCAATTGCGATAACAATACGCTGACGCATACCGCCGGAGTACTGGAAGGGATAATCGTCGTAACGGTTTTCAGCATTGGGGATGCCGACCTTACGCATCATCTCGATTGCACGCGCACGTGCTTCAACCTCGGAGCAGTCCTGATGCTTCATAATGATGGAGGAAATCTGCTTGCCGATGGTGATGATCGGGTTGAGCGATGTCATAGGATCCTGGAAAACGGTTGCGATTCTTCTGCCGCGGATACGGGTCCAGTCCTTTGCATATTTAAGTTTTGCAAGGTTGATAACGCAGGTACCGTGGATGCGTTCTTCGTTCTCGTCAAGGAACCTGACGCGGAAAGCGACATCATCGAATACATCGGTTCTTGTTGCGTCATCGTTAAGGTCGAGACCGTTTTTCATTGCGTTGCGAACAACCTTTACAAGGTCGTTAATCGCCTTGATGCGTTTTGCAACATTGTATCTGCCGACGGACAGATAAATTTCTTTTGCGATAATCTCGTTGCGCGCAATTTTGTCTGCTGAAACGGGCTGAGCACATGCCTCTCTGTACTGAGCGGTAAGCTGAGCCATTTCGGTCTTGAACTGGGTGTTGTACGCAACGTCGTTTTGCATTGCCTGCTTATGTGCGGCAATGGTCTTTTTGCGCTCATCTTCAAGCTGCTTCAGTTCCTCGTCCATTTTTTTGATGCTGTGAGAAAGCTCCTTAAGGCGATCTTTCTCCTTGGACGGGTCAATTGTGAGCTTGAGGTTATAAGTCTCGGCTCTGCGGAATCTCAAATCCTCAATGCGGGTATCGAGCTGTTCAGCCTCTGCCTCGCTGAGGCTGGACCTGCGGATCCTGTCCTGCTTAAGCTCATTGATGCGGCGGTAGATTGCCGCACCGTTTTCATAGCGGGATGCTGCATTCAGCTTTGCATGAATGGACTTAATGCGCGCCTTAACCTCGGGGGTGTTGGGAACTGTTGTTTCGGCAAGTTCGGGATCATTGAAAACGATGGAACCGTTGCTGACATAGCCGTTATCATCGAGCATACCTGCGAAGGTTTTCGTGAATACGGATTTACCCGCAGCGGATTCGCCGACGATTGCGATCGATTCATTTTCGTAAATATCCAGAGAGATGCCGCGGATAGCTGTCAGAATTCTGCCGCGAACGCGGAATTCGACTTCAAGATCCTTAACGGATAACAATACTTTCTTTTCTTCCATAGCGGTGTCCTCTTATCTGTGCGTTCTCGGGTCGGATGCATCGCCCAGGTTCTGACCGACAACATACAGGATAATCGTGATAATGGATGCCAACAGAACGGGGCTCCAGAATTCGATTTCCCAACCGGGGGTAACCATTGCGCTCTGTGCAGCTTCGATCAGCTTACCAAGGGACATCTCGGAAAGACCCATGCCGAGGTAGGACAGGAAGACTTCATAAGAGATGTAAGAAGGAATCTCGGTTGCCGCAACGGTAACGATAACGGAGGTCATGAACGGGAGGATGTTTTTCATTGCAATGCGAACGGTGGAAGTACCGAGGCACTTCGATGCAAGGTTATATTCGCGGTCGCGGATGATGACAACCTGCGTTCTGATGAAGTACGCGATACCTATCCAACCGGTGATCGTCATTGCGAAAACCATGGACCAGAAGCTCGCGGTGAACAACATAACAAGAACGGAAATCAGCAAAATGTACGGAACATTGCCGACAATGTTGTAGATAACCATCATGACGGCATCGACTTTTTTGGAGAAGCCCCAAAGTGCGCCGACGGTGACGCCGACAGTCATGTTGATAAGTGCGCAGACAAATGCAAGGGAGAGGGAAATCTCCGCACCGTGCCAAATCGCATCGAAAGTGGACTGGCCGGCACCGCCGGTACCGAGAATGGTATGCAGGCTGAAGCCCCATTTGTCAATCGCCTTTGCGGGACTCAAATGCTTTGCGGTTGAGTCGAGCAGGTTTGCGTATGCATCATATCCGGAGAAAATCGGATAAATGTAGGAAAAGATAATGATGAACGCCAGAATGGCAAGAACAACGATGTTTATCTTTTTCTTGAAGAACACACGGAAAACCGAATGCCAATAGGAGTAACGCGGCGCGGTAATCTTTTCGGAGTCGATGTTGCTGTCGCAACGGGAAAACAACTCTTCCTCTTTCATACCGAGATCGCTGACATTTACCAATTCAGAAGCCATTTCTATTACCTCGCTTTCTGTACGAAGGAGATTCTCGGGTCAACGAGCGTCATGAGGAGGTCGCCCAGAATGATGGCAACAACCGACAGCAGCGCGTAGAACAGAGTCAAACCGACAATAACATTGTTATCGTACATGTTGATAGCCGTGGTGAGCAGGTTACCTGCACCGGGAACAACGTAAACGCGTTCGGTGATGATCGCGCCGACAAGTGCGGACAGAACCGTGCCCGGGATACCGTGAATGATGGGGATTGCAGCATTCTTGAAGATATGCTTGCTGAAAATCTCACTCTCGGAAAGACCGCCTGAACGAGCGAACTTGACGTAGTCGGAGTTCATCTGGTCGATCATGTAGCGGCGCAGCCACTTCATCAGGTTACCGATGGAGGGAAGTGCGAGGGAGATAATGGGCAAAACATACATCAGCCATGTACCTTTATCAAGGTCGAAGGTTGTGGGCATACCGATGAGTCGGCCGAGAGCCTTAACCATGAAGATGTACGCAAGGGAGGGAACGGCGAGACTGAAAACGATATAAATCGTGCCGATCTTGTCGCCCAGCTTGTCTTTTTTGCGTGCCATGGAGATGCCTGCGGGAATACCGATGAGGTATGCAAGAAGACTGGACAGAATACCGAGGATGAACGAGAAGCCAACCTTGGAATAAGTCTTGTTGACAGTCTGAACGCTTGTGTAGTCATCGGTGAAACGCGCTGCGGTAACAGGGGAAGAATCCTTCGAACCTGCAACATAAGTCGCTGTGTGAAGATCGTCCGCACTTTCCTCAACGAAACCGGTGGGGAAAGTCATCGGTCTCTTAACGAATGAACCCTGGGATTTGGTCATCGTTGTGAACACGTCGACGCCCTGGTTAACAGCAAAGGAAGTACCGAGGGAAATGGTCAGAAGGTTCTGATGAACATAAGGGAATTTGTTGTTGAAATAGAGCAGGTACTTGTGGGTTGTACCGTTGCCCATGATAGCCGGGGAGAAAACTTTCTTTTCGGAACCGACGGGGTTATAGACGGGATCATAGAAAGTGAATGTCAATCCGCGATCGGCATCGGCAACGCCGCTTGCCTTGTGGATATTATCAACTGTGAAAATGCTCCCGAAGTATTTAAGCACGCGAGAAATGAGGGGGATGTCACGATGCGCAAAAAGCTGAGGTGAACCGCCCTCGGCAAGACCGCGTCCGCTGGGTTTAAGAACGGCATCAAGTCGCACGACTTTATAGCCTTTGCCCTCATAGTATTCGGTGAATTTTTTGATGTAAGCTTGAGTTTCTTCAGAATCTTTTTCGGCAGTTCTGCCGAGTTTAACGGCGGTCTTTGCGGTTTCTTCATCGACCTCGCCGTTTCTTACCAAGCTGTTTACATAGTCAGCATAGGTAACATAATCAAGATAGCCGTATTCTCTCCATTTGCGGTACTTATAGGCTTCTCGAGCATTATTCGTCTGATGACTGTACACGGAGTCCTTTGCAAAAATAAGGTTACGATCAAGCAAAGAGAAAATCATGATCATAACGATTATCGTTGCAGCACATGCCGAAAGCACACCGGTCAGCAATCGCTTTAATAGATATTTCGTCATATTCAGCCCCTACTCCTTATAAAGATTACAACGGGGGAAGATACGAGGTCTTCCCCCATTGTCCGTTAGTGTTCTATAAAGCTAAGCTATTGTGCGAATGCGGTATTAGAAGAGACCGAGGCACTTAGCCATGTAACCTGCGCCGTCACCGAGCATGGTGTCGAGGTAGGTTGCGGGATCACCGTAGTCAGGACCCCAACCGGATACGTCGTACAGGGTGTAGTTAGCATCCTTGCCGGATTCGGTGTAGTAACCTGCATAGTACCACTCCTGAGCATCTGCACAGGAAACGAGGTTGACAACAACGCAGCCCTGGAGAGCTTCTTCAACAGACTGCTTGAGGGTCTGAGCGCGGTTGGTGTAGATGTCGATGCCGGAACAATAGGGCAGGTCAATAACGATGGGGTTATCCTTGGAGATCTCAACGCCGAATTCTTTGAGCTCGGTGATTGCCTGCTGAAGCTCTTCGTAAGCGTTAGCAGGATTGTGCCAACCTGCGAAACCGTCGCTGGTCTGGTTTTCTGCATCCCATACCTTGATCTTAACGCCGTCAGCGTCGATCTGAGCCTGCATGATCTCACCGTAGTAGGTGCCCTTTGCAAAGGTCTTGGATTCGCCGTTGATTTCGATGGTTACATCTTCTTCAAGAGCGACGAAGTTACCGGGGGTGTAGGAGTTACGTACGGAGTTGAGCTTGAGCTCTTCGCCGACAACCTGTCCGTTGTAGGTAGCGATGTCAAGACCCATGCCGATTGCGCGGCGGAAGTGAACGTTGAGCATTGCAGCGTCGGTCCTCTTCTTCTGATCGTCGGTCATAGTGGAAACAGCCTTGGTTGCATCGTTGACGTTTGCATACGCATTACGGTTAAGGTTGAGGAACAGAACGAAGGAAGTAGCATCGGTATCGGAAACGGTGCAGTACTTTTCGAAGTTGCCGTCTGCCTTGCAGGCTTCGAGGGAAGCGGAAGAGAGACCGCAGCCGTCAAGAGTGCCTGCTTTAGTGTCTTCGTATGCCTTGGTGGGATCCTTACCGTCGTTGAACTTCCAGGTGAGGGTCTTGATGGTGATGTTGTCCTTGTTCCAGTAGGTGGGGTTCGCCTCGAAAACGATGGTGTTTTCTGCGGTGTAGTTGGTTACGGTGTAAGGACCGCAGTAAGCGATGTCGTTAACAGTCTGACCGTACTTCATGGTGCCTGCGTCAACAGCTGCCTTGTAGTCGTCCTTGCCGAATACGCCGCCCTTGGACTCAAAGTAGGTACGGCTCATGGGAGCGAATACGTTGTAGCCAAGCATGGTGATGAAGTAGCTGGTGGGCTGGCAGAGGGTGTAAACAACGGTGTTGTCGTCGGTTGCTTTAACGCCTACTTCTGCAAAATCGGTAACGTCGCCTTTGTTGTATTCGAGAGCGTTAACGATGATGTTTTCAACGAGGTATTCGAGACCGCCGCCTGCATCGAGCATATGCTGCATACCTGCAACAAAGTCGTCTGCCTTAACGTCTGCAACTTCACGGCCCTGTGCGTCAACCCACTTTGCACCCTGACGGATGTGGAAGGTGTAGGTTTTGCCGTCTTCGGAAACTTCCCAGGACTCTGCGAGAGCGGGCTTGATTTCGTTCTCGTTGTCGTATTCTACGAGACCGTCGTAGGTGTTAACGATAGCTTCGGAGTCTGCGGAACGGGAGGTTGCGAGAGCGTCCCAGGTCTTGGGGTCGCTGGCGTAACCCATGTTGTAGGTGTCCTTAAGGGTGTAGCCCTTTTCCTTCAGGTAATCGGTTGCCTTCTGGGAGTAGGTGCCGGTTCCGCGAACCTCATTCCACATTGCCTTGAGGTGAGTCTGATCCTCTGCGGCGATGAGCTCGGTGGTTATGAGAACATTGTGGAAACGGTCGGAGTCATTGCCCCAGAGAACGGTGGAAGCGGAACGCTTTGCAACACGGCTCAGACCGTAGTTGCCGCCGTTGGTGGTGCCGGGGATGAGAACAGCAGCTTCAAGAAGCTTTGCCTCAGCCTGTGCCATAAGAGCATAACGCTTGGAAACGTTTTGCTCTTCTTTTGCAGCCTGGTAAAGGGTGTTGAATGCGCCGAGCTGTGCATCATAGATAGCAGCAGACATTGCATTGTAGTCGCCGGTGGGGAGCGGAGTGTTGGGAACCGTGGTTGCGGGAACCTCGGACTCTGCCGGCTTGTTGGTGTTGTTGGGTGCGGGTGTGGTCTTGTCATCGCCGTTGTTCTTGCAGCCTACAAAGCCGAGAACCATGACGAGTGCGAGAAGAGCACACAGTACTCTTTTTAGGTTTTTCATCGGATGTCGTCCTTCCTAAATTTTTTTATTTTCACGCACAAGGCGCAAAAACCGAATTAAATGATGCAGATACGTGCGCCGCAATTAAGAACCCCGTGATTCGGGGTAGTATACGCCCGTGCACTTTAGTCTGACGCATTTATTATATCATCTTAACCGCCTTATCGCAAGTGTTTTTCTAAAACTTTTTTTATTCCTGCTTTTTTCAAAAAAACCTTTATTGGCTTAATTTTTCAGGAATATATCTTTCTTTTTTGATATTATATGCACAACATTTTTTCGTCTTTTTTCAAAAAAAGTTCGTTTGCTGCACCTCCGAACGGTTTTGCGGCGGAGCGATTCCCGCCCGGTTTTCGTCAATACTGTAATTTTGTGTCATTAATACGGTATTGCACCGAACGGCGGTGTATGCTAAAGCGGATGTACCGTGCCGCTCATGCCGTCAATTAGAAAGAGCCCCATCCGTGCGGATCGGGCTCTTCGTTCTGCGCACCTCCGTCATGCGGAGTGCGCTCTGTATTTATGTTTATCTTTTGTTTTTATAATACATGCGCTGGAAGCACTTTACGATCTCAACAATTACGATTGTTGACAATGCAAGTGCAAACGCGATAACGAATTCATCAAAGCCGAAGTCCGTTGCAAGGCTGAACACTTCCGCTATCGGATCGATGAAAACAACCGCACTCGTGAGCAGCAGCGCAAGCGCAAACGAGCCCCAAAGCCACATGTTCTGTCCCTTTTTGGCAAATATGCTGCCGTGTTGGGTGCGCATGTTGAAGCTGTGGAAAATCTCCGCAAGATTCATCGTTAAAAACGCCATGGTCATGCCGTGCGGACTTGCCGCGCTGCCGATAACGTTCCATGTGCCGAGGTCACGGAAATGCCCGATGCAGTATGCCGCAACGGTTATTGCAGCCAGCATAACGCCCTGATAGGCAACTTCAAACCCCATGCCGTTTGCGAATATGCCTTCTTTCGGATTGCGGGGAGGACGCCGCATAATGTCATCATCCTCACGTTCCATTGCAAGCGAAAGCGCAGGGAAGCAGTCCGTGATAAGGTTTATCCAAAGCAGATGCACGGGTTCAAGTATCGTGAAGCCCAAGAGCGTTGCCGTAAAGATGCTCAGCACCTCACTCGCATTGGAAGCAAGCAGGAACTGAATCGCCTTGCGGATGTTGTCGTAAATGCGCCTGCCCTCTTCAACGGCGGAAACGATGGTTGCAAAATTATCGTCCGCAAGCACCATATCGGCAACATTTTTTGTAACGTCGGTGCCCGTGATGCCCATGCCCACGCCGATATCGGCTGTTTTGATGGAAGCTGCATCGTTCACGCCGTCGCCGGTCATTGCGGTAACTTTGCCTCTCCGCTGCCATGCCTTGACAATGCGCACCTTGTGTTCGGGCTGCACGCGGGCATACACCGAATACTTGTCAATATTATTGTAAAGCTCATCATCGGACATTTCGTTCAGCTCCGCGCCCGTCAGCGATTCGGAGGCATCGGAAATGATTCCGAGCTGTTTTGCAATTGCAACCGCCGTATCACGGTGGTCGCCGGTTATCATGATGGGACGGATCCCCGCCTCGCGGCATTCTTTGACGGCCGCTATCGCTTCCGGGCGAACCGGGTCTATCATACCGGTAATTCCGATGTATGTAAGATTTTGTTCGAGATACTCCGGCGTTGTGATCGCGGGCTTTTCGTCCCATGTCCGCATTGCCGCAGCGAGTGCACGCAGTGCATCATCCGCCATGGATTTGTTCTCCGCAAGTATTTCGCGGCGCAGCGCATCCGTCATCGGCACGACTTTGCTGCCGTCGAAATAACCCGTGCAGCGTTTGAGCAATTCATCCGGCGCACCCTTTGTGAATTGGATTATTTCCCCGTTATGGTTGTGAACGGTGGTCATAAGCTTTCTCATGCTGTCGAACGGAGCTTCCGCAATGCGGGGGTATTCCGCCTTCAAAGCAGGTTTTTTCAACCCGAGCGCGGTTGCAAAATTCACAAGCGCACATTCCGTCGGTTCGCCGACCGCTTTCTCCGTTTCGTCGGGTTCCGCATCGGAACAGAGCGACATCGCCGTTGCAAGCAGCTTTTCGTCACGGCCCGCAGTGCGCACAACCGTCATTCGGTTCTGGGTCAGCGTGCCTGTTTTGTCGGAGCAGATAACCTGCGCACAGCCGAGAGTTTCAACGGCTGTAAGCTTCCTTATGACGGCATTGCGCCTGCTCATTTTCGTAACGCCGATCGAAAGCGAAATTGTAACAACGGTTGCAAGCCCTTCCGGAATTGCGGCAACCGCAAGGCTGACCGCAACCATGAATGTGTTCAGAACAAGTTCGGGCGTGATGCCGCTTTTTGCCGTCAAAAGGCTGAAGCCGAACATAAAGATGCATATGCCGATGACAATATACGTCAAAATTCGGCTGAGCTGGCCGAGTTTAATCTGCAAAGGCGTTTGTCCGCTCTCCGCTTTTGTGAGTGCATCCGCGATCTTGCCCATTTCGGTATCCATGCCCGTTGCGGTGATAACGGCATAGCCCCTGCCGTACACGATGGTTGAGCCCATATAGACCATGTTCACGCGATCTCCGAGCGGACATTCTTTGCCGGTCAGATCCTCAATGGTTTCAACCTGTTTGTTGACGGGAACGCTTTCGCCCGTCAATGCGGCTTCCTCCGCCTGCAGGCTTGCGCATTCGATAACTCTCGCATCCGCCGGCACCGCGTCGCCCGCTTCAAGCAGCACAACATCTCCGACAACAAGTTCTTCGCTCTTGACAAGGCGAACCATGCCCCCGCGCAGAACTCTGCTTGTTGCCGAGGACATCGCCTGCAATGCCTCGATCGCTTTTTCCGCTTTGCTCTCCTGATAAACACCGAGGACAGCGTTCAGCAAAACGACCGCAATAATTATTATCGTGTCCGAAAAACTTTCCTTTTCAACAACCGAAACAACGCCGGAAACAATTGCCGCCGCGATAAGAATTATTATCATCGGGTCCTTGAGCTGATTGAAAAAACGCGAAAGCAGGGATTCCTTCTTTGCTTCTTTCAGCTTGTTTCTGCCGTTCCGTTCAAGCCTTGCTGCCGCTTCCGCATCGGAAAGCCCCTGCCCGCACGAGTCGAGTGACTGCAAAACGCGCTCTTTGTCTTCGTAGTAGTACCTCATTATTTGTTTCAATTCCCTTTCCACACCGTTCGCCTGTTTTGTTATTCTGCCTTTTTTATACGGCGTTCAACCGTCCGCAAAGCGAAAAACCTTTGAGTTACGCAAATCCATAAAAAACAGACTCCCTGCCGCACACGAAAACAAACCTGTGGTCTTTCGGTGCTGCATGAGTCTTGCTTGTTATGTGACGTTAAACGAAATATTCATGTCAGCCGAAGCCTTTGAAATTCCCGTCATCGGGGTAACGCCCGCACCAAACGCGGCTGCACTTCCGTGCGCTGCGTCAGTGTTGTTGATGCGTGCCGCGGAACCTGCGTCCCGTGAAACTACTCCCTAATTCGCTGATTGCAGTATTCGGTTCTTATTGAATATTTTATCATGTCAATGCATTGCAGTCAAGCCGCATACATGAAATATACAGTTCGACTGTCCTCTGATATTCTCGGGACAATCGGGTGGCATTATCACCGTCCGCATTCTCATGCTTTGTTCCGCATTCGAAATTCGGAGTTGTTTACCGTTTGCCGTTCCGTTCGGCATTTTGCGCCCTGTATGCGTTGATATCGGCATCCGAAAGCTCGTCCGCCATTCTGAAAAGATAAATATGCCAACCGGATTTTGCAAGGTAATAATACGGCTGCACGAACAGCACCCGCGCAATGCCGAAAGTCAACAGCCCCAAAAGATGCCAGTACCAGAAGCTCAAATCGAACAAAAACAGATCCCATTTATAGCCTTTGGTCAAACGGGCGGAAAACTCCATTGCGTCCTTCGGCGTGAGCTCGGGATTTTCCACCAGCAGGTACGGCGTGAGCCAATATTCGTAATGCTTTATGATTCCCGGAACGATGAAAAGCAGCGACCAGAGAAAAACGCGAATATTCACCATCATCATTCCGCTGAAGTTATGCCAATATCTCCGAAATCCGAACCTGATAAAATCGAGCGGTCTTATCTCTTCGGCCCAAAAAATTTGATACAGACTGTCCTGTGCACCCACTCTCATATTCTGTTGAACAAATATGCTTATCGGCAGCACTATGAGCATGTTTCGAAGAATTATCCGCAGCGAAAAGCACAGCAGAGGAATCGACAGCCCCGCAAACCCGCAGCGGCGTATCGTTGAAGAAATGATGCCGACCGCCCAATGGCTGCCCAGAAATTTGTGAACCATCCACGGGATCAGGTTCATCATGCAGGCAAAAGTCACGCTGAAAATATACTCCCTTCCCATCGCTTCTCTGGCCATCTTCTTCAATTCCCGCCGCACACCGGCGATTTTATCCCATTTCATTTGCGCGCTCCTTTCGTTTTTTTGCAGAGACAGCTTCCGAAACACCGTCGATATTTTACAACTGAATTCGGGAACGCTCCGGGCAATTCGCTTTCGGTAAAAAAGTTGAATTTACGGTGTTTTTTCGCCGAAACAGCCTTCAATCGGAGTCTTCTTGAATTCATTATACCTTATTCCGCAGCAGAATTCAAATACCGAATATAATAAACATTCTCCCCTCGGCGGTTCGCACTTAAAAATGTTTTCCCGGAAAGCACCGTTTAAAGACAGTTTTCCGGGAATAACAGTTTTTCGGCTTTTTTTACAAAATTATCATTCGGAGCATTTCGAATTGTGCAGGCATCCTCATCCGAAAATACAGTTCAGCACCGCAAGCAGCCCGATTCCCGCTGCCGTCGGTATGACCGCCGCCGCCGCAGTCCAGCCGATACTCCCCGTTTCCTTCTTTATCGTCAGCAGTGTTGTGCTGCACGGCGAGTGCATCAAAGTGAACAGCACGGCGGAAACAGCCGTCATCGCCGTCCAACCGTTGCCCGAAAGCACTTCCGAAAGGGCGGCATATGAGCTTATTTCCGTAAGGCAGCTCCCTGAGGTGTATGCCATCAGCATTATCGGAATCACAAGCTCGTTTGCGGGCAGCCCCAAAACGAATGCCGCAAGGATCACCCCGTCCAGCCCGATAAGCCTTGCCGCGGGATCAAGCCATGAGCAAAACCACGAAAGCAGCGTTTCCCCGCCCGCGCTGATATTTGCAAGCGCATACACCGCAAGTCCCCACGGAGCCGCAACGGCTGCCGCGCGCCCGAGAACATGCAGTGTTCTGTCCAGCACGCTCCGCACAATGACCTGCCCTATTCGCGGCACGCGGTAAGGCGGCAGTTCAAGCGTAAATGCGGAGCTTTCGCCGCGAAGCAGGGTTTTTGAAAGGATGAACGACACCGCAAGCGTTGCCGCAGCCGAAAAAACAACAACAAGCGCAAGCACACCCGCCGCCGTGAGCGAACCTGCTGCGGATCCGCCGCTGTTGCCTGCAAGAAAAAGCGAAATCAACGCGATAAGCATCGGAAACCTTCCGTTGCAGGGCACAAACGAATTCGTCAGGATCGCAATCAACCTTTCCCTTTTCCCCGAAATGATTCTGCACCCGACAACACCCGCCGCATTGCAGCCGAAGCCCATGCACATTGTCAAAGCCTGTTTGCCGCAGGCATTGCAGCGCGCAAACCCCTTATCAAGGTTAAACGCAATCCGCGGAAGCACTCCGAGGTCCTCCAACAGCGTGAAAAGCGGGAAAAAAATCGCCATCGGCGGCAGCATGACCGCCACGACCCATGCCGTTGTGCGATACATGCCCGAAAGCAGCGCGTCGGTTATCATATTCGGCATTCGAATTGCGTCGAACAGCTTCCGCAGCAGAGCTTCAAGCGCAAACAACCCGCGCGACAACAGTTCGGAAGGGTAGTTTGCCCCGCGTATCGTGAGATAAAACACGCCGAAAAGCATCAGCAGCATCAACGGCAATGCAGTAAACTTTCCCGTCAGTATTTTATCTATGCGCCGTGTCATCCGCCGTACATCGCCGACCTCGCCGCATTCGCCGCAGTGTTTGCAGGCTTTGCAGCCGCATTTCATGCAGCCCGCGCATTTTTTTCGACCCAGGCACTCTCTCCCGCAGCTTTCCGGCGGCACAACCGTCACAACTCCGCAGCAAAGTTCACGACAGGCATCAAGAATGCTCTTTGAAACCGCATCCTCAAGCGATACCTCAGCCTCCGGCGGCGGGTTTTCCTGTTCATCGTCTTCGTTTTTGTCGGATTTATTCGAACAGCCGAATGGCATTCTCCCGCTGTTTTGCAGGTACTCCGTTACGCTTTTCGGGTATTGAATGCGGTAAACATTTTCGGGCGGGTTTGCCATCACGCGTTTCACGGCCTCAAGCAATTCGCAAAGCCCCTCTCCGCTCCGCGCCGAACAAAGCACGACCGGGACGCCAAGCCGCATTTCAAGCCGCTCCGCGTCAATATGTATTCCGCATTTTCGTGCTTCATCAATAAGGTTTATGCATATGACGACCTTTTCCGTGATTTCGATAATCTGAAGCGCAAGCGCAAGGCTCCGCTCAAGGCAGGTTGCGTCAAGTACAACCGCCGCCGCATTCGGTTTCCGCTCTTTAAGAAAATCCCGTGCAACCGCTTCCTCCCGCGAACGCGGGCTCAGCGAGTAGCAGCCGGGAAGATCCACAAGCTGCCACGGCTCCTTTTTGCATTTGCCGCTGCAAAGTTCTATTGTTTTGCCCGCCCAATTCCCCGTGTGCTGTTTCAATCCCGTAAGCGCATTGAACACGGTGCTTTTGCCGACGTTTGGATTGCCCGCAAGCGCAATAACGGGAAGATTCGTTGCTTCAAACCCGCCTTGCGACGCACTGCGCCCGACAGATGAATTCGTAAGTCCCATTTCATCACCCCTCTTTATTTTCCGCGCCGCTGTTGCAGCGGGCAGCGAAACACATATTGCAGGCTCCGTCCTCCGCACGAACCTTAATTTCCGCCGCATCCTTTCCCCGCAAAGCCGTCACGGTTCCGCGCACAAGGTATGCGCGCGGATCTCCGGGAGGGCTTTTAAGCACGCATTCAACATGCTCCCCTGCCGAAAAGCCCAGATCCATCAGCCTCCTGCGCATGCCGCCGCCTGTGTTCAGTTCAAGGATGACCCCCGCCTGCCCCGGTTCAAGTTTATCCAATGTCATTTCAAACTCAGCAGTCGGCTCATTGTCTTCGTTATACTCTTTACCTCCGCCTTTCTTCCATCCCTTTCCATGCATCGGACCCAATACCCCCGTATGTTCGTTTGCTGTCATACTATGCGCACACTCTTTCCGCCGTGAAAGGAATTTTTCGATGCCGTTGTGAGCACGGACTCCTACAATTATTTCGGCCGCGACGAGATTTATCTTGACGAAAAGCTTCTTCCGTTTGTCAAGTGCGGCGGATATGTTTACATTGCAATTCCCGGCATGGTTCGGGATTGCCGCGACAGCCTTCCTTCCGAGCTGCTTCTCTCATAGACACCGGAACAGCTTGACTATATGCACGATGTATCGTATTGGACGGATATGGTTTCAAAATGCCGCAGCGCAAAAGTGCTGACCGTTGAACAAATGCAGAGCAACGAAGAAGTTTGGGCGGACTGGCTTGCACAGGATAACGAGTATGCTGTCGGTGACAGGCGTTCAATGGATGCCGGTGCGGGAAAATATCTCAATTTCATCAAAATTGTTTTGCACAAAAACTGATTTTGATTTTCGTAAAATTGTACAAATAATCTTTTTTATACTTAAGTTCAAGCAAAAAACACGGGCACACCGTTCGGTGCCCCCGTGTTCGTAATTATGCCGTTATTTTGATGTTATCGTAATGCTGTGCCGCATCCGTTTCTGCGGCGAACTCATTCTGCAAATTTACCGAGCGTTTTCTTTGTGGTTAAGGAATGCACCGTAAATGTACAGTCCGGGAACGATCAGCCCGATCACAAAGCTCAGCACGTTAAATTTGCCGCCGCCAATCACTTCAAGCACGTTGCTGATAACGGCAAGAGCGATAACAATGATACCCCATGTGATGCATTTCTTTGCATTTTCGGGCTTGTTGCAATGCTTAACACCGTTGATGCCTGCAATAAGCTGAATGATGCCGCCGACAAGCGTAGTTGCAAGACCCAGATAGAATGCAAAACCAAGTGTTGAAGCACCGGCGAATTTTGCAATCAGTGCGCCGACGCCGCCGATGATAACCCCGAAAAGAATCGAAAGCGCCGCTCCGATTATCATAAGAATGCCAGTAACCTTTAAAAACTTTTGACCTTTCATTTTTCTTCCTCCGAAATATTCTTTATTTACTGTTTTTACTTACCGTCCGCCGAGATCCGACGGAAAAATATCATACGCTGTGAGCTTGCTGCCGTCAGCGGAGAACGTGTACACATTGGGTTCGTCCCGCAGTTCGGGCATGATCGTTGATGAATATTGTCAACGACTGCTCACCGTTCTGAGCCGCAGGCTCATTCTGCATTTTTCATTTGCCCTTGCCGTCAAACTCTCATGTCACTTTGATGTCGGCACCGAGATCGTCCTTCCGTTACCGGCAGGAACGTCCTTCAATGTGCCGCGAACCGCAAAGGAGCCGGTGCAGCAAGGGCATGATCTGGTGCAGGGATTCTTCCGCTTCTTTTCATTCCCGTTCTCTCTTTCTTCTTTGATTTATGAATTTGTCCCTTTCGGGCAAAAACCGGTGTTTGCGCCTGCCGAAAAGTCGTAATGCGCCGTACCTCGGCAATGCTGAAAAAACTTTAAATGATTACACCCTTTCAAGAAGCAGCATATCCATGCAGTACATCAGGCTGCCGTCGGGCTGAACCTTGATTTCAAAATAGGGGTCGATCTCGCCGCCCATTATTTCGCCCTCAATATCCTCAAGATAGTAGAATTTCCCATCGACTTCCTTCCACGGTTTGGATTCCGCAACAAAGTATCCGTCGCGAACCCTTTCGCCGTGCTTTGCTGCGTCTTCAAGTTGTTCCGCCGAAAAGCTTAAGAGCATATCCAGACTTCCTTCCGGAGTGAACTCGAAGATCGCATTCGCCATCGGCGCAAACTCTTCAAATAATTCTCCTTCGGGCATATTGTCCGGGGTGCACTGAATAACGCCGTCAAGTGTCGGAATATTGAGTTGTTTAACCTTCCATTTGCCGATAATGTCCATTTTATTCTCCTTTTCGAATAAGAATACCTTGCCGGATTGGAAAACAGCATTTTTCGGGTTTTATGCCCACGGATCGGCTTCCTTCGGAGTCCTTACGCCTGTAAGCAGATATTGTTCCCAAAGGAACCATTTGCCGTCGCTGCCCCTCTGGCGCAGTTTAATGGGTCGGGGTGAATCGGCACCGCCGCAGGGAATGAACAGTTTCATATACCCCTGTTCCTCAGCCGAAACATGATTGCTTTCGATTGTGACTTTGTAAGGTTGTGCCGGAGTGTAGTTGTTGTCCGGAGTTGAGCCTGCAAAATAGGTGAACGGGAGATAAGTCTTTCCGTCGCGGAACCTGTCGTTAAGAAAAGAAATATCCTGACCGTTGAGCGGGCGCGGGCCGCGCAGCCAATTCAGCATTTCCGTTCCTGTGGACCTGTCCGCTGCATATGCGCAGAGCGCAAGCACTGTCAGGGCAGCCGTTGCGAACGGCGTGTCCAGCTTTGCCTCGGGCAGAGCCTGCATTTCGGCAAGGCTTTCGGGAAGAGCGGAGAAAGTGAATGTTTCCCTCTTCGTTCCGATTGTATTGCCTACGGAACGCGCCGCATCCTTCGCCGTCTTTTCCGCTACGTTTTTAAGTCTGTCAAAAATACTCATTTTTATCTGTTTCCTTTCAATAGAATTTCTTTTTCTCATGCAGTGCCGCCGCATCTCGCCGCATCCCTGTCCGATCCGCCTGCCGCGCCGGTTAACCGGGCTGAAGCAGGGATGCGCCGAAATGCTTATGGAGGTCGGAACTGTTGAATCAGTTTAAACTTAACAATCTGCGTGCATTTTATTTAAAAGCTTCCGCCGCCCCCGCCGTGGGTGGAACCCGAGGAGGATGTGTGCGTGCTGCTTCCGCCGTCCGAACCGCCGTTGTTTTTCGGCTTTGAAGTAACTGCAACCGTGCGGTAAAGGAACAAATCGCGGCTTACCGTGATATTCATGCTGCCCGGGCGAACATAGCTGTTTGCCTCCGCCTTGTATCGAACGGTCTTAAGTTTCGATTTCATAACACCGACGGCAATAAGTGCGATAACAAGACCTATGCCGAGTGAAATAGGGATATATTTGAACGAAAGGGGTTTTATCGGAAGGTTGGAAGTATCGTACGGTCTATCTTTTTTTGCCTGATCGGTGAACCTGTCGCAGAGATCCGCAAACCCGAAAAATGTGCCTGCGTAATCTGCCGATTTCATCTTCTCTTTGAGCTCCTCACCGATGTATTGGATTCCCGCATCGGTAAACACGGTGATTCCGTATCCCCTTGTTGAAATATGCCACTTCCTGTCACCCGTGCTGATAAGCAGCAGCACGCCGCTTCGATCCTCGCCGCGACCGAATCCGCAGTAGTCGAAAATGTCATCCGCACAAGCCTCCGCAGTTGAGCCGTTAAGGCTTTTCACCGTGCAGACAACATAGTCCATTCTGTACTTGCTGCTGAGCTCACCCAGTTTTTTCATAAGTTCGGCGCGCTGTTCCGGTTCGATCATACCGGCACCGTCCAGAACGCATGTGAACTCATCCATTGATCTTATCTCTTCCGGAAGCCTTTCGAGCCCCTCAAGCCCCTCATCAACGGGAGTATCGTTGGGATAAATTTCAAAAACATAGCTTTCGGCAAGGTCGATATATGCCTTGATGCCGCCAAAATAGGTTTCGGGTCCGTTATATGCATCGCGCAGCGCATCTTCCTGTTCTTTCGTCAGCATGTTCTGCATATTGCCGCCGCACAGTATGTGCCACGACGAATCCGGACCGATCGCAAAAAAGATTCTGCTCTCACCGTTTCCCATATTGGGATAGTTTGCCATGTAATCAACAATGCTGTCACCCGCCGCTGCTTCATCCTCCGCCAGCAGGAACAAAATATCCGTTCCGCAGGTTTCCGATGCATGTTCCGCATATTCGTTGAGCTTCGCAAGATCTTTCGCGGGTATTGAATCCGTCTCATCCGCAACATATACTCTGCCGCCGTACGCGCTCACGGGCACAAATGCCGTCAGGGCGATAATTGCGGCAATAAGAATCGCAATGATGCTTTTGGGGGAAAGAGTGTTCTTTTTCATTTTCGCATTCCTCCTTACAGGATTCTGAGAAGCCGCAGCAGCCAGCATATGCCGTAAACAGCAGCTCCCAAACCGACGGTCAATCCGAGCGTCCACTTCGCTGCGGCGGATTTATCCACCGGCAGATCGCCGACGAATTTGCCCGTCTGCCCGTTCATCGCAAAGGTGTATCTTTGTCCGTTCCACGTTGTGTTCAAAAGCCAAACGGGATAAAGCGCGTATTTTGCCTTGCCGTTATGCAGCCGAACACTGCTTGCTTCCGTCCGCTTCGTTGTGTAGCCTTCAACGGTTGAAGCAAAAGCTTCCTCAACGGAACGTTTGACTCGCTCGTTTGCACGGTCGATGCTGTGATCCGCATCAACATCGTATTTATCCGCCAGATAACCCGCAAGGTATGCCGTTTGAAAATCCACCGCTTCCGAAAAATCGAAAGGCTCGATGGACTCCATAAGGTCATCCGCCATTTTTTCGGAACCGTCAACCGGAACATTCTCGAACCCGATGCTGCCGCCGCGCTGAACCATGTAGTGACTCGTTTCGGTATAGTTGTTCTCGCTGTCACTGTATGTACGTACAATCTCTGCGTGATAGCGCACGTTTGCATCCGCTTCCGCATCGAACAGCCAGAAGGGCACATAAATTCCCTTTATTTCATCGATGTGATTCTGATCGCGGAACAGCTTCGGCAAAAGGCGTTTGCCTTCAATATGCCGCATATAAGCTGCCTTTGCCGCCTTTTTGTCCAGCTTGAACGGAATCACATAATCCGGTTTGAGCATTCCGGAAAGTCTGCCCTTCATAATGACCGGATTATCGCAGAACGGGCATTTTGTTGCCGCCGTTGTCTCATCCGCAACTATTTCGCCGCCGCAGGAATTGCAGCTGTAATTGCAAAGGCCGTCCGCCTCGCCCTGCTGCCATTCACTTCCCGCATCGGTCTGCCATTCCATGTTGTCGGCCGAGTCGCCTTCCAGCTCCTCTTCATAGCCTTTTAATGTTTCAATTTCAAATTCCGTATCGCAATACGGGCATTTCAGTTTTTGCGCAGTGCTGTCGAAGGCGATTGCGCCTCCGCAGCACGGGCATTTATATTCCTGTAAATTCTGCATAAATCTCTCCCTGCAAAACCGTTTTGGAAAAATTTTTTCCGTTAAATCAGTTCCTTATTATTAAAACGATGCGAGCTTTCCGAATTCGGAAAGCTTTTCAAATCGCCGAAACATTTGCTTTCAGTTCGTCATGCGGTCGCATTTCACGGCCGGCAGCAAAGAATGCTGTCCGCATTCTCCGCCGCCGCACTGAAAGTTCAGTGTAAGGAGTTTATTATTTTACTTAACGTCTTTATCGTCGAACACGTCTCCGCATTCGGGGCAGAATTTCGGCGGGTGCGCAGGATCTGCGGGTTCCCAGCCGCATTTGTCGCAGCGGTACAGAGGTGCGCCCGCAGGCTTTTTTGCCCCGCAGTTTGAACAGAATTTACCTTTGTTGACCTTTCCGCAGGTGCAGGTCCAGCCGTCCTGTGCAGGTTCGGGTTTCTTTGCGCCGCACTCCGGACAGAATTTGCCCGTTGCCGTTGCGCCGCAGCTGCATTTCCAGCTTTCGCCGGCGGGCTTGGGTTCGGGTTTCTTTGCGCCGCATTCGGGGCAGAATTTGCCCGTTGCCGTTGCACCGCAGCTGCATTTCCAACCGTTCTGTACGGGCTGCTGCATCTGCTTAGGCTGCTGCATCTGCTGCTGCCCCATGTTGTAAAGGTTCTGTGCCGCACCGAAACCGCCTTGGCCGCCCATGCCGACCATGCCCATGCCCATGAAGCCCGTCATTGCGCCGGCAGAGTTGCCCGCAGCGGTCTGCATTGCATCGGCGGTCGCGTTCGTCATCCTTCCCGCCATTGCAAAGGGGTTGGAGCCGATGTTCACCGCGTCCTCGATTTCGTTGATCTTCTTCATGTCCGCATCGGTCAGCGTGATGGGATTGAGCGCGATTTTCGCAACGGAAATGCCGCGGTTTTCGATCCATTCCTGTTTCAATGCGTCGTTCATTGCCGCCTTAAGCTCGTTTGCCTTTGCGGGAATCTGTGCCGGGCGCAGCTCCTGTTCGGCAAGCGCACCGAGCGCGGGCTGAAGCGCATCAACAAATTCGACCTTGAGCTGAGCGTCTATCTCATCGCGCGTGAACTCCGTTGCGACATTGCCGCAAAGCCTTGAGTAGAAGACCAACGGATCGGAAATAACATAGGTATAAACGCCGTTGCAGCGAACCTGAACCGTTCTGCTCATGCCGATCCGCTTATTCACAACCTCAAACATGATGGGGTTGGCAGTGCCGAATTTGTTGTTCAGGATCTCCTTGGTGTTGAAGTAATAGACTCTCTGATCCTTGCCCGTATCCCCGCCGTAGGTAAAGCGTTTCCAAAGTGTTCTGAAGCTTTCCTTCAGGCTTTCTCCGAATTTTCCGCTGAATATACTGGGTTCGGAGGATGTATCGAAGGTGTATTCGCCCGGTTCGGCGCAAACTTCCACGATTTTGCCCTGGTCAACGATTATCATGCACTGTCCGTCCGCAACGGCAATGCCCGATCCGTTTGAAATGATGTTGTCGTTGCCTTTTGTGTTGGAAGAGCGTCCGGTTATCTGTTTCTGTCCCCTTCTCATAAGGACATCATTGGGAAGCGCATCACAATAGAAAAACTCTTTCCACTGGTCTGCCAGAGTTCCTCCCAACGCTCCGATTCCTGCCTTAATAAGTCCCATGGTTCTTGCTCCTTTCGATCGTTCGTCAAATCATTTATACTTTTCGGCTGCGCATTTTTTGTTCCAAATCCGGCGTTCCGGCTTTGTCCTTCAGTTTGCCTTATAAAACTGTTTCAGGCATTTAAACGCGCAATCGCATTTTATTATAACATTTTTTTCGGCTGATTTCCTGTCCCGTGCGGCCGCCGCATACTCTGTTTCAAATTTCTGTGCACGGCTTTACAGCGTATCAATAAAAGCTGCAAGATATGCGGATGAAACCGAACCGTAAAGGAACCCGTCAATCAGTCCGTCTTTTTTTGCACGGCGCACCCTGTCCGCAGCGTTCTTTTCGTTGTTTTCGTCCACGGTGAGCACAATTTTGCACCTTCGGCAGATTTTTTTCAGCTCGCTTCGGGTTTTCATGCGGTCCTCAAACGTCCACGGCGTACAGCTTGTGACCTCTGCAATCAGCACGTCCGCACGCACATCTCCGCACAACTCGGCCGTTTTTTGCGGCAGCTCGCTTTCAAAAACCTCGAAATCGGAGTCAAAATTCCGCAATGCCGCTGCAATTGCATCCGTAAATAATGCATTCTGCATATCAACAACTATTCGCCGCATTCGCTCGCCTCCGTTTTTCTTTCGATTTTCGCCCGAGTTTTGTCCTCGCATCTGATAATGTTTTCGCTGCCGTCCGCCGCATATTGCCCGCTGTTCGGCTTAGTCCCGCCGAAAACCCGCTCCGTGGGTTGGTGTGATTATACATTATTTGCCGCCGCTTCGCACTGTCCGAAAGTGCAATTTGCAAAAACATACGGAATACTATCGAATTCACCGTATACGCAGCTTTTCGGCATTCCCGACCGACAAAAAGCCGCATTCGCGAAAATGCAGCCTCTCGATGTTTTTTCGGTTGTTCCGATCGTTTATTGCAAGTCGCTCGAATCCTCCGGAATCCTCGGGATGATAAATTTTTTGTTCGTAACGGCAATTGCAAGGCGGGTTTTGTTCGCATAACCCGTTTTTGATAAGATGTTTGAAACATGGTATTTGACCGTGCGTTCCGAAATATTCAGCTGCTCCGCAACCTCCCCGTATTCAAGCCCGTCGCACACAAGCCTAAGCACATTTATTTCGCGCGCGGTCAGTTCCGTGCTGTCCGCAAGGCCAAGCCGAACCGTCGGCGTTGCATCCGGAAAAATCTTCTCCCCTGCCATGGTTCTGTCAATAATATCAATGAGTTTTTCACGACTTATATCCTTGTACCAGAAACTGTCCGCACCTGCCGCTTTTGCCCTGTCCAAAAATCCGACTTCGGCCATTGATGTTACAATAATGATTTTGATATTCGGAAACTTTGCTTTAATCTCTGCCGCAGCCTCTATGCCGTCCCGATTGCCCGCCGTGCAGACATCCATCAATATCAAGTCAACAGGAATGCGGCAGCAGCGCGCAAGCGCAAGTCCGGCGTCGCTGATGCTGCCCGCAGATTCATATCGTCCGCTTTCCGCGATCATGCGCTCCATATTCTCCCGCGGCATTCTTTGATCCTCGACTATCAGTATTTTTTTCATTTTTCGAGCCCCTGTTTTCACCGTTTTTATCTTTTTTCTGTCATTCCTTCTCAATTTCCCCGTTTTTCGACGGCAGTTCAATCGACAGAACATACTGCGGCAGCGATTCGATTTTCATTTTTCCTCCGCAATCCGCAACATAACGCAAAAGGTTCAACAGCCCGCCTTTCGGCACAACAACGCCTTCCGGGGGCTTTCCGTTGTTCGTTATATATAACAATATGCTTTTGTTCTTCCGCACAATTTCCGCATGTATAAGCGTTGCATCCGCATGGCGAACACCGTTTGTGAGGCATTCACGTATTGCAATAAGGAAAACTTTCCGCAAATCCGTATCTTCCGGCAGTTCACCGAAAAGCTCAATGCGCATGCCTATCGCCTCTGCATCCTGCATGAGCTCCGCGAGTTCTCCTTTTTCGGAAACGGATTCATTATCGGATTTTATCATGCGCACGGCATTGCGGAACGCTTGCAGTGCTTTTGCGCCCTCCTCCGCTGTCTGCGTTCCCAAAAGAGTCTGCCGAATCGCAATCAAGCCCGCGCCTATTCTGTCGTGCAGGCGGGTTTTTGCCGCAAGTATCTCGCTCTCCCTTGTCAATTCAAGCACATGTTCCGAAAGTTTTTTCAATTCGCGCGAAATAAGCTTCAACTGCTCCGTTTGCCGCCGAAGCTCAAGATTCTTCTCATACAAACCCGTAACGTTTGAAAACATTGCCTCAATATAGCGTCTTCCGTCGCTTGCGGCAATTTCCTTTCGCGAATACTTCCACACACTTCCGTCGGGAAACAGATAAGTCTGTCTTTCCCCGGAAAGGCGTATCACCCCGATTTGTCTGCTGTTCGTATTCCCTTCCGGGCAGTCCTCCAAAGCTGTGCAAATCTCCGCATACATCTGAAGATCTCTGCCCGCAAGCATTCGAAAAAGCCTGTACATTTGCAGATTGCAAAGCTTTACCGTGCCTTCCTCCGTAAACCAGCAAATTGCGGAAGGCAGCGAATCTATCGCCTGCTTCACGGAATTCCTTCCGATAGTTTTTCCCGTTTGTTTGCGGAGCAGCAGTATCTCAAGCATTCCCGTAACCGCAGCGGTGCAAATGATTATCCACAGCAATCCTGTCAGCAAATCAATCGAACCATGCGTATCACCCTGCCTGTCGATTTTCGAAAAAACCACGTTCAGCAACACGAACAGAAGCAAAAAGGCGGCAGTGTTCAACGCTTGCAGCCATTTTTCCCTTCGCATTTGAAAGACGAGAACGGCGGCAGCAAGTGAAATAAGCACCGCTCCGAACAATGCGGCAGGCAGCAGCGAACGCCCGGCTGTCGAAATCGAACAGAAGATCTTCATTCTTTTGCTCCCTCCTTTCTCACTGCAAATGTGAACCGCCAAACGTCTTCTTCCGTTTTTCCACCGCTGTAAACTTTGGTATTCCCGCTCAGGTCGGCAGAGGTTTCAACCTCGATGCAGAACACTACCCTCTCTTCAACAGTGTGTGCTTTCAGCCAAACCGAACGCAGGTCATCCATTGCAGCTTCGATTATTTCTTCAAAAAAATCATAGGTGCTAATTGCGTCTTCCGTTCGTATCCGCACACGCACGGGTACGGACAGCGCGCATTCTGCACCGAAAAGTTCAATATTCGCAAACGATTCGTTAAGGCAAAGCCCGAGTTCGGCAGTATCGGTCACGTTGCTTTTCTCTCCGATGAACATCAGGTTGCCGCGTCTTTTTATATATGCACCGACGACCGCTGCCTTTGCAAGCAGCTTACGCCGTTCCTTCGGTTCCGCGGAATCTTCGTATTGCCCGAAAATATCATCCAGCAAATCTATGCCGCGCGCCGTTTGTTCCTGAAGCAGGTCGTACAGTCTGTTTTTTTCGCGCAGTGCATTTATTCTTAATTTTGTGTTATAATTTTCACGTTCAAGATTGTTACTCTCCGCAATCTCGGCACGGTTCGATTCAAGTTCTTCCAACAACTCATTAATTGCGGATATATCTTCCATCCAAAGCACATGTCCGCCCGGAATCCTGCTGCTCCGCAGCAAAAAGCCGTCTTCGGTGTCAACATCGCCCACCTCTGCAAGCCGCATCAGTTCGGCAGGCAGTTCGGGCGCATTTGCGGAAGCATAGCAAACATTGTATTTTTCATCCGCAATCTGAACACGCATGGTCGCTGCCGAAAACAGCGCACCGTAACCTGTATTTGTCGGGATCAACCCGCAGGTGATACATGTTTCAAGCAATGTCGCCACAAAAAGGCATTGTACCGCCGTCAGATCGCCTCCGATGACCTGCATCCAGCGTGTACCGTTTGCATACACTGCCGCATACACAACCGAACATGTCAGTATTATTGCAGGCAGGTATTTTCTTTTCGACGAAAACCTGCTTTTTGCAAGCAGCAGCACCAGTGCCGCAACCGCGCAGATAATTTCCCAGCCGGCAACAAACAGAAACCCGATCGAATACATTCCGTTTGCATCCGAACGCGGCTGCCCTTCGGGAAAACGAAAAATCCACTCGTGAAAATCGTTTGTGAGCACAAACAGCAGCAGGCACACCGTGGGAATGCAGAGCAGCAATGCCCTTCGGGGAAGCCTGTACTTCTCTGTTTTTCCGAGCGATAATGCAACAAAGAAGGACAGTAGCGGAATGAACAGCATCGGAAAATAGTAAAGATACCACAGCTGTCTCTTTGCATCAATGTCCGCGACAAAAAAATATTTCATTGTGCGCACAATGAACCAAAATATCATCATTCCGACAATAGCCGTCAGGTACCGTTGAACCTGTGCCTGCATCACACGCTTTTTGATTGAAATTCCCCAAACAAAATAAAGTCCGATATAAAGCACGGAGCGTATCAAGCCCATTGTATCCGCAGCAATACCCGCCTTTGAGATTACCCGCGCCGCTATTGCACAGGCAACAACGACAGCAGTTATAAGATAACTCCTCTCTTCAGCATTAATATTAAGCCCGCGTTTCAATTCTCTTTCCCCGTTTCTTTTCACTTTTATGAAAAGCTCGATTCCTTGTCGTCCCGATAGCAGCGTTTCGCCTTCGTTCCGTCCGGCGCAGTATATTCAAAAACGCCGTTTTTGCAGCCTTTTTCCCAGTATCCTTCAAGCGTTCCGCCTTCTGCAAAGGTGTAAACGCCCCTGCCTTCGGGATAATGCAGGCCGTACCAGTCGCAGAGCAGTGTGTCCCCGTTTGGGTAACGGCACAGCCAGCTGCCCTGCCGGCGGCAATTCTTTTTCGCTTCGAAAACGCGTTCAAGCCTCCGTCCGTCCGGAAACAGCACAACGGCATCGCAGTTCGAATCAAGGTTTCCGAACGCAAATGTCCCCTCCTCGCGTATGCCGCGATAATCAACGAGAACACCCTTTCCCCAATATCTGTCGTTCTGCCACTCGCCGCTGTAAACCATTTCGCCGTTTGCGCGATACAGCGTTCCGACCCCGCAGCGAACGCCGTGCCGCCATTCGCCTTCGTAACGTCCTCCGTTCTGAAAGTATTTTGTTCCGCGGCCGTGCGGCAGATTGTCTTCATCCTTTTCGCCGATATATGTCTCTACAATTTGCGTAAGGCGATCGAATTCGCGTTCAAGCACATCCCGCCTTTCCGCATTCATTTGCCAATAACGCGCCTGAGCACTCGGGCTGTCCGTTGAAAGTTCCCACGCCATGCTGTCGCAGTAGCCGCTGTGGTTAATCTGCCAAAGCACATCACGCACTTTTTTAAGCTTTTCACTGTCCGTAATGCAGTCACCGAACAAGTCCGCAAGCCTTTCCTCGTCCGTAATATCCGTTTTGACCGCATTTTTGACCGCATTGCGATTCATCTCTTTTTCAGTTATGTCCATTGCGCACCCCGTCATTTCAAAATACATTGAATAATCAACGTGTCATATTCACACACATCGCCGTTCTGTTTCTGTTTTTCAATCACAATCCGTTCGGAAGGTGACACATTATATTCCGTTTTATCAATTCTGAGACGTGCCGAATTCTCGCCGACGGCAAGAATTTCAAACACATCGGAACCCTTTCCGAAGCCGCCGCAGCCGAGGGTCGAGAAAGAAAATACGCCCTCCTCCGCTTCGATTTCCTTCTTCTGCACGTAGTCATCCGAAGCATCGGCCGCCCCAAGATTGCCGATGCGAAAAAGCTTCAGATACGGTTCCTTTCTTTTTTCAAAAAGCTGTGCGTTCGCTTTTATGTATTCAACATCAAGCACGCAGCCGACGGACATATCATCCGCACTTCCCCGCGCCGAAAGGTTCGGAAGATACTGTTCAAGCTCCCGCGCGGCAAAGCTTGCGGATTTTGCCGCAAAGCTTGTGAGCACGACTCGATAAAAATTGTGCAGATGCCTTTCGTTTTTAAAGCTGTCGTCAATGCCGTCGCTCCCCGCGAACACTGCCGCCGGCATCTCCCTGCCGAAATAATAACGAAATTCGCTGCCGGCATTGAAGTCGCAAATCGAAGTTGTGATATTCAAAAAGCATTTGTCATCCCACGGTATGGGTTCACACTCCTCGCCGTCCCTGCCGAAAACAACGCATTTGCCGTCCCCGATCTGCACTCCGAACCAGAAATCCTCCGCAGCAACAACACCTATAAGCGTTGCGCCGTAAGCGGACTGAATCTTTTCTCCCTTTTCGTAATATGCTCTTGCCTTGTCCGAAACAGCCGCAAGTTCCTCTCGGCGGAAAGGTTCGGCGGCGGCATCCTCCTCCGCAAGCGCATTCCAGCGCGCAATAACGCTGCGAATGAACCAGAGCATCTGCTCCTCTGTTTGTTTTTCTGTTTTGCAGGCATTGAGCGCATCCGCAAAATTTTTCGCTCTGTTTTGCAGAAAAGGCTGATTTTGGGCTAAGGCTTCATCGTTTTCCGCCGCATACGCATTTTCGCCGCTTTCCGCTTCACTCCCGCAGTATACGTCCTGTTCGGCGTTCTGATTTTTTGCTTCACCACTCTCCGCACCGTAAAATGCTTCTCTCACACATGCGCAGAACGCTTCCGCCGCAAACCTGCTGCCCCTGTCCGATCTGAAATAATCCGCTCCGCCGTGCCCGTCGGAAACGACCGCGAGCTTGTATTTTTCCGTTTCGACGCTCGCGGAAAAATCTTGGCACACCGTCCCCTTTTTAATATGGGAAGCACCGATGCTTGTGAAATGAAAGCTTTGATACATCTGCCTTTACCATGCCCAGCTTTCCTGATCCGTGGACGAGACGGAGGTGTTTTCCATTTCCACCGCACCCGTTGTATCATTTTCAACGGCGGATTTGACCTTGTCGAGAACCTCGTTCTGTTTGCTGACCGCCCTGTCAACCCCGCCCTTGCCGACACCGCTGGACTGCGAACCTATCTGCGAAGCGGTTACGGAAACGAAACGAATCATTTTCACGAGTGCCTCAGGTGTGTGAACCGCAACAACGGCTTCCTTGCTGCCCGTAAACTCCGCAAGCACGTCGCGGTTTGCGTCCTCGCCGATTGCAACGGCAACCTTGATAGCCTTTTTGAACCAATTGTTTTCCTTGAGCCTTCCGAGCTCTTTTTTGTATTCGTCAGTCGGTTCGCCGTCCGAAAGCAGGAAGATTGCAGGCGCAAACGAGCCCGCAACATCGCGCATAAACGCATTGCGGGACAGCTTTTCGTTCAGCATTTTGCACATTTCGCCGAAATCGGTAAGCCCGTCCGCATCGAGGTAATTCCAGCAAAAGCTTTCCGCATCGATGGGTGCGGGGGTTATCCAGTGCGCACCGCTTGAAAAATCCAGCACGGCAATTTTAATTGCGGCATCGGCATTTTCTCCCGATATTTTGCGGATTTCTGGAATGACTTCCTCAATTGCGGAGTTCAAAGTTCCGATTTTGCTTCCGCCCATGCTGCCCGATGTGTCAACAACAAAGAACAGCGTCATGGTTCTGCGTGCAACTTCAACTGCATTTTCGTAAATGTTATTCATGTTTATTTTCTCCGATTAAGCTTATGTAATATTTACGTTTCAACCGTATTATTCCCGTTTTGTTCAGCCGCCGGCACTCAGCCTTCAACAACCGCCGTTCCGTTCGGGAAGTGGATCGTTTTTATCGCCGCAATGGGAGCTATCTGCCCCTTTTCGATCGTTTTGAATGCGCCGTCCGCCGTTTCAACATTCCAAGCAATATCGCCGAGGTTGCGCAGACCCCACATTGCGGGATTGTTCGGGTTCCGTGCGACCTCACCCACGACCTCCGAAAAATCATCACTGCTCTTATCGATATGACAACGGTAAATCTTCATTCCCGGGAAGAGCGCAACGCCGTATTTGCGGTTATGGCAGTTCAAAACACGGGGTTTCGGTATGCGCTTGCCGCAGTTTATGCAGTTTGCGTCACCGGCAACATTGATGAAAGTCTGCCCGCCGCAGGGGCAGGTGATGACGGTTCCGCGCAGCCTTGTGAACGCAAGCTGCCAGTCGTTGTCCGTCATGCGCGGAGTTTTGCCCGCCATTGCCTCCTTTGTGAACGATTCAACGAATTTGCGGCGGATGAATTCCGGATACATTGTCCAGAAGCGTATTGCATTTGAATGCACTCCGCGCACGGGGCGGTTGCAGTCATCCGTCGGATCGTAAATAAAAATCGGTTCCTGTCCGTAAAACTTAAGTTCAAGTTCCTCCGTGAGGCAGGGTGCGGAAACGACCCTTTTGCCCTCCAGCGGATGGTCGAGAAAAAGCAGGCGGAAAAGCACCACCGCAAGGGAGAATCTGTCCGTCATTACGTTTGGGCGGGTCATGTTGCGAACGACCTCCGGAGCCATATAACGTGCTTTGCCTGCAATGCCGAGGCTTTCACCGTAGGGTGCAACGTTATCGTTATCGCAGATAAGCACATCCCCGTCGGACGGGTCAATGAAGAAATTGCCGTCGTTCAAATCCTGATACGAAAAGCCGTTTCGGTGCAGTTCGCGGAAGCCGTTTGTAATGTTCAACGCTGCATTTACCGCTGCGGACAGCGATTCAAAATGCACCTTTGCAAGCAGAAATTCCGAAAACTCGCGGTAATTGCCCGGTCTTAAATCCATTATATAGCCAAAGCTGTCTTCAAAAGGCTTTGTTATGTACAGCGGCCAAAGGAACGCTTTCGTCGGCGCACCCTTTGCGATATTGCTTTCAAGATTCTGATAAAACTTCTTCGGGTTTTGAATTGCGCCGTCGTGGTACCATTTGAGTGCATATTCCTTCCCTCCGAGTTTGACGCGATAAACCGTACCCTGCCCGCCTTCACCGAGCTTGCCGATAATTTCGGCGTTTGAACCGTTCGCAAGCGGTATCCTTTGCCCTTTTTTATATTCTGCCATCAGTATTTCTCCTTATTTTTTTCGTTTATCTGCCGCGGCGCTGTCCGTCCGCGTGGAATCGAGTTTATGCCGTCTGTTTCCCTTTTTTGAAAAACTCAAGCACGGGATTTATAAAGTTCATCAGCACTTCGTATGAACCGAGGATGAGGAACAAAAACGCTCCCCCGTTCAGCACCGTCAGCACAAGGTTAAGCCAACCGAGTATCGGTGACATATCGTTAAACGCTATGAATGTTGTAATAAGTGAACCCACCGCAAGGAATGCGAATATGCACTTTGCGATGATATCGTATTTTTCCTTGCCGATAACAACAACAAGTATCAAATTCACGATCGTGAAAATCAAAATCGAAACCGTCAGCGTATGCTTTGCTTCCGGCCCCGTATCATCAAGCACAAACGCCAAAAAAGCAACAAATGCGCTCAGCACAAGTCCGCCGCCGATGCCGATGACCCATTGCCAAACTTTCCAGTTTGACAGCCAGTGCCAGTCCCCCGGCCACGTCAGCACGAGCAGTGCGCTCACCGCCGCAAAAATCACGTTCGGAAGAGTGTATCCCTCTTCGCTTTCCGTGCGCGTCAGAACAATGTTTGCAATGCTTCCCGCCGCAAGAAAACCGAAAAGAATCCTTGAAATCAGCGCATAGCTTTCTCCGAATACGGCACGAAGAACAATGTTGCCCGCAACCAGCACGGGGATCGCAAAAGTTATTGTTTGACATTTTTCGTTGTATGTCCAATTCTCAACCGCGAACGAAAGCCCGACGGTGCCCGCCGTCAATGCAATGCCGCAGCCCGCCGCGATCAGCCACTGTTTCGGAACCGGGGCAAGCAGCAAAAGCCCCGCAATGAACCCGCCGACAATTCCCGCCGCTGCAAGTGCAATTGCGATAATGCCGATGATTTTCCCGATGTTTGCGCCTTCGGAATGCCTGCGGGAGGTTTCCGCTTTTCGGCTGCCGCTGCGCAAAGCATCGATAATGCTGATTCCGTCATCGTCTCCGTCGTCATCCAAAACGTCCTCCGCCGAAACGCCGAAAGCATTCGCAAGCATTTGAATGGTTTGCTTTGCGAATTCTTCCGCCATATCCGTATGCTCCATAAGCCGTGAAACGGATTCGTTGATATGCAGTTCCCCGCCCGTGCCGCTCTCGGCGGCCTTAAGCAAAATCTCCGCCGCACCGCTGTCCAGTGCCTGTCTGATGCGCCGTCTGTCCTTAGCGTTTGCGTCACCGGGCGCAAGGTCGGTCAGCAATGCAAATGCACGCCGTCTGTCGCGAAACGTGTCAATGCCGTACCGTGAAACAATGATCTCAAGCGCGGCCGCCGCCGTTGTCTCTTTTTTTGCCATGATTCAGCTTCTTTCTTCCGTATAGCTAATGTTTCGAACATCGTAATCATCCCTGCCGAAAAGCAGCAGGCAATATCCGTCGATGCTGTCGCGGAAACCCATTTCCGATGCAAGCGGATCAAACTGCATGAACACACGCGGCGGTTCCTCCGCATACGGCCAATCCGTGGGCAGACCCAAAAGGCGAATGCCTTCCGCCGTCTCCTCCGCAGGGCTGAATTCCATCAACCAGTCATCCGTCAGGTGTTCCGCACCCGCAACTTCCGCATTAAAATCATCCATTGCAATTGCAGGCTCCTCCGCGCAATGCAGCACACGCGCCCTGTACGGATATTCCGCCGTGTCAAGAAAAACGTAAAGATACCCGCTGTGCGGAATACGCTCGTCGTTCTCTGCGATAAGTCCCGCTTCCGCAATGTCGCGGCAGCGTATCTGGCAGAAGAAAATTTCCGTATCCTTGAAAGCCTCCGCCATACCGGAAGGCAGCGTCGGTGTGCCGAAAAATTTACTCGCACCGAGGTCGTGTTCGCCCTCCGCTTTTTTTACTTTGATTCCGATAGCTTTTGTCACAGTACTAACCCTTCCTTACAGATAAGTTAAATAATAATCAAATCAATAAATCTACAAGCCCGTAAAAGTCTGTCGGGCGCGGCTTTCAGCTTTCCGTTCTTTCCCTGCCGAGAGCTTCCGCTCTTTTTTGCCAGTACAGCGCAAGGTCTTCGTTTTCGACAGACTCAAGGTTGACAAGCCCGAGGCCTTCCGGCGCAACGTACAGTTTGCCGTCCTCACCTTCTGTAACGAATTCCGGTTTCAGCACGCCCATTTCAAGCATCCATTGCACATCGAAAGGCGATTCATCGTAAACATCGTTTCCGTACACCGCCGCCAACAGCTCCGCCGCGGAAGCATCGCCGCCCTCCGCCGCAAGTTCGAGCTGTTCCAACCCTTCTTCAACGCGATTTTCGGAATACACCCTCGCACTGCCGCCGCAGCCGAAAATGTAAAGTTTGCCCAAAAGCGTCCGTGCGGCATTTTCGCCCGCTTCGACAGCTTTTTTATAATACAGTTCCGCCTTTTTGAAGCACTCCTCGGCAGTCGGCACTTCGGTTGAGCAGCGAAAGGCCGACGGTTGTTCGGAAAAGAACCAGCCGAGCAGCAGCCACGCATAGCCGCAGCCCGCTTCCGCCGCACTTTCAAGCTCTCGTGTGTACCTTTCGCAGTAATTCTTCCGTTCAAACCGCGTATCAAAATAAAGCATCTCCCGCATGACAGAAAAAGTGATTTCCTCCGCCTCCGTACGCGGCTGTTCGCACCCCCTGCCCGGCGGCACGAAATCACGAAATTTTTGTTTGTAATAGACCCTCACTTCGCATTCCTCCGTAAGTTATCTTGTTTTCGTTATGCTCTGCATCAGAAAAAACGCACGATCTTCAGCGTGTACTGATGCCCGCCGTCAAACGAACGCGGCCGATACAGAACTTTTTCGCCCTTTTTCAGATCCCATTCCCTGATAAGCGTTCCGTCGGCTCTGTGGTATGCAACATGCGCCGAATCCTCCCGAACGTCGGACAGCATCCAAAAACATCCGTGCTGCCCCTCAATGCGCCCTGCACAGAGCGGTTTGAGCATTTTCCCCACGCGCCGCGTTTTTTTGCCCACAGCCCAAAACTCATCGATAATCCTAAGTTTCATTCCGTTCTCTCCTTGCTGTTCAAAAGAATGTTCAAAAGGGAATGCCTTTTTTCGCCGACCTGCTCATTCCGCATTTGCGGCTTGTTCCGAATCTTCAAAAAGTTCAACGCGAAAAACCTCTCCGCAGTCGCCGCAAATCCACATTTCCGGCGAAATATCGAGCATTATGCCGCCGCCGTGCTCCGTAATCATTCCCGCGCCGTCCATGCAGTCAATGTTTTCGCTTCCGCATTTCGGGCAGCATCGTTTATTTGACATCTTCATTTTTGTCTCCGTCTCCGTTTTTCTTCGCGCAGGGGAATCAATGCTCCGCACGTTTGCACCGTTTTTGCGCATCACAAAACATTTTCAGTCCCTGCCGACTCCCGCCGTGAAAAGATACCTTGCCGCCCGTTCTTCATTCGGCTCAACAAGAATCCTCCTGTTTCCGTCGGCATCTTCGGTTTCAATGCCGTTTTTATATATGTCCGCAAGCCTGAGCATCGCCTGAACAACACCCTTGTCCGCCGCTGCCGTATAGAACATCAGCGCCGCCGCAATGTCTTTTTCACAGCCCAAACCGTTTTCGTTGAAAAAACCCATCATGTATAATGCCGTCGGATCATTTTTATCCGCCGCACGGGAAGCCCAAAGGAACGCCTTTTCATCATTCCGTTCAACGGGCCTGCCCTCGTGATATGCGGATGAAACCGCCGTCGCCGCCGAAATCAGTCCGAGTTCCGCCGCCCTGAGATACCCCGCAAACTGTGCCCTATGCCGCAGCTGCAATTCTTTTGAGCCGTTTTCAGGCACCCGCTCAATCATCCAAAACGGTTCGTCATCCTCTTCAAGCGCAAGGTCGCCCAATGCCTTGCAGGCTTCCGCGCAGCCCTGTTCGGCGGCCTTTTTATAGCATTCCGCCGCCGCTGCCCTGTCAAACAACTCGTCGTTTCGGTTTGCGTATATGTTTCCGTACATCATCAAGGCATCAATCTGCCCCGCCTGAAAAGCGCGTTCCATATATTCAACCGCGCGATCCTCTTCACCGTTTTCCAACAGCTCATTTGCCATGAGCCACAACGCATCAACATTGCCCGCATCAACGTCTTCCTGCAAAATATCGATATAGGCTCTTGTGTCAAACCCTTCCTCAAGACGAATTTTTGCGCGCTCATAACCTCTTTCGGCCGCTGCTTCGCACACCCTTTCGGCTTCCGCTCCGCTTACAATGCCCGCGCCGTCGTCGTGCAGTTCCCAAATCAACCGACATGCATAGTCGCTGCCTGCTTCAGCCGCACGGCGCAGATATTCCAACCCTTCATCCGCACTCACACCGCAGCCGAGGCCGTAAACCGTCATATGCCCAAGCTCCGCCATAGCTTCCGAATGCCCGAGCTCCGCTGCGGCAAAAAGCGGATACCACGCCGCGCTCCAATTGAGATTTTTGATAAGTTCAAGCCCTTTTTCATAAAGCCTTTGCCCTTCGGATTCCGCTTTTTTGCGGCAGTAATATTCCCGTTCAAGCACGGACTCGCTCAACGAAACGCCGTTATAACAGCGTTCCGCCTCTTTCCATCTGCCGTTAAGTTCATGCAGTATGCCCTGCCGAACAAGAACGTCCTCCGCATGTTCGTAATAAACACCCGTTCGGACTTCATTAAAATACCCGAGTTGAATCCTTGCAAGATTTTCTGTAGTGAAATACGGGTTTGCAAACGAAGCATCGAATTCGCTGCCGAGCGGAAATTCCCCGTCCAGCTCCGCTTCCCGCTGCTCTTCCTCGGCAAGCACCTGTTCCATATAGGCCTCGTCCTTGCAGTAAAGCGGTTCCGCGCCTACCTCCGCGCGTGTTTTTATCACATCGAGAGCGTTCTTTGCCCGCGCAATCAGCTTCGCGGCTTTCTCCTCTGCGGAGGGATGTTCCTCCGCAACGGCACTGTATGCTTTAATCCATTCCGCACAACGTTCCTCTGCCGCCGCAATATCTCCTCCGTTGAGCTTCAAAACAGTTTCAGCTTTCATTTTCGCCCTCCGTTCTGCTTTTTAAATCCGCTCCGCCTCCGAACCTGTTCCCTCTCCTGCGTTCCGGAAGGCACCCGGTATGCGGCGGACGAATATCAAACCCGTATGCGCCGTTTTCGTCTGCATTGTCTCCGTCCTCAAAGCAATCGGGTTCGGTATTCGGAACGCTCCTTCCGCACCTGCTGCAAACAAGTCGTGCTTTCCGTCCGATGTTGAACGGATCACCGTCCTCTCCGCCGACGGTTTCGACGGTTCCTCCGCAATAGGGACATTTTATATGAAGTTTCGTTGCGATTCCGCTGCGCATATCCCGCCTCCTATGCTTCCGCCTGAACGGCGGCATCGTCATCGAAATAATAATCCCTCAGCCACTCTTCGGCGCGTTTATCCCCCGCTGCGGCGGCATCTTTCATCAGCTCCGCCGCTGCCGCAAGGTTCGGTTCACCGCAGATTTTTCTGCCCGTTTGGAACAGTATGCCGACGTCGTACAATGCACCGTGTTTGCCCATTCCCGCCGCTTTGAGAAGTTTTCGCAATTTTTTGTTTCTGCGTTTTCTTTTCTGTTTTTTGTTCGGATTCGTTTTCATTTTCGGGACCATGGTTTTCGCGTGCCGCGAAAGCTTCCTTTCTTTCAAATCTTTTTCCTGCCGTCCTCTGACAAGCATATTATGCCATATCCCGTGTCCGTGCAGGTCGCTCCGACGGCGACATTTATTTTTTCGGAAGCCGAACCCGGTTCATGCAGCTTCATTTATTCTGTCGGATTTTTCTGCAACTTCCCCGCTGCATCATCCCTGCAAACGCCGACAATATCGCCGATATCGCAATCGAGCACTTCGCATATGCGAACAAGCACCTCCAGCGAAACGTATTTATCCCGACGGAGGTTTGTCATTGTGTTCGGCGCAAGCTTCGTTGCCCGACGCAGATCCGCCTTGCTCATTTTTTTGTCCACAAGCAGTTTCCAAAGTTTGTTATAGCTTATGTTCACGGCAGCACCCCTTTGCTCTGTTGTTTTATGGTTTCTGCTTTCGTTTTGTTTTTGCCGACTTTTCGGCATTTGTTCATTTCCGGATTGGTTCTCTGCTTTTCAATCGAACAGAACTCCCGGATTCAACTGCATTTCGGACCGCCAAAGGATTCCGCGTTCGCTCAAAAGCCTCGCTTTTGCCTGCGCCGTTTCAAGCGGATGCGCATTTTCTCCGCATTCTTCTTCGAGCAGCCGCTCAACCTCATCGATAACCGCAAGATACTCTTCCGAAAGCTCAACTCTGTCGCGCACAAGCATCGGATAGTTTTCAAAAACATTTTTTTCGATTTGAATTTGTTTATCCAAAGGCAGAAGACCCGCCGCAAGTTCCCGCAGGTCGGCGCATTCATCCCTTCCGTAGCGATTGCGCGCCTTTAATGCGCAATAATAATCCGATTCGATTCCTTCCCTGTTTTTGAACCGTGCCGCAAGCTCGGCATCAAGCTCAAGCACCTTTTTCCGCAAAGGCAGCGCGCAGGCAGTCCGTCCCATGTTTTCATAGTTCTCGGCAAGATAACGCAGCACCGCGATGCTGTCCTCGACAGTGTCCCTGTCGTGTTCATGCTCCGATTCAAGCTGATTAAACACCGTCTGCCTTATTTCGGCAAGTGCCGCCGCATCCCTGTATGTCGGCGCGGCGAATTCATGTTCCTTCCGCGCTTCAATTTCTCCGTGCAGCGCAGCCAAACGCGCCGCGGATTTTTCACTGTATGCCATTTATCCGCCCTCTCCTTAGCAGCAGTTTTATAACTTTACGTATTTTTTCTTATCGAAGTTCCCGCCGTTTCGGCATTTTTGTTCGGTCGGTTATGTTCTGTCAACCTTATAGACAGCTCCGTCAAAATCCTTTTCATCCCTGCCGAACAGCACATATGCATACCCGTCAACGTTCTCAAGATAGGGAACTCCTTCAAAATCAAGCGGGTCGTATTGCAGCAGGAGCTTCGGAAGGCTTGCATCCTCTCCCGCCGCACCGGACGGCAGCCCCAGAAGTTTTGTCCCGTCCGCATCGGGCGGCGCAGCACCGAACGAAATCAGCCAATCCTCATTAAGTCCGCACGGAAGCGGTGAAAGCTCGTTAAAATCATCAATAATCGTATCCGGCTCTCCGTCGTAATATTCGACCCAAACATAGAGCTGATCTGACGGATACATCTCCGCATCAAGGAAGAAATACAGATAGCCGCTGTGCGGAAGTATGTTGTCCGGGTCATATTCGGCAATATCGGAAAGCCTTATCTGCGCAAGGAAGATTATGTCGTCATAGAATCTTTCGACCCATTCGTTCGGCACTGTCGGCGAGCCGAAGAACTTGCTTTGCGTGTAATCATGCTCCCCCGCAGCCTTTTCGACCTTGATTGCAATTGAATACCTGCTTTCCTTTCCCCCGCGCCGCCCCGCGGACGGTCTGCCTTGCGGTTCATCAGTGTCGAAATCGAACAGATACCGATAACCTCCGTCACATGAACGCGGGTTGTAGAATCCGCCGGCACCGCATTCAATAATAAACTCTTTTTCATCGGCCGAATTTTCACATTGCACCCGAAGCACAACGCGCTCCTCATCGGCCGAAACAATGCCGAACCTCCGCCTGCCGAGCGGAAATTCGATTATCTGCCCCGCCTCCGGGGTAAAGATCCGCTCCGCCGTTCTGCGGACTTTCCGTTCCCCCGTTTTTCGGTTGATCCCCCACGCTTCCTCAATTATCCTGAATTTCATATTTATATTTCCTGTTTATATTTCTTTCCTGCTTCTCCCGCGTTTTCGGATGGTTTTGCACAGCAGGCCGCAAAACTCGGGGCTGAAAAACCATCGTTTAATCCTTTTCAATCTGTCTTTGGTTTCCGAACCCGCGCTTCAGCCTTTCCTCCGCTTCTTCCACGCCTGCTTCGGCGGCAATGCGGCACATCGCCTCCGCTTCCTCCGCCGTTATGCCCGCAGCCCCGTTATCAAACAACGCCGCAAAAGCATAGCAGGAATACGGGTTTCCCATTTCTGCCGAAAGTTTCAAAAGGCGCATTCCTTCGTTTTTATTACATTCACAGCCTTTACCGAAAAAATACATCATTGCAAGCTGCCCGGTCGCTCCGCGGTGCCCGAGCTTGGCAGCTTCGCAAATCGGCGCAAACGCTTCATCCCAATACCCGTTGGCGATAAAAGTCATGCCTTCGTTATATTTCATTTCTGCTTTCTTTTCGGTTTTGTTTCTGTGTTTTCCGAACAAACGAATTGCCATGTGTTCCCTCCGAATAAAACAGCCGAATGCTTTTCGCGTTGAATTGCGGTGATGCGCTCCACTTTCGTTTTTTCTCCGCCGTATGCGAAAAAGTCAGTCGCCTGTATATTTTTATTGTATCATATCCTCCGTGCCTTTGCAACAGATATTTAGAATATCCATAGCCGACTTTCGCAAAAACATGACATAGATTAGCAGTGTTTTAAGATTTTCATTTGCGCCGCACCGGCATTGACTGCCGCTTCCGCCGAGCAGTATAATGTAGAAAGCAAAGTATGACGAGGAGATATCTTATGATTAAATCCGCCTTTGAAAACAACCTTCCGTTTCCGTGGCTCACGCTTGCAGTTCTTGCGCTGTTTTACGGAATTTATTTCACCAAAATGCTTGTGCAGAAAAAGCACGGCATACGCACGCATCAAATCGGGCGGCGAAAAGAAAAAGCCCTTCACACTGTCGAAGTTCTGATGTCCGCCGCAACCTTCGGCATTGTTCCCGTGCAGCTTGCCTCCGTTCTGCTCGGGCTGAGCTGTCTGCCCGACAGTGCAAGGTTCACCGGGTTTCTTCTCGCGCTTTTGGGCGACGGCATCTTTCTTGCGGCTGTGCTTTTCATGAAGGACAGTTGGCGCGCAGGCATTCCCGAAAGCGACAAAACGGCTCTCGTTACGGGCGGGGTATACGCCTTGAGCCGCAACCCCGCATTTCTCGGGTTTGATTTTATGTATTTCGGAGTGCTGTTCATGTATTGCAATCTGTTTACGGCTTTCTTCACAGTGTTTGCCGTTGTCATGCTGCATCTGCAAATTTTGCAGGAAGAAAAGTACATGGCGGCAGCTTTCGGCGAACCGTACCTTGAATATAAACGAACGGTTTTCCGCTATCTCGGAAGAAAACCCCGAAAAAACAGCGGTGAAGCAGCGATACATGATCAGGGAGCAAAACATGAAAATTAACATTCGCAATTATCTGGAATCCGATTTTGATGCAATTGAGCGTATACACGATGCAGGACGGCGCACGGAGCTTCGGCTTGCAGGGTTGGAGGAGGCATTTCTTCCCCTGAGGATTGCAGCGGAGCGTGAAGGACTTTTCGAATATCCCGGGCTTTTTGTTGCAGAAGCAAACGGTTCCGTTGTCGGCTTTGCAGCCTGTTCCGAAGATGAACTTGCGTGGCTGTATGTTGATGTTTCTCTGTTTCTCTGTTTCGCCGCAGCATAGGCAGGCAGCTTGCAGAATACGCTCTCAAGAAATTTCCCGGCATTCACAGCATTGAGGCATTGGTCGGCAATGAACCCGCAAAATGTTTGTACGAAAACATGGGTTTTGAAGCTGCTCGGATCGTTTCCGGAAAAATGCCCGGGAACGAATGCTTTTCCGTGAAAGTGTACCTTTTTGAAAGGACTGCCTGAGCAGGGTTATCGATTCATGTTCGGATTTATTTCCCGCACCGAAGTTTCGGAAGCACAATGTTTATATGCAAAAACCCGGGCATTCTCGCTTATGCCCGGGTTTTGAATTGCAGCAACGGTTTCACCGTTTGATTTTTGCTTTCTGCGCTTCAGGGTTCATCTCACGCACCCGCACTTTTCATCTGTTCGCGATGGTATTGCAGTGTGTAAAGCTGATAGTATCTGCCGTGTTTCTGAAGCAGCTCATGATGATTGCCCTGTTCAACGATTTTTCCGTTTGAAAGAACAATGATATTATCCGCATGCTGAATCGTGGAAAGTCTGTGCGCAACGATAAGCATCGTGCCGATGTTCATCATTTTTTCAAGCGAATTCTGAATCAGCTGTTCGGTTTCGGTGTCTATATTCGCGGTCGCCTCGTCGAGGATCATGACGGCGGGCTTGTGGATTATCGTCCTTGCGAAAGAGAGCAGCTGCCGCTGACCGGCGGAGAAATTGTTGCCGCGTTCGCGCACGGGTTCATCCAGCCCGCGTTCAAGCTTGTTGATAAAGTGATCCGCGTTTACGTAACGGCAGGCCTCCATGACCTCCTCGTCGGAAATTCCCTCTTCGCGCAGCAGAATATTGCTGCGTATCGTGCCCGAGAAAAGGAAAACGTCCTGAAGCATCTGCCCGAAATGCCGGCGCAGCGATGCAGCCTTTATCTTTCGGATATCGATTCCGTCAATCAGGATTTCGCCCTTCTGGAACTCGTAGTTGCGGCAGATAAGCGAAAGAATCGTTGTTTTGCCCGAGCCAGTCGAACCGACAAACGCAACCGTGTCCTTCGGCTTGACTTTGAACGAAACGCCCTTGAGTACCCATTCGCCGGGTACATAACTGAACCAAACGTCGCGAAATTCAATCTCGCCGCGAACCTCGTCAAGCTCAATCGCATCCGGTGCATCCGTAAGCTTCGGTTTAATGTCCATAATTGTGAACACCTTTTCGGCGGAAGCAAATGCGGATTGAAGCCAGTTGAACTGCTCCGCAAGGTTCTGAATGGGGTTGAAGAAAGTGGCAATGTACATGTAGAACGAAACGATCGTGCTTGCCGTCAGCGTCTGCCCGAGGAATGTCGTTCCGTCAAGATAGCCCTTGCCGCCAAGGTAGAAAAGGCACATCACGGTTGTTATGTAAAGCATATAGACAAGGGGTCTGAATATGCCGAACACAAGTATCTGCTCCTGTTTCGCCTTGCCCAGAAGGTTGCTCCTTTTGTCGAACTCACGTTCCTTCGCCTCCTCGCGGTTGAAAATCTGAGTGATTTTGATGCCGGAAAGATTTTCGGAAAGATAGGTGTTTATATCGGTCGTTCTGTCTTTAATCTTTCGGTATGCTCTGCGCGAGAACTTGCGGAAGATAACGGTGAAAAGCACTATGAACGGCGCAATGCACAGCACCATCAGCGTCAATTCATAGTTCAGGAAAAACATTGCAACAAGGACGCCCGTCAGCACGAAAAAGTTCTTCACAAGATTCACAAGCAGCGTTGTGAACATCAGTGAAATTGCGTTCGTGTCGTTTGTGATGCGGGTCACAAGCTTTCCGATGGGAATCTCGTTCATCTGTTCGTGCGAAAGGCTCTCGATATGGGTAAAAAGATCCTCGCGCAGATGGGAGATGATTCGCTGACCTGTCTTTTGCAGCACAATAGCCTGAACATATGCGCCGACCATGGAAACAATCAGTATTCCTGCATACATTCCGACCATTATGAACAGTTTGTTCAGCTTGAAATCGGTAACGATCATATCCTCAATGCCGCCGATGATGAGCGGAGATACAATGTCGAATGCAATCGTGAACAGCATAACGATGCCCACGAAAACAAATCTCAGCGCATAGGGTTTTGCGTATGCCATAAGGCGGCGGGTAATCTCTCCGTCATTCATATGACGTTCAAACCCCATGGTTTGTTTTTTATCTTTTACGGTTGCATATGCAATTATAAGAACAACCGAAATCAGTCCGATAATGCCGCCCGCAAGCAGCAGGGGATAGTATTCATGCATAATCACTTACCTCCGAACTCATCCTCAAGCTTTTGCAGCTCAACGGTTTTGCGGTATTCTTCACAGCGTTCGAGCAGCTCATCGTGCTTTCCGACAGCGACAATGCGCCCGTCATCCATAAAGATAATCTTGTCCATATCCTGAATCGTTGAGATTCGGTGTGCAATAAGTATTGTCGTTTTCCCCGCACGTGTTTCACGCAGGTTTTTAAGTATCACCTGCTCGGTGCTCGTATCAACAGCGGACACGGAATCGTCAAGAATCAGTATCGGTGCATTCTTAAGCAGTGCGCGTGCAATGGAAATTCGCTGTTTCTGCCCGCCCGATACAGTCACGCCGCGTTCGCCGAGGACGGTGTCGTATCCGTCTTTAAACTCAACAATATTATCGTCAACATCCGCAAGCTCCGCCGCCCGTTTAACGGCGGCTTTGTTCGTTTCATCGAATGCAAAGGCGATATTGTTTGCGATCGTGTCAGAGAAAAGGAAATTGTCCTGCGGAACATATGAACAGTTTTCGCGAAGGGAATGCAGCGTAACGCTGTTTACATCGTGTCCGTCAACAAAGAGCGTTCCGTCCGGAACATTGTATATGCGCAGGATAAGGTCAACCAGCGTTGTCTTTCCCGCACCGGTCTTTCCCACTATGCCGACGTTTTCGCCGGGTTCGATCGTGAACGAAACATTCCGAAGCACATCGAATTCACCGTCCGGATAGCGAAAATTCAGGTTCCGCATTTCAATTTTGCCCTTCACCGAACCGATATCAACCGCGCCCGGAGCATCATTAACGTTTATTTCGGCATCGAGCAGCTCTCTTACACGGTTGAGAGAGGCTTTGCCGCGCGAAGTTTTTTCGATAAGCATCGAAACCGCCATGATCGGCCAGACTATGGAGCTGAAATATCCGATGTATTCAACAAGCTGTCCGGCATCGAATTTCTTTTGGTAAACAAGGTATCCGCCGTAGCCCAGAATGACGCAGATAACGGATTCCACAAGCAGTGAGATAAGAATGTTCAGCGTTACGGAAATTTTCGTATAATCAACGTTGACATTCTCGTTCAGCACATTCAGTTTGCGGAACGCTGCAAGCTCTTTAAGCTCCTTTACAAATGCCTTTATAACGGCAAAGCCCGAAAAACTCTCCTGTGCAAAATCCGACAGATCCGAAAAGGCCTGCTGGCGGATCTCCCATTTGCGCATCATGGCTCTTCCGACGATCGTGCCGATTATAAGCAGCAGAACCATGGGAATCATTGAAAGTCCCGTCAAAAGCTTGTCCATGCGCCACATTTTAACGAGTGCAAGAATGCCGAGGAATGCAGCATCAAGGAACATCATGATACCGTCGCCGAAACATTCCTGAATCGTGTCAAGATCGTTGGTGAAAAGGCTCATGAGATTGCCGACTTTGTTCACCTGATAATACTGCTGAGAAAGATCCTTGCAGTGATTGAACATTTTGTTGCGAAGATCCGTTTCGACGCGGATCGCCGAGCCGTAGAAGCAGACACGCCAAAGGAATCTGCCGATGACCATTATAACAATGATAGTGATTATCGGAAGACAAATATTATCCAGAAGAAAATCAAGGTTAAACGGCACATATTCCCCGTTCACAAATATGAGCTCGCCGTTCATGCCGTTAATAAGCATACGATAAAGCTCCGGTATCCTGAGCTGGAAGTAATCAACCAGGATAAGTGCAAGTACGCCCAAAATCAGCACGGGTGCATTTTTAATGTAGTAGCGATTGATGTGTTTCCCGAATATCAATTTCCTGTTCCTCCTGCAACCGTTTCACTTCAATCACATGGCTGCAACACATGGCTGCAACACATGGCTGCAATCTCTTCCCGAGCGTAAAAAAACGGCTGCCAAAAGCCAATTCGGCAACACATCGGGAGAGATTTCCCTTTCTAAATCGAAATGAAACAATAATTCATCTTTTATCTGTGATTATACTCCCTTCGAAGAAAAAGTCAAGCCCGGAGTTGTAATAAGGCGGGGTTTTCCGGGTCTGCCCTGTTTAAAGAGGCTTCAACACACCTTTTCGGCAAAAAAACTGCGCCGCAGGAGCTTTTCCTGCGACGCAATCCGTCGGTCATGTTGTTCAGAAATCTATTAATAATGAAGCTCTGCCGCCACTTGCATGAAAAGCAGGCAGAATCGGACTAATTAACAGAGAAACGGCAGCCTGCAAACACCCTTTTCAAAAAGGTTGATGCTTTTCGGCTGTCCTCAGCCCCTGCGCCTTGCGAAGCAGTCGCTGCAATAGATGGGCTTGTCGGTCTTGGGTTCGAACGGAACTTTGGTGGGTCTGCCGCATTCTGCGCAGATTGCGTCGTACATTACGCGGCCGGACTCGCCGCGGGCTGCGGGCTTGCGGTTCCTTCTGCACGCTTTGCAGCGAGCGGGTGCGTTGTCAAAACCCTTTTCTGCATAGAATTCCTGTTCACCTGCGGTGAAAGTGAATTCTTGGCCGCAATCCTTGCAAACCAGTACTTTGTCTTCAAACATTTGGTATAATACCCCTTTTTGTATTTTGGCACATGGAGTCGGCTGACCTGGTTTTTGCCCCCACACTCGCCTGTCGGTGGGTTCGCTACTGAGCTTTACGCCGCCCACTACTGCCACTCTCGCACCGCATTCGGTTTTGAATGCCGCACGACAGGACTTACATCTAAGCCGCACCATGCTCACGGGAACTTTGCCCCGCTTATGTGGATCGTTTCGCCTGCGACTGGCATCGACTTTCAACCACAGACCCGACTCCCCTGCCGCCCTTATTATACCGCCGTTCCAATCGGTTGGCAATATGTTTTTCCTGCAAAAAATAATATATGTGTCGTGTTTTTTCGCATGTCACGTCGGTTCCGAAGCAAGAGAAAATTTATTTTGTGTTTTTTTCCGGAATTATTTTGAATTTGCCGGTTCTGCACCGTATGCTCACAAATGCGGTGTGCTTTGTTTTGAGCTTTATTTTGAAAGGATGACTTTTCTTCCATTTCTGTTTTATTCCCCATATGCCGGATTTTGCAAAAACTGCATCCGCAGGCATGTAAAACCCGAAAGCTCTTCGGTTCAGGTTTGCCCGAAGTGCTTTCGCTGTCCGCGAAGCATTCGGATCATAAATCCGCGAAAATCGGTTGTCAAACACTTAGGCGCACAAAATTTCGACAATTCTATGAAAACACGTTGAAAAATCTGCGCATTCGTGGTAAACTATGGAACACCGATAAAACAAACGCTGTTTTTAAGCCTGTTGCAAGGTTTTCAGCAGGACGAATCCGTCCGATGCAGTGCCGTTGTGCGGTGCGGTGTGCTGCTTGAAAGCTTTTATATGTGCCGCAGCTTTAATACGGCTGCTCGGGTCGTAAATTCAGTTTATGGTTTGTTGTGATATTTTCAGTCACGGAAAAGGAAAGTTTATGGAAAGAACCATTACCGTCCGCGGAGTCGGCAATATCTCCGCAAAACCCGATTTCATCGTTATCGAAATGAATATCATGGGTCAAAGCAAAAACTATTCCGAAGCTCTGGCCGATGCTTCATCAGCGGTCGAAGCCGTTTGCAATGCCGCCGTTTCGGCGGGGCATTCAAAAGATGCGCTCAAAACCATAAACTTTGGTGTTTCATCCGAGTATGACAGCGTTCGCAATTCCAAGGGAACTTATCAACGCGTTTTTGTCGGATACAATTGTTCGTACAATACGCGCCTGTCGTTCGATTTTGACAGGGATATGCTTGAAAGAACATTGAATGCAATTGCCGAAAGCAAGGCCGAACCCGAGCTTTCGATTCGCTTCACCGTGCGCGATGGCTCTGCCGTAAAAAGCGCTCTGCTTGAGGCCGCCGCAGAAAACGCACGCGAAAAGGCGCAGATTCTCTGCCGTGCCTCCAGTGTTGAATTGGGCAGGCTGCTCACCGTCAACTACGATTGGAGTGAAATCGATTTAATATCCCCCACCGGTTATGCAATTGAGCGCGCTTCTCTCAAGCGGTCGGCAGCAGTCCCGGACTGCATCGAGCCCGAAGACATCAAAGTTCGCGATACCGTCGCATTCGTTTGGGAAATCGTGTAAGCAAACTCCCCGAAATAAGCTGAAAACACGGAGAAATTTATGAGAATTATTTTCGCAAGGCACGGAAAGGACGATGAACGCTATCGCGGCGGGTGGAGCGATCTCGAGCTTTTGCCCTCCGGAGTATTGCAGGCACAAAAAATGGCCGAAAAGCTAAAATCCTGCGACATTACCGAAATAATCGCCAGCGATCTTCCGCGCACCATGCAGACCGCCGGCATTGCAGGGGATGCACTCGGGCTGCCCGTGCACCCCGAACCGCGCCTGCGCGAAATCAACAACGGCAAACTCAGCGGAATGCTGAACACCGATGCACTGCGCGAATATCCGGGCGTTTTTTTCAGCACCCTCGGTTTCGACGAGCCTTACCCCGACGGTGAAAGTCCCCATGCTTTTTTTGACAGGATCAAAGCATGGTTCGAAGAGTTTGTCGAAAAAAACCGTAATCACAACGGAAACATTCTCGTTGTGACCCATAACGGCGTAATAAGCGTTGTTTACCACATCGTGAACGGTATTCCGTGGGACAACAGAAAGCATACGCACAAAACATCTTATTGCCGTCTCCGCGTTTACAATGTTGAGAATAACGAATTCGAGCGGCTGGGAGTGCTTCTCGGTGAACAACAGCCCTGAGGATTCCGGAGGTTATTCTTCTGCCGCATTCGGCAGCCTTTGCACGGCAATTTCCCCCGCCGTGCCGCGCGCTTCGACCGTCAATTTGTATTGTCCTGCGGCCGAAACCGGAAGTTCAGACTTTCCCGAATCCACATCATTGCCGAAATAAATCGGTTCATCGCCCTCCGCTCCGATGACAATATCGACCCTTCCCTTTTCAATTTCAAGCTCAACCGAAATCACATCACCCGCTTCGGCAGTGATAATATGTGCATCGGTTTTGCTCATCCTCGTGAACCGCAGGAAGAAATTATCTCGATTTTTTACGCTGTTCCCGTCAAAAACTTCGGCATTGCAGCCATTCCGCTTTCCACCTTCGCCGGTGAACCAAGTCAGAATGTGGGCAAGTCCTTCATCAAAAGCTACTGCGCCGTTTGCTTGGAGGGAACGGTGATCGTGCTGTTCTGCATCATCTTCTCGCTTTTTGCGTCCTCACCGCCCTCGGTAAACCCTGATGCGGCGGCGGTCACGCAGGTATGGAGTTATGTAGGCGAACTGTTCTTTAATATGCTCGTTCTCGTTGGATCGGTCAAAATGAGCGACCGTATTATCCGAGAGATGATGGGATTATAAAGGGCTGCGATGGAAAATCGCAACTTTTTTAATAAAAAGGTTGACACAGCCTGTCGCCATAAGTATAATAATATGATTTAGCTCACCAAGAGCTGAATGGACGGTTTGGGGATGAAAGGAGCTTTTATGTTTGAATATGTAGAAGATAAGAAATACCTAAGCCGTGTACGCAGCGTGTGCGGAGAAATTATGCAAGACTTTTGCCATACCTTGAAAGAGGACTATGACATAGGTTCAACCTTTTATCTTGTGGGCAGCGGCGCTAAAAACCTCATCGTGCAAAATGCTTCGCAGCCGATAGACTTGGACTATAACCTTGAAATTGTCCGCTGTGAAGATTTTGATGATTGCCGCAAACTCAAAGAATGTGCGAGGAAAGCCTTTAATAAAGCCCTATCTATGAACGGTTGGGGCGATTGCGAGGATTCAACTTCCTCGCTCACAACAAAGCGTCGTTATTTCAGTCAAGGCAATCAGACTTTATTTTCAATAGATGTCTGTATCGTGTTTACGGATACACAAGACCGAATGTATCGACTGATCCACGAAAAAACGGGGTTCATCTATTACGACAGATACTATTGGAATCAAGCGCCGAATTCTTCGGGAATACTGGAAAAGGTTGATTTCATTAAACGCAAAGGGAAATGGAATTTAGTCCGAAAACAGTATTTGCGGCTCAAAAACAAATATCTTACGAGCAACGACTATAATCATCCGTCCTTTATTTGTTATATCGAAGCGGTCAACAATGTATATAATTCAAGAATGAGCTGGAAATAAGCAATCCGGCTTTACGAAAGGGGCTGTTGCAAAATCAAGTCATATTTGCAGCAGCCTCTTTCTTTTTTAGGAGGGCAATCCGTGGAGTGCCGGACATTACATTTTTCGGTTCAAGCGAAGCCGGCTCATGCAGAATGCCTTTATCGGTTGAAATGCGTTTTTCTGCTTCATCTTTTTGACGGCGCATTGTTTTTGAAAGTTCTGTTTTACGGTTCTCGTACTGTCCCTTAAAGCAGTTTTCCCTGCGGGAGCAGCCGGAACAGTCCTCACAAACATAATAACTTTTCAATATCATGCAGCCGTTATCAGTCTTTCCGGTTCTGTCATATGCATGAAGCAGTCTTTTGTCATTCGGTCATGTAAAGCTGTCACTCTCCGCATTGTACGGCATATCATCCTTGTGATAGATTTTTTTCTTGAATTTCCTTGTTTTCTTCAGTTCATGATCCGCCGGTTTGATGTATGCATTTTGCTCCATGCTTTCAAGGTAAGTGTAGTTTTCCTCGCTTGCATACCCTGCATCCGCAACGATATTGCCGTGCCTTCGGCCGGTTCCTTCCGCTGTTCGTTCAAGAAATGGTATCAATGTTGTTGTGTCAGTCGGGTTCGAAAATAATTCAAGACCAACTATATACTCGCTTTCAACGCCTATTTGAAGATTGTACCCGGGTTTGAGCTGTCCGTTTCCCATGTGGTCGTCTTTCATTCTCATAAAAGCTGCTTCGCGGTCCGTCTTTGAATAACTCTTCCGATTAAATACCGGATCGTTTTCGTCAATCATTGCTGCAACATTTATTGGCATGACTGCTTGATTTTTGCTCGTTTTCATTGTATAATCAGATCGCTTTCTGTTGGTTTTTGAGCAATTTAATTATACACGAAAGCAGCAAACCGGACAACCCTTCTTGAGTTGCCCGGTTTTGTTTTGGGGGCTAATGCAACAGCCTCTTTGAGCTTGTCAGTATTTGATTGTTTCGATTCCGCACCGTGCTCGCACCGTGAAAGACATTGATTCTACTGACTTCTGCAATGTTTTCTTATCCGATGCTGCCGTTTGCGGAACGCTGTTTTTTTATTTGCATCACAGCTTATCCGAGCAGTTCAATGCCGAGTGCGTGACGCAGTATCCTGACAGCATCATTCACCGTTACCTCACCGTTGAAATCGACATCGGCAAGGCGGCACTGATTCTCGGTGAGTTCAATAATGCCCATCGCTTTACGAAGCACCATAAGAGCATCAATGCCACTGATGCAGCCGTCCATATCGACATCTCCGAGCAAATGGTAGACGGTAGAAACTGTCATATCGTTCATAACGGGTTCTCCGTCGTAATCCCATCCGCAGAAGACATAACCCTGATGTTCAGGTGCAACGGGGAATTCGCCCGAATCGATAACATCTCCCCTGCCCACAGTCAGCGTGCCGATAACCGCATTGTTGTTGAGGCTGTCAACGAAAGTCACTGTGTAAGCAGTCATGGACCAGCGTGCGTTCAGTGTGATATTGCCGTCAACAAGATAAACAGTTTCATCAGTATACCTTGTGCCGTTCTCATCAAACCAACCTATGAAGTCAAATCCTTCACGGGTGGGAACAGGCAATGTACCAACGGGTTGACCGTAAGTTACTGTGATTTCCGCAGGACTGACTTCACCGCCGCGTGCGTCGAAGGTGATGGTATAGTCGTTAATCGTCCACGTTGCTGTATATACAACGTTTTCGGTAACAAATTCCGCAACCTCGGGTGTCCACCCCGCAAATGAATAGCCTGCACGCATGGGAGTTCCGTTGAAGTTCGGAGTATGCGAACCCTCCTGAGCAAAGTACTGCTGATCTGCAAAGATAACTTCGCCATCTACACCATCGGTGTACCTTACAGAATAACTCGGAGTTGAGTTAATAGCAAGGCCGTTGATGTCGATACCGCTGCCGAGAATGTCCACAAAATGAGTCTCTCCGGTGTCCGTCATTGAGTAGATGTTGTTTGAAGCATCCGTTATGTAGAAGAGATTGGTTGTTGCATCATAAGCCATTTCGGTTGCACCCGCATAGACATTAACGCCAACGCCCGACATAACGACTGTCCTGTCCGTAAGATACTTGTCGGAGTACCTAATAAGCTTGGGAACAGAGGTTGCCCAATCATTGCCCATTGCGTAAACAGCACCGTCCTTCACTGCAACACCGACCATTGTGCAGTAATCGGAATCCATAATGTAACCGGACATGTAATTTGTTCCGCCCGCCTGCAGAGTTGCAGTATTGTATTGGAACATATAGAATCCGCCGACCGCATAAAGAAGTTCGTTATCCGGATCGTATGCAATATCGTTGATGCCCGTCCATGCTTCGAGACCGCCTAAGCTCACGCTTTGGCGGGTCAGTATGTCGTATCGGTAGAGTTGATAAGAAGCTCCGCTTTCAACGACATAGAACAGGAAGTTATCGCCGTATGCAAGACCCTTAATCATCGAACCGCCGCTGAATTCAGCGATGGTTATCGCCGTCTGCGCGGGCAGAGCGGGATTGAATGCGATCAAAGCATCTCTGTTTGCTGAAACAGTGTATGCAACGGAGGAAGCCCCGGGCTGTTCAACTATTTCAACCGTGCATTGTGCAGATACACCTGTTTGGTTGCTTGTGACCGTTATTACAGTGCTGCCGACTGCAGCACCGGTTACAAGACCGTTTTCGTCAACGACTGCAATACTTTCATCAGCCGACGTCCAAGTTACGCTCGTATCTGCCGCGTTTGAAGGACGTACCCTCGCTTCAAGCTGTGCAGTTCCGCCTACATAAGTGCGAGCAGAAGTCTTGTTAAGCAATATGCCGTTAACGGTGCTCTGCTGCAACTCACTCTCATCCGGAATGAAGGCCATAAGTCCTAAGAATGCTTCACCGTACTTAATGGATGAACCTTCGCGTGTGTAGAGGCTGATTCCTCCGAGATTTACCGAATACGGTTCCTCGCCAAGTTGAATCATTACAACGCCGCTTGCATACTTAAGCCCCTGTGTGCTGTATGTTGCATTGAGATACAGTCTGTTCGTACCATAGTCATACGCCATCTGAGGATTGTACTGCATGTTGCCGTAGTAGTTGTTGCCCGTGAAGACACCGGCGCCTGCAATCGTCATGAACTCCTCATACTCGCCCGTCACCTTATCCACCGTATATATAACGGTCTGTGAAGAGTCGTTTGAAGGAGATCCTGCTGCATAGAGCTGTCCCTGCGCATCACATGCAAGAGCATATACAGGTCTGTTAAAATCGAGCTGTGCAATAACGTTTACACTGCCGGTATTCAGGTCAACCGTCACAAGCGACGCAGGGCACTGAACTGCCTGATCGGTGCTGTACTCGTAGGTATGGTGAAGCGTAAGGCCGTACAATGTACCTGCTGCATAATCCATTGCAAGTGCGGTAATCTGATCATTGTAAGTATCAATGTTCGCCGTACCTATTGTCGTGTAAGCCGAGAGGTCGTTTTCATCGATCCTGAGGAAAGCTCCCTTATCATTGAAGGCATAGTAGTAACCGTCATAGTAAACGCCCGAACGCAGCGAGTAGACGCTTATCATGCTCTTGTCAACAAGCATGTGCCTAAGGTCATAATCATTGCCGTGAATCCAGAAATCATAGTAGCTTGTTCCTCCCTGGTCGAGGTTAAGGAAGGCCTTAAATTCGCCGGCTGCTTCAAGAACCGTAATCTCTATGGAGTCAGTGTACAATGTGTCATCGTTTTTGTTTCTCGTCGTAACCGTAACGGTTGCCGTACCAATGCCCATAAATGTCAGTTTGCCGAATCTATCGACAACGACAACTTCTTCGTCGGAAGATACCCATGTTTTAACCTGGTTGGTAGGTCTGAGAGGTTCCGTCACAACGTTGAGTTGGAGCGTCCCTCCGGCAAGACCTACAGCCGACTCACCGTTGGTTATCGTAATGCTTTCAACGGGGATGATCTGCGTTTCAGGTTCATTGTCGGGAATGGTGAAAATAACCGTTTGCTCTACACCGGCCTTTGTTGACACATCGCCCATGTCAATAATGGTTGCGGTCGTCCTGTCGGGTTCCCATTCGTCCGGACCGAGTGTGACAAGGTAGAGGGGTGAAAGTCCCTTGTTCATACACGGGTTCCAATAGATGTTGCCGGTGTTGTAGTCATAAGTCATGCCTGCATAGAACCAGCTGTCACCCGAAGCACTGCCGAGACGGGTTGTTGACAAAGTATCGGCATCAACAGAGTAAAGAGTTGAACTCATGTCTGCAATGACGATCATTCCTTCTGCCGTGACGCACATTGCCGTTGCAATGGCAGGTCCGCCAATATCGCCGGAGAAAGTTCCGAGCGGGTCAATCGACCCCGTTTCAAGATCCACAATGCACAAACCGCCGTTTGTAAGATCAACGCCGTACATACGACCGGTGTTGTAATCAAAGCCGATGTTTCCAACTTCAATACCGATGGTGTATCCGATTTCTTCCGGTTCGCCGATTACAGTTTCAGCGGGAACCGCACCCTTTGTAACAGGACTGCGATAAAGCACCGAAGCACCGCCGAAAGTTCCGTCCGGAGCGGTACGTGCCTGCACCATTACAGTGTAAACATATCCGTTGTAATATGCACCGCCCTGCCAGAGCGCATTGGCAGTGACATTTTCTCCGGATGCCGGATCGTAATATGTTACCATGGGTTTTCCGAGTGATGTTATTGCAGTGGGTGTTTTGTCAGCATACGTGAACCATGTGAATCGGTTGCCGATGTTTGAAAAATCTTCAACAACAAAGCCGTAGAGGGCATCCTCCGCTTTCACGACTTTGATCTTGCACTCCGAACTGTAATCCACCCAAGTGGGTACCGTTGTGCCGGTTTCATTATCCCAATGATAGGGATCCCATACCTGACCCGTTGCGGTGATAACTGCGTCTCCTTCCGAAACTGCCGTTACAAAGCCATTGGCATCAACAACGGCAATGTTCTCATTTGATGTTGACCACATGACGCCGTTTGCTTGTGCATTCCACGGCTGCCACGCGACTTTAATCTGACGAGTCTGATTTTGAACCATTGTTGTGGAATACGGCTCAAGTGAGAACCCGGTCGCATTGATTCCCATTTGGAAGAGATCGGATTCAATGCTGTTGGGAATGAACAAACATGTTTGACCGCCGGGGCCATAGGTTCCGACTTCGGTGCATGCAGCAGTTTCGAGGTTGACGGTATACGTTACGTTAATATTTACATATACGGCACCCTGAGGAACCTGACTGTGTGCAAACCAGTACATTGTATCCGTGTTGTGGTCGTAGCCCATTGACTGAATAACGTTTGCTCCGCCAAAACCCGGATAATTTACAAAATCTGTTTCCCCAATGAGTACGGTTTCCGCACCGTTGCCGGCTGTGTTGAGTTCCAATGCATACAGACAGCCGTTTGTACCGATACCGTAGATGCTGCCTTCGGTCGTTATTCCGAGACAGAGAATCTCCGATGAACCGTTTTCGCCCGTGATCGGCCCAATCTCGTCAACAAAGACCTGGTTGTTCCACTTGGAAGTCCAAATCTTGTACAATGCATTGTAGCCGTCGTCCTTTCCGTCGTTATTGTTATCTCCCTTGTATGCCCAACCGACGGCAAGAAGGAAGTCGGTTCCGGAAGCGGAATCCCACGGATCAAGCAGAGCTGTTCTTGTATCGGAGTAGTCCATTGCCATATCGTAAAGAACCCATACGCCGTTTTCGCCGACTTTGCCGCTTTGAGCAACAAGAGTCTTTGTTTTCCAATAGGTTCCCGACGGAGTCACCAGCTCCAGTGACCCGGTCCCCGCATTCTGCGCGATAAGATAGCCGTTAACATATTCGGCTGAATAATATCTGTTCGCAGAATCGAATGTTTCGTTTCTCGCATCGGAGAGGTCAGTTTTATTCGCACTGAACCAACCGCCTTCAACCGCTGCCGCATCGTAAGTCTCACATCCGTAAATGCGGCTGCTGTCCAACGCAGCGGGACCTGTGTCGCCGCCGGTATGATCGCCGAGGTTAAGGAATGCATCGATAACAGTTTCGTTGCAGGCGTAATCAGCAACAACAACGGTAAATTCATTGCCGAAGCCGGTAATGTCAAACCTTCCGCTGAAAACTTCTCCCGGAGTGTTTTCAACCTCGAACTTGCCCATGATCGTGCCGTTGCTGCTTTCAAAAAGAACTGCCGCAATGTAGCGATTTTCAAGCAGCTCAAGGTTAAGATAGGTACGTCCGTTTTCTTCGTCGAAAGAAACTGCGGATTGCAGATCCGCGCCATTCAGTATTTGCGGTGCGGCGGAGTCGAGAGTCACATCAAATACGATGCTGTCGTCAACAAAATCGTCGCCGTCATCGAGGTAGGCTTCCATTTTGTATGTTACAACAGTTCCGTCGGGAAGCTCGTTGCCGTCCAAGTCTTTCCCGTCCCAAACGTCACCTTCTCCTGCAAGCAGGTAGCCAGGAATAACCTGTCCGTAAGCAGCGTTATAGTAGCTCTTTGTCTGGTATTCTCCGCTGATGTCAAAGTAAACATCGCCCGTATTCCTGTCGGTCACGGTGATCCGGAGAGTGCGCGCATTTCTTAACATACCGTAATCAATTTCAGCGAGGGGATTGCTGTAGGAAAATGCATTATATGCATCTCCTGCTCTGCCGGTTCTGATGTACGGGTTTGTGCCGAGCTGTGCGTTGTTGGTGAATATCCTGACGGGATAGAGACTGTATTCCGATTCTTTTTCGCTGTCGAAAATGTCCGCCGCGGACCAATCGCCGTAGAAACCGACAATGGGCATTACCAGCGAAACGGGTTGCTCAGCTTCCGAACCTGAAACAGGAACGGCATAGACAAAGCCTTCAACGAATATTCCGTTGGGGAATCTGTTCATGTATTCTTTGTCGGCATCAGTCAAACTGATTTCCGCATTAACCGTTACACTGCCGTTTGCCGGAACGTTAACGGTATTTCCTCCTTCAAACGTTACACGGGTCGTAAGACCGTAAGGTGCAGCGGCAATAAACCTATCTCCGTAAATGCTTTCAGTCAGAAGAGAACTGTCAAGCGTATAGGTCAAAACTTCGTCCGTGAGGTTGTTGATTTCGAAACTGAAATTGAAAATGCCGTCTTTACTGTCATTATCTCCTATTTCAGCCTTCGGTCTTCCCTCTGAAGAAGAAGTGCCGGTAAGGTATGCCTTTGTTGTGGTTGCCTTAACCAAATCGGCAAGGCCGCTGCCCTGTGCACGAGGTGAATACTCAAGTGTGTCGGTTGCAAACAGGGGATTTGCGGTGCTCATAAGCAGAGCCGCAGCAACTCGCCTTTGTTCAGCCCCGGAAAGTTCAGGATAGTTTTCATCCAAATACTGGATAAGAACAGCCATTGCACCTGCAATCTGCGGTGATGCCATCGACGTTCCGCTCATGTTTCCGTAATAAGAACCCGATATTGCAGGATCGACCGTCGAATAAATACTTCCGCCGACGCCTGAAATTTCAGGCTTAAGCTTCAAATCCGGGGTTACTCCCCAGGAAGAGAAGCTGCTTATCGTTCTGTCGATATGGAAAAGCTGTGTGTCCGCATTGCAAACTCTGAACACGGCATTGCCTGATTCTGCTTGGGTAAGCAAAGCCTGACCTGCCGCTTTCGTTACGCTGACAGCAGGGATATTGCCCGCACCGTCATTTATCTGCATGTTTACAATGCCCATGGTGTTGTTGTAAACGACACATGCAATTGCACCGTTAGCCTGAGCTATGCTCTGCTTTTCAGGGAAAGAATTGCCTCCTCGTGAAACAACGGCGACCTTACCGTTTACGTCAATGCCTGCATAATCTGCCTCAGTGCCGTAACCGGGAACCATAACATATTCAAGTTCACGGTTTCTGAAATTTGCAATGAAGCTTGTTGCAGAGGTTGCTGCTGTATCCTGATAGCCGAAATCCGCCCCGCCGACAGTGATGTACAGCTGTTCGTAACCGTCGTTATCAACGGAAGCAACGGAGATGGCAGCACTGTACGTTGACGGAGTACCGACGAGACCGGTATCGGGGTTCGGAAGAAGAGACATGTTCATGCCCCACCTGTTGCCGTATGCATTGTTTGTATCGTTGCCGGCAGCGATAATAACCTGAATGTCGGATTCGAGGAATTTGTTCATCGTTTCCATCATGGTGGGAACATCGGTAAAGCCTGCTGCAGCACCGAGTGAAAGGTTTACGGTATCGACTTCAAGCCTTACGCAGTCTTCCATTGCGGCAAGTATTGTTGCCCAACCTGCACCGCCGCCGGACTGGAAAACCTGCATAACGACAAGCTGTGCGTCCGGAGCAACACCGACAGCCTTACTTCCTTCGATCTTGTTTGCCGCAGCAATACCTGCAACATGCGTTCCGTGATCCGAACCTGCATATGTGTTCGATACGTCAAAATCAGCTGTGGCATAATTGAAGATGAACGGAAGCTTCGTGTTGTAATACGAGCGATTAAGCTTCGGGGTGCTTTTGCCCGCATTAAGCGTATACCAAATATCATCGACGCTCTGTCTTGTGATAGGGTCATCAAGCTTGTCATCGGGCAATGCGGCGAAATTCGGGTGTGTAACAAGGATTCCTGTGTCAAGAATCGCTATTCTCATGCCCTTTCCGCCGTAGCCGGAATTGTTGAGTATGTCCGAACCGATCATCGTTGAAGCGTTGTTTGTAAGCGGTGCAAGATCATAATCCGTTTCCGGCAAAGCAAAAGTCGGTGCAACATAAACGCTTTCAACACCGTTGAGTGCCTCAAGCTTTTTCCTGTTGCCGTATGCGGTCGTGACGGAAAAGCCTGTCATTGCAACCGTATAATCAAAACCAAACTCGTGCTTTGATTTGCCGAGAGCCTCAGCTGCCTGCTTTTTCGCAGAATCAATCGCCTTGAGTTGTTTCGACTCCTGAGACTTGACTGCCTCTGTTCTTTCGGAAATTTCCCTTACAGAGTAGTTTCCGAGCAATGAGGCGGACTTCAAAACAACTATGAATGTCACCTCGTCGCCGGATCTCAACGATGCGGCGGCATCGTTTTCGGAGAAGGGGGTGCTTGAAAGCTCGAACCTGTCGGTATTCAGCTTTCCATGATGTGTGTTCGCAGTCGAACCCTTGCCTTCACGTCCGGTCGCAAAGCCGCTTTTACTTTCGCGTGCCGTGAGGGAAAGAGGCCCATCGGCTGTGCCTGCTATGCTGCTGCTTGTTTTCGCGATCAAATTCATCGGAAAACAGCTGACGAGCATAACGAGAGTCAGCAATAGTGCCAAAACTCTTCTCTTCATTAGTGTACCTCCTTGTGATTAATACTGATGTTCTTTCGGGCAATCCAACCGAAAGGATCCATCATCAAGCATATATTAACATAGTATACCTTTTGTGTCAACAGTTTCGATGTGGGTATACCAATTATTCTCGGCGCCGATGATTGGCTGCACACGGCCTGCAAAAACATTTACAGCCGTTATAGGCAGCAGAGGGAGAAATACGCAGCTTTACGGCAGGAGCAGAGCGTGAGTTGTCAGAGCAACATTCTGTCAACATGACATAATTCGCTGTCCGCACCTTCTGTCCCCAAGGTGAGACGGATGAAACGGCACGGCGAAATATCGGAAGACGATTCCAAACCGGCAGGACTTATGAACTCTGCACAACGGCATCCTGCCCGCAGTGCAGACGCATAAAGCCGATGCTCGAGGCGTCGCGAATACCGTTCAGAACAATGGACGTGTCTGAGCATGCGGATTCAACAACAAGGAAGATCCGATCACCACGGCTGCAGAGAACAAGCCGGTCGTGACGACGCTGCGGGATACAAAATGATGACTTTCCTCCGGAGAATTTTTTGTTTCAGCGAAACAACTGTCCCTTGTGACAGTGACAAGAGTCGGAATATGCATTATAATGGTATCATAAGATGCTCGGTACGTCTTTCAATCGTTAAGCGATCGGAAGTTGCTATTGCAAATTAGGAGTAAAAAATAAAAATAATACATGCAAACTTGCAAGACCGCTCGTCGTCACCGTAGTGGCTGCGGTCATCGCAGGCACTCTCGGCATCATGACATCGGCAGAGGGCTGTACGATTGCCCGGTATGTCGGCGTCAAGTACTCTGCTTCCGAGTGTCGCGGCAGAGAACGACTACGGTTCGCTGGGCAACCCCTATAGCTTCAGCGACCCCCCGATGGTGCTGTTCAACGGAGAAACCATCACGGAATACTCCGACATATACCCCGGCAGTACCGTGGAGAATATAAAAACCGGCAGCAGCCTGACGGTATGCCGGAAAACAGCGGACGGCGGCAGGATGTCCGCGAAATATGGCAGAACGAGCGAGAAAGCCATCTGCGCGCTTCTCAAGTCCCTTTACCCGATTCTGCCGAGAAGGAGTCACAATGAATGAAAAACCTAACCCCCCAAAGAAAGATATTTATTCTTATCTGGCGGTGCTGCTCTGCTTCGCCTTGTTTGTTGCAGGCGTCTGCGGCATCGTCTCGAGCAGAACCGCAAGCCATGAGTACAAGAACTCCGACGACGTGCGTGAGGTCAGCGCAGTCGTTCAGGATTACGAGCCAATCGCGATAAAGGACTCCGACGGCAACACAACCGATTGGAAGTACGAAGCCAAGCTGTCATTTGACGTCGAAGGAAAAACCTACACCGGAAAGGATACTTTTTACAGAGATATAAGCTCCGGGGACAAGGTCACGGTCGAGGTCTATCGAACCGGAAAGGGCGAGTATAAGCTCGTTCCGGAAGGCAATCCTGCGGATTTCCTTCTGTACTGTATGGCTGTTGTTGTCGGCGGTTTTCTGACTGTGGTGATGACACACAGCGTTGTGGCACCGGGCAAAAAAGAAGAAGCCGGGGAAAAAAGCGGTAATAACAAGAACAAGAGGTAGTTATGAGTCTGTCAGATGCATTCTGGATAGCGGCGGCCTTTGCCGTGATCTGTGCGTATTATATCGGCGAAAAGATCATTGATATCGATTTCTCGTGCTTTCTTGCGAAAAACAGGAAAAAGGCGAAGTATGAAAGACTTCTCGCAAAGCGTGAAACGCCGCTTGCAAATATGGGACTGCGCCGCAATATCCGAAACGCATATGAAAATGTTTTGTGCCCCCTTGCCAAAGCGGATAAAAGCCTGCTGCCGATCAGGATGGATAAAACCTTCCGCAGACGCATCGAGCTCCAGATCGACAGTCTCGCAAGGCACAGCCTTTACCGTGACATCCGCGTGGCTGACCTCAGTCCGGGACAGAAAATCGGGTTCCGGACATGGGAGGACGACGGCAGGGAATGGCGTGAAGCCGAGCTTGAGTGCTGCGCACTTGAGCGCCTGATCTCCGCGAAGAACTCTGAGGTCGAGCACGAGATCTACCGAAAGCACGCCTGTCTGCGAGTCCTTCAGTCGCGGCATGTTCAGACGGTTGACTGCGGTAACGGCAAAAAAACCTTCTATGCCGGAAAAGCCAAGGTGATCTGCCCGTCATGCGGTGCCGAGGTCACGCTCAGCAGTCAGCAGGTAGTCTGCGAATACTGCGGCGCAAGGATTCAAACGGATTTTTACGACTGGCAGACCGAGGTTTTTGAGATCTACGAGCATATCGGGAACAATCTCAGAAAGTTTTTGCTGCTGCTCGGGTGCATGACGGTACTGTTTCTTTCCGAATTTCTCTGCCTCTACCTGATAAAGGATACCGAGATATCCCTGGCGGCAGGTGTGGGCACGGCGATTCTGGTGCTTGCGGCACTGACGGCTCTGGCGTTTGCCCGGAAGCTGAGGCACGATAAGCTGGCGAAGCGGATTGAGCTTTATTCGGAAAACTACCTCCGCTCCTGCATAACCGAAGCTCTTTACAAGGACGCCGGCAGCGATGAGCTGCTTGACTACAGCGTAGGTACGATCATTCTGAAAAAAGTCGTCAACACGGAGGACACAACCACGATAACCGCCGATGTCTGCGTAAGCGAAACGTATCTCCCTGAAAACAAAAAACCGTACACAAAGAAAACCGGAAGAACACTCACTCTGCAAAGAGCAAGACACCCCGATAAAAGAAAGACTGACGGAAAGCTTTTCATCGAAAAGGACTGCCCGTCCTGCGGAGCCAATTTCATTCCTGACGAAAAACACTGCTGTTCGTTCTGCGGATACAGTCTCGATGCGGATAACGCCAAATGGGTCGTGCTGACGGCCGACAAAAAACAAGGAGGATCCTTATAATGGGATTATTCGACAAAAAATACTGTGACAACTGCGGTGCTTTGAAGACCGTGCCTGTTGAGGCTGATGCGGCTCGGACTTCTGTCAATGAGACATGGGTCTGCCGTTCCTGCGGTTCTGAGGGTCAGTCGAAAAAATTCTGCGAGAACTGCGGATGCGCGAGGCCGGCTCCTAAAACGGTGCGCTGCGTGTCCTGCGGCTGCACCCCGGAGAATCAGGCAAAGCCGCCGAAGTTCTGCCCCGAGTGCGGCAAACCGCTGTCCTGACGCTATGAAATGCCGAAGATTATTGAGGGCGGTGATAATAATGTCTGCTGTTTTTACGGTATCCGCGCTGTTCGGCTGTGGAGGGAGCAGGAAATACACGGTCGATGATATCATTGCTTTCCACACCTCCTGCTGCGGCATGGAAAGCAATCCGGTGTATGCTTTCGCGCTGCGAAAGCAGGATGAAAACTGGCTCTTCTCCGCAAGCTGCTGGGTCAAGAGCCGGGAGGACTATTACACATCCTTCAGTTCCTTCCCGATACCGACTGAGGAAGCGGAGAAATTCCTTGAGATCATCCGCGAGGAAGACGAGATCAGGCGGCTGCGGAAATACCGCAATCCGATACGCTTCTTCCACATAGCCGACGAGCCGATGCGCAGCTCCGGAATGACTTTCACCGACGGAAACAGCATCGATAAAGAGACCAAGCTTTGCGACAGGGCTGTTGACTGCCTGCGCGACCTCGCCGACAGACACTATGAAGCCGCTGAAAAAGCCGAGCCGCCGGAGGATGTCGATGGTATTACCGATCGGAGTGTGTATTTCACGGATTTCAGCCTTGCCGGCGGGAGAAGTATCAACTCATCCCTCCCCGTGCCGGATGAGCTCAACTGTTGCCTTTATGGGCTTGCGGGGGCACAATTCCTGACTGAGGTCAATATCAGCCGTGGCTGCATGGATCATTCCTCATCATACTCGTTCAGTCTCGAAAAAACGGAAGACAACTGGTTTCTGTCCTTCGACTGTGCGGCAGATTGCGTAGGATATCATACGAATGCTGAAAAGATTCCTGTCGATACCGAAGAAGCAGAGGAAATACTCCGAACAGTCAGGGAAAGACGTCTTATAAGCGAGGTTCTGTCATATGAAGCACCGTCGGAAAGCGACGTATATGTTCTTGACGAAACCACATACAACACATCGTTTGCTTTTTCGGACGGCAGCTCAGTGCACGCCCCGATAAGCGCGGGCAGAGAGTTGACCGACGCATTCTATTCTCTTGCGGGCAGAAAAATCAAAAAATAAGTCGGTTCTTTCGGGAAATGAAAACGAGAACTGTAATGGCTGACAAGTGTGCGATTTGCTGAGCGGAAATTAATATGTTCCAAACCCGGAAGCTTTAAGACGGAAACCGCATCTGCCCTTCACCTGCTTCTCCGGCTCGACGCCTGACAACAACTATACGCCGAGCCGGCCATATACGCTCGTCATCGGGTCGAACCACGTTTCAAACGAGGAGCCCGGCTGCATGAAGCTCTTCATCCCCTGCGGCGGAGCGTATTCCCCGCACCCGATAAAGCTGCGTCAGCGTGGTTCCGACGGCAAGTGGTTCCTGTGGGAGCCAGTACCTGCTGACCGGCGTCCGCACACCGAAATCCGAGACCCCCCGGGCATAACCCGCCTTCGGGATCAACGATAAAACGACCAACAGAGAGGAGAAATTACAATGAACATTATCGGAAAATGGAAAGTCAAGGAGCTGCTCTTCCCCACCCCCAACGGCATGGCGTCCTACACGCCGGAAAATCTGCCGGTGGGAGATCACGCTGACGAAATCATCATGCTGCTCATGAGCATAACCCAATTTACCGAGGACGGCCTCATGAAAACGCTGATGCGCGTACCCGAGGACAAAATCGAGCTCGCGAAGTCGCAGGGCGCCGTGATCGACGAGGACGGTTTCGCCGCAATCGAGCAGACCACCTGGAAAGAGAAGGACGGTAAGTTTTACTACGATACCAAAGTCAAAGGCGAGGTCCTCGGAGAGACGGTTGACCCGTTCGCCGAAATACCTGTGGATGAGAACGGCTGTCTGACCATCGCGTATGGTACGATGATCCTCGAGCGCGTCGGAGACCGATGCGCCCCGAAGGAGTGATCCTCATGTCCGTACCGATAACTTCCGAGGACTGCGGAAAACTCCGGGAAAGCCGTACGCAGCCTGTGCGTCCGTATGACGGTGACGACATGATCAATGTACCGATAGATCAAAGCGTACTGTACGGCGTATGGAAGAACGACGACATCAAAGCCGTGATCGAGGTTTCAGGTGATAAACCGCATATGATCGTCACCGAAAACGGAAAACTCATTTTTGAGGGAGACGTAAGACTGCAGAAGTTCGGAGATCTCCGCTTCACCGACGGGAAAGACGGCGACGGAAATGAATCCCACGCGCCATACGCAGCTCTTATGTTCAGTCGCAACGAGAATGTCTACAAGTACCGCCCTCTTTTTGAAGGCACGGTGATCACATTCACAAAGCAAGCGGAATAAAAACCAAAGAGGTGCTGCTGCAAATTCAAGTCATATTTGCAGCAGCACCTTTCTTTTTTAAGGAGGGCAGTCCGGGGGTGCCGGGCATTAGCATTTTCCGGCTCAAGCGGTGCGGGCTTAAGCGGAAAAGCGTGATTTTTGAGTACGGCAAACAGACCTGCTCGGGCAGCCCGCTTTATATCTGTTTTGTGCAAATTAATTATGTGAAAGCAACAAACCGGGCAACCCTTCGTGAGCTGCCCGGTTTTGTTTTTGGGGCTGATGCAGCAACCCTTTGTTCTTCCTTAATACAGTCCTCTGCCGGTCCTCGTGCCTTAAGCAGGAACGGGAGATGCCTTTGTCCGTCTCAGCCGCTTGGCGGCACCGCAGTGAGCAGAAGCGGAAATTCTTTCCGAACTATGGTGTTTCTCACCCGGCAGGATAATCTGAGGCTTACCCCTTATCGGAAGCAAGAACCTGGTCGATGAGCTTTTGCAGCGTTTCCGCCTGCTTCTTTTCCGTAACGGCACCTACAATGGGCTCACCGACGATATTGCCGCTGCGGTCTACCACATAAGTGGTGGGGTAAGCGAAGATGTTCGCGGTGAATTTTCCGGCTTCACTGTCAGAGTCGAAGTACACGTTCCGGTAGGTTGCTCCCTTCTTGGACAGTACATCTTTTGCTTCGGAAATTGCCGCTTCGTCTCCGCCCAATGTGAAGGAGTTGATGCCGATGAGCGCACCGCCCTTATTTGCAAGTTCTTTGTTCAATGCGTCAAGCTCGGCAATTTCCCCGACGCACGGCCCGCAGGTGGTAAACCAGAAATTCACCACCGTGACAGCATTGCGGGAAAACAATTCATCGCCGGTCACATCATTTCCTTCCAAGTCTTTTCCGACAAAGGACGGGAATTTTTTTGTACCGATGTTCCCCTCCGCAGGGATGCTTGTGGTGCTCTCCGAAGGTGTTTTTTTCGCAATCTCCGGGAATTTTTCCTCTAACTTTGTCAGTTCGTTTTCAATTTCTCGGATTTTTTCCGCCTCAGCCTTAAGCAGTTTCAGCTCATCTGCAGTAAACTGGTCTTTGGCGGATTCAATCGTTTTAAGCAAAAAATCTCCGTAATTTTTGCCGTCTTCAATCATCGCCATGCCTTTATCCGCTGCCATAAACACCTTATCCCAAAGCTGAGTGTTTTTCGACAGTATCGCGTTTTCCTGCGCCATGAGGTCTTTATGCATTGCAGAAGCCTCTTCCGCATTCTTGGGACCCTTTTTTGATCCGCAGGCCGTCAGAGACAGCAGCACAGCGGATATCAGCAACATAATCAACCAACTTGTATAATTCTTCTTGACCATTTCTTTTTTCCATCCTTTTCTTTTTTATTTTTTCACATAAACATTCGTATTGCATATCAGCACCGATGCCGGCATCACCGCCGATACCGGCGCTGAAATTTTCTTGATTTCATGGGCTTTCCTCCTTAGCTCTTACTCTTTTTTTGATGTTTCCGCCGTTTTTTCCGTTTTTTTATCGGAGCCGAAGCCATAGCGGAAGCACACTGCGCCCGTCGGACAGGCATGTATGCACATACCGCAGCGTATGCACTCAGTGTGGTTGGGCGTTTTCGTCACATCCACATCCATCTTGCAGGCTTTGGCGCATTTTCCGCAGGAGACGCACTTGTTTTTATCCACCTTAATCCGGAAGAGGGACACCCGGTTGAACAGCGCATAGAATGCACCCAGTGGGCAGAGCCACTTGCAGAAGGGACGATAGAATACCACGCTCAGCACGATCACCGCCAACAGGATGCCGAATTTCCAGGTAAACAGGCTCCCCAGTGCCGCTCGGATGCCGGAATTGGCAAGGGACAGCGGGATGGCTCCCTCCAGCACGCCCTGCGGGCAGAGGTACTTGCAGAAGAAGGGGTCGCCCATGCCCACATCGTTCACGAGGAACGCCGGCAGCAGAAAGACCATCACCAGCAGAACGGCATACTTAAGGTACGTCAGGGGCTTCAGCTTCCTTGTGGAGAGCTTCTTCGTGGGAATTTTATGCAGCAGATCCTGAAACCACCCGAAGGGACACAGAAATCCGCAGATAAACCGTCCCAAAAGAACTCCCAGCAGGATGAGGAAGCCGGTGATATAATAGGAAAAGCTGAACTTTGACGAACCAACCACCGCCTGAAATGATCCAATGGGACAGGCTCCAGACGCTGCCGGGCAAGAATAGCAATTGAGTCCGGGCACGCAGACGGCTTTCCCTGCGCCCTGATACAGTCCTCCCTTGAGGAAGTTCGGCAGGTGCAGGTTGGTCAACAAAGCTGCTCCCGCCTGTATCCAGCCTCGGAAGCGGGACAGAAACCAAGAGATTACCGAAACCTTCTTACCCAATGCCCACACACTCCAGACATAATTTGATGGCTTTGCTCAGCACCGTAGCCACCTCGTTACGGCATACTCCCAGACACACCATAACAATTCCAACTGCCAGCAGTGCAGCCTGTGCAGCAGTTTTTATTCCGTATTTCATACTTAGCTCTCCTTCCGGTTTGTGCCGTTATCATATCATTGTCGATATAAGGTTCCTGTTAAGAAAAATTTTTACACAAAATTTATCCGTTTCCTGTATAATGAGAACAGCGGGTTAAGCGCAACATATAAACGTATATTAAAGGAGATTTTTATGCACCTTTTAGTAATCGAGGATGAACGCGCTCTATGCGAAACCATTGTCCGCAGTCTGCGGCGCGCCGCATACAGTGTGGATTACTGCTGCGACGGCGAAGAAGCATTGGAACTGTTGGAAATAGAACGCTATGATCTTGTATTGTTGGATCTGAACCTGCCGGGGAAGGACGGAATGACGGTGCTGCGCACCTTGCGGCAGAAAGACCGGGAAACAAAGGTGCTGATTTTATCCGCCCGCAGCGAAGTAGAGGACAAGGTGGAGGGACTGGATGCAGGTGCCAACGACTATCTTGCAAAGCCTTTTCATTTGGCTGAGCTGGAAGCCCGCATCCGCAGCCTGACTCTGCGGCAGTTCACCCAGCAGGATGTGATATTGACCTGCGGTACCTTGACCTTTGATACCCGTGCGCGAAAGGCCTCCGTGAACGGACGAGCCTTGACGCTCACCCGAAAGGAGACGGGAATTCTGGAATATCTGATGGTGCATCGGGGGCGGCCCGTCAGCCAGGAAGAACTGATTGAGCATGTCTGGGACAACAGCGTGGACAATTTCAGCAACTCCATTCGTGTGCATATTTCCGCATTGCGCAAGAAACTCCGCGCCGCATTGGGTTATGACCCCGTTCGCAACCGCATCGGCGAGGGTTATCTGATGGAAGAGGACGGCGTATGAAGAAGTTCTCCTTACAGTGGCGCATCACCCTGATGACTGCCCTGCTCATCGGTTTGACCTGTATCGCCATGAATCTGATGCTCTGCTCCTCCGGCGTGTACTATATGGACAGGATTGCGGACGCGCTGCGGGGCGGCGGTACTGTTATTATAACTGATGAAGGCACGGCGAGCTTCGACCCGCAGTTCGCAGAACCCGGCGAGGAACTGACAATCGTTGTCGATGGTGTGCAGGGACGATTTCGCACCACCAACTGGTACATCACGGCTGCGGTTACGGTATTGAGCGGCATTCTTGCCTACTTTGTCAGCGGACACGCACTCAAGCCCCTGCACAGCTTTGCTTCTCAGGTGGAGAGAGTGCAGATGAACAATTTGGCGGATATGCGGATCGATGAGGATGCCTTGCCGGAGTTCAAGCAGCTCAGTCAGTCCTTCAATCAAATGCTTGAGCGGTTGAACGACGCCTTTGCCGCACAGCGGCAGTTCACCGGCAACGCCGCCCACGAGCTGCGCACGCCGCTGGCGCTGCTGCAGGCGCAGCTGGAGCTGTTTTCAGCGGAACATCCTGATATGCAGCCGGAGACGGCGGAGTTTCTCTCCCTTCTGCGGGAGCAGACGGAGCGGCTTACCCGGCTGACCAAGACCCTGCTGGAAATGAGTAATCTGCGGCAGGTGGCGCGTAACGAGCGGATCCGGCTTGCTCCAATGATCGAGGAGATCTTTACGGATCTCGCACCGCTCTCGGATAAGTGCGGCGTTACGCTGACGGCAGAGGGCGACGGCATTATGACCGGCAGCGACGCGCTGATCTACCGCCTGATCTTCAACCTGACGGAGAACGCCGTCAAGTACAACCGACCGGGCGGCTCGGTGCGGGTTTCCGTCGCACAGGAGCCGGAAAAGCTCCTGATCCGCGTCTCCGACAACGGCTGCGGCATCCCGGAGGAGTATCAGCAAAGCATCTTCCAGCCTTTTTTCCGCGTAGACAAGTCTCGCAGCCGGGAATACGGCGGCGCGGGGCTGGGTCTCTCACTGGTGTGGGAGATCGCCGACATCCATGGCGGCTCCGTCCGCGTGGAGGAGAGCTCAAAAAACGGCACTGTCATTGCGGCAGAGTTTCCGATACAGTATTGCAGCGAATAAAACCACAGGTTAAATATCTGTAATATCGGCTGCTTCCGCGCTTATGTTTCCCAAAATCGAAAAAAATTGATTTTGGGAAACAGACGGTGATGCTTCGCTTGTCTGCACTGTCTCACTGTCGGGCAAAATGCTTGTACCCGCTAAAATGTTAAATAGATGCGGTTTGCTTTTCTCTTTACGAAAGCTGTCCGTTCGAGTGTAACATCCGCGGGAAGTACATAAAGTGAGAGTGGAGTTTTCGCACTGTTTTTTGAAATCACCGGATTTTCACCGAATAGCTGTGCGTAATAAGACTGCGAGGTGAAAATATGATAAAAACGACATCAATGCTGACGGCAGAACCGAAGAGATACGGTTTTTCAAAGTCCAATTCTCTCTACCTTTTTGTTCTTCGCTTCCTGCGAGCCGGCAGAAACACGGCTGCGGCGGCGACAAGCACCGCTGCCGGTACAATGATAAGCTCTGTCGGCACAAGGTGCAAGATCGACCGCTTCGGCGGCTGCGGCCTCTCTGCCTCTGAAAGCGTAAATGTCAGTTCGCCCTCCGGCAGACCCGGCAGTGTCAGCGCATATCCGCTGTCTGTCCTTGTAAAGCCGTCAATGCCGCATTCCGTCATGTAATAGGTCGTATTCACCGTGATATTCAATTCCCCGAACTGTGTCCATGTTTTTGCCGGCGAAAGCAGATAGGTATACGCATAGATGCTCGGTGTATAGTCCGCATCAATGGCGGGATACAGCGGCGCTGTCACCGCATTTTTCAGCGTCTGCCCCGGCTCCAGCGTGATGGTGTACTCATACCACCGCATCAGTGAAAATACCCCGGCTTCAATCTGAACCAGACCATTCCCCCATATTTCGGAACCGAGCCGCAGAAGCTCGACCTGAGTATTGTACCAGTCAGACTCCAAAATGCCGGAGTTTTCGTCATAGCCGCGCAGAGCATAGTCCTTGAATGTCATCTCCGAAAACTCCGACGACACCGTTCCTTCGATAACCTTTTCGCAGGCGCCGTTTTCATACAGTGTCCATATAAGCTCCTCCTTCGGCAGCTCGCCGAAGATATATACCGTGATCGTATCGCCGTTTTGTACCCAGCAGGAGGCTTGACTCCCCTTCTTCAGCCGCGCTCCGCCGGTTTGCTTCTCACACAATACCCGCGTTTTTGCGCTGTCCGCATTTATGACAAATGCGGCGGTGGCTGCGCCGTATTCTTCATCTATGCCCGTGACGGAATACCTCTGCACCCGAACCGGCATATCGGGGACGAAAAAACTGTCGCAGATATAGCTGTCTGCCAGCTTCGGCAGATCCTCATCAAGGGAGAACGAAGTGTGCCGTGCCTTCAATGTGTGTCGGACAGCCGCCTCTATCGGCTTTCCATCCAGCGTTACGCCGTATTTCAGGGCGTCGGAAACATCGAACGGCCGACCCGTTGCTTGGTCATAGATGTATTCTCCGTAATGTGGAGGATTACCGAACGGGAAAACCAGCGTGGCCGTGACCGTATAGTCGGCGGGATTACGGAAGGTGTATTCCGCCGTGACTTTCCCGGTATAGGCAAGGAAGCTGTCCGTATCCGGATAATACTGCTCCGGGAACTCCTGCACATCGAAGGTCAGAAGTTCTCTCTCCACCACGATGGGGCAATCCTCTCCCGTCACGACCGCGCCTGTAACGTCCGTGCCGCTCCAGTGCCGCTGGGCGGAATTGGCATAGACCGGCTGTGCACAACCTCCTGCCAGCAGCAGGAGCAATAGGATTCCCGCAGTTATTTTCTTTTTCACATATATCGCCTCCTCTCGTTTGAGTTTCGTTTATATTTGCCTCATCGCCCGCTGATAATAAAGATTTTTTCGGGAATCCGAACAGCCGCTGTCTGACATGAAGGTCTAAAGTATGTATGCTGCAAAAGCCACGAAGGCTGCAAGCACAAGCATCGCAACATACATATATCTTATTTTTCAGACTGTCTCCTCAAAAATCAGATTGGCTTGTTTCCGGAAGAAATCAGCTTTCTTCCTGCTGCCTGAGCCACTCGGTCATATCCCGCAGGGTTTCCTCTATGGGACGAGGTTTGTAAGAAAGCACTCCGGATGCTTTCTTATGGCTGAAGTATCCGTTTGATCCGAGAACAGCAATCGAATACGGCGTAAAGAACAGCGGTTTCTTCTTGCGAATACACCTCTTTTCGTAATATGGAGCTGCTAATTTGGCAAGTCCGAGCGGCAAGCAGAGAGGCCGGCGATGCAGCCCCGCTGCTTTGCCTATTATATCAAGCATTTCCTTGATCGTGATATAACGCCCGGACAAGATATATCCCTCTCCGGACTTCCCGCTCATTGCACAGCCAAGGATGCCGCCTGCAACGTCTCTTACATCAACGAAGTCATATCCGCCGCGAACGGCAAAGGGCAGCTTTCCCTTGAGAAAGGATTTCGCCATTGCTGTGAAACTCCCGCCTTGGAAATCTCCCGGTCCGATTATCCCGGATGGGAATACAACGCAGGCGTTCAGCCCGTGACGTGCTGCGTCAAAAACCAGATTTGTGGCAATGGCTTTACTCTTGGCGTATGCCCCGTCAACAAGATCGGAAGAAAAATACCAGCCCTCCGTGATAACATGATCCTTCGGAATATCCGGCATTACATGAACGGAGCTGACATAAATCAGTCTGCCGACATTGTGTTCTCTGCACTTGCAAATGATGTTGTTTGTCCCTTCCACATTGACCGTATAGATGATCGGATCGGGATTGGAAGCAACGGAAACGATACCGGCACAATGAATCACGCAGGTGTGTATTCCCGCGCCGTCAAAAAAGGCCTCAAGCGATTCTTTATCGAGAACATCGCCGGTGACGCGTTGAACCCCCTTTGGAAGCTGCTCCGCATACGGGTCGTTGGACAAAACCAACGCCCGAACCGGGATGCTGCAAGAAGCCAGTTTCTGAGATACAGCTCTGCCGAGGAATCCGGTTGCGCCTGTAATCAGATACCTGTCGTACATACGGATTCCGTTCATTGACCGATTGAGGAACACGTTCTGAAAGCTTGTAACGGAGTTCCTGTCATACATATGAATACCCCCCTTATAACTCATCCGGAAGCCATGCAGCATCCTTTGAGAGTTTTTTAATGAATGCCCGTCCGCAATCCCGGTCATTTTTCGCCTGATGGAACTTAAAAACCATCGACTCATCGTTCAGTTTTCCGATAATCTCTATCTTTCCTTTCGGATGCGACATGCAGTACTTGAAGCACTTTCCCTGACCGCTCTGCATCGCTTTTGCTCCCTCAACTATGTCATATCCTTCGGAAAACGGCACCTGGAAGATGTTCTTGACGCCGCTCACCGGGCGGCACTGGAATATGTAATACGGGACTATTCCGCAAGCGGTCAATTTTCTCAACAGCGTGCCCAGTACGCCGGGAGAATCGTTTACGCCTTTCAAAAGCACTGTCTGATTCTTTACAACGACCCCGCAATCAAGAAGGGCGCGTATGGCAGCGGTGGCTTCCGGCGTTATTTCTCTCGGATGATTGAATTGGGTAACAACATACAGCTGCTTCTTTCCGCTGTATTTTTTCAGACAGGCAAGCAGATCTTCATCCATATAAATCCGCATGGGGTACACTGCCGGCGATCTCGTTGCTATTCTGATGAGATCGAGATGCTTCATCCTTGAAAGAACATCAAGATAGTGCTTGATGATACATGTGGGAAGGGTAAACGCATCGCCGCCGCTGAGGATAACGTTGGTCAGCTCGGTGTGCTCGCGGATATAATTTACAACGGATTCAAGATTTCCGGCTATCTCCTCATCCGAACGCCCTACAAGCCGCTTGCGGAAGCAATGCCGACAGTACATGAAGCAACGATTTGTTGTCAGTATAAGGGCACTCTCGGTGTATTTGTGCTGGACACCCTGACACACAGTGTTAGACTCCTCATCGCTCGTATCAAACTCTCCGCTCATGTCCGTTTCAAGGAACGTGGGGATGCTCATTCTGCGGATTGGGTCGTCCGTGTCGCTCCAGTCAATAAGTGACAAATAGTATCTTGTGACGGACATCGGGAATTTTTCACACAGTTCCCGCATCTGCTGTGTCAGTCTGCGATCAAACCGGAGCTTCGCTTCAAGCTCTCCTATGTCGGTAATGTTTTCGATTAAATCTTTGCTCCATGTCATAATCTTGATTATCCTTTCTTTGTTTTTCGTTATATGAACAGCCGGGCAACGGTCAATTCGGCAAGAACCGATCACCATTGCCCGGCTGAGTGAGGGGGAAGCGAAATCACTTTTTGTTTTCCCGGAAGCCGCCTTTGAGTACACACACCGTGTTTTTCACGATTCAAAGGCAGCTTTTACGAGGCAAGGGGTTTTACGGTTCATACAGTCCCATTGCAATGCGCATTATGAGAACTGCGTCTGCGATCGTTATTTCTCCGTTCATGTCCACGTCTGCGAGAATGAGGCTTTCCCCTTCAAGCAAATATACACCCAACGCATGACGGGCGGCAAGGATCGCATCCGCGATCTGTACAATTCCGTTGCCGTCAACATCTCCGAGGATGCCGGTTACGGGGGGCTGACCGCTGTCGTAGGGGATGAACATTCCCGTCCATTGACTGCCGTGACCTATCGTTCCCTTGGATTCTGCCTGCATCGTCTGCAAATCAATCTTGAAAAGCAGGTTGGACGGATTCCATGTTTCCGAAAATGTTGCATACTGTGCCCAGTATATATGTCCGGTGGAATGATCCATAGTCATGGACTGATAGTCGTAGCTCTTTGCCGGAACGGTCATGATTGTCTCGTACGTTCCCGTGTCGAGATCAAGACTGCAAAGTTCCGATACGGAGAAGCCCATCGCCATGCAGTAAGCGTTGCCTTGCAGGTCTATTGCAAGTGTCTGCATTGTGTATGGGATGCCCTCCTCGTTGTTCATGTAAGGAAGCGGGATCCCTCCGCTCTCAAGATTCAGCATATTGCCGGTTTCAAGATCGACTTCGCATATGCACTGCGTCCCATCGCTGCTGTTTTGCAGGAGGGCGAACATTTTGTTCCGACTGTAGTCATATTCCATATCGAGAACATTGAATCCACCGTTCTGTGCGAAATTGGTATCGAGAAAGTACTGCTGCGTTGTTTCCCCGGCGACCATATCGTCAAATCGCACCTTGAAAAAGTTATTATGCCCCGTATACCCGTAAATATACCCGTCATGATAGGCAGCAGCAGCAACGAGGCTTGAATATCCGCTCCCCGTTTCGGCGGGCATACCGCAGTGCATAGTGACTTCTTCCGGAGAATCGGCGTTAAAGCTCGACCAGGTATACCAGTTTGTATGGAACTCCGGATCGTTCGGTATGCGCTCCGAAACCCAGAAGCCGTATATGGTAGGCTCGTCCTCCTGTGCAGGGGGCGGCGTGGGCGTGGGCGGTTCCGGAGAAACCGGCGGCGTAGGCGTGGGCGGAATGGGAGTTGTACCGTCAAACTTAGCCGTAAGCATGGTAGCGTGGATATCGATGTCCGCGCCGAGGGGGAGCCGCAGACTCGAAGAAACAAGGGATTCACCCATATACCAGCCTCTGAACGTTCCGTTGGGGGTGGCCACGGCGGTTATCCTGTTTTCCCAATAGTTGTCGCTCACATATACACGCTCCCAGTCCACGCCCACATAGCCGTCGCCTTCGGAAAGGAGGGTTATGTCAAGGGAGAGTCCCGGTATAATGCACTTCCATTCGAGCGACATCAGTTTCGCATCATAACAGCGAAGCTTGTCTATGTTCATGTTCTGTGAAAGATCCAATACGCTTATGTCGGTATTGTTGCAGAACAACCTTGCCAATGCAGGGTTGTTGGAAATATCCAGCTCGCTTATGTCGGTATTGTTGCAGAACAGATCCGTAAGGTTCTCGCATTTGCTTACGTCAATTGAAGTCAGATGCGTGTTTTCACAGCGAAGTTCCCGCAGCTGCGGATTTCGGCTGACATCGATCTGCGATATCCCAGTATTTCCGCAGAAAAGATACCAGAGATTTTCAAAGGGTGAAACGTCCAGTTCGGTAATGGGGTTTTGATAACAGTGGAACTGGCGCAGTTTCGGGAGATTAGACATTGAAACACTTGGCAGCATGTTTTCTTCACACCAGACAAGACGCAGCTCTGCACAGTTGCTTACGCTGAAATTTGTCAGCAGATTCTGCGCGACATTCAACTCATCGAGAAGCGAACAGTCACTTATGCTGACGGCTGTGATGGAGTTTCCCGCGCAGCCAAACGCACGCAGCTTTGAGAAGCCGGAAAGATTCAAGGTTCCGACAAGATTTCTGTTGGGGAAATCATAAGTGCTGAAGAAGATGTATTCGGCATGTATGAATCCCGTCGGTGCTATGTACCAAAAGATGCCTCCCCATGTTTCCGGGTCGTTGGGATCGTATGCGGAGCTCAGCTGCGTGCCGTTCTTTACGCCGGCTGAGTTGGTCTGCTCCATAAAAGCAAGGAGCTGATCATATTCGTGCTCCACATATCCGTAGGGGGCACGGCTTTCCGCACGTTTGCCGTGTGCGGCGGTTGGGGCGATCATGAGCAGCATCATCGCTGCCAAAATCACTGAGATAATTCTTTTCATCGGTTGTCCTCCTGGGGTATTCTTTTTTATCCTAATGCTTCAAAGTCCCGACATATCGGTGACTTCTCCGCTTAATTTAACGAGGGCGTTTGATTCAACGGATTCTTCTCAAAGGGTTCCCGTTTCTCGCCTGACGGGAAAGCGGCAGTCGTTCTTCCTTCATATTACACATATTGCAGCCAAAACCTCTTCGCATTTTGAAAAGAAGAGGATTCATTTACCGGAATGCAGCTGCGTATTTCAAAGCGTTATCCGTCCCTCGTTCCGACAAATATGCTCTTCGACTGGTCGAAAGAGTTCTTTGTCGAAACGGACGTTAGGGACGGACAGCGTAACGGGATCAGAGCTATGGATATTGGAGGAGGGTGCGATTCCAAGAACAGCGTGCTCCTCTCCCGCAGACACTACGCATTGATAAAATTGCTGATAAGCCGCAGATATTGCCCAAAACCCTACACTTTTTTTCCTGCGCATTTTCTTCTCTGCTGCAAGCTCTCGCTGTCCGCAGATGTAAGAAATCCGGTGTTTTTGTAAAATCGGCTGTTTTCAAGCAACGAACTTCTTCTTTTCTCTTGTAAGAACCACCGGCAGGCTCATATGCGGCCGCAGAGCGTATATTATTTCGCTCGGCTGCATGAGGCGTTCGTGCAATAAGGATAGTCTGCACACAGCTCATGTTATAAGCATAATGCAAGATATTCAGGTAAATCTTCCCGCTGCTTGTATATACTATACGCGATTTGGGTGACCAAAGTCAATACACGCGAATTAATAGTTATGCAGTTTTAATTATATATTATTCACTTGCAAGTGAGACTTTCGTTACTCTTTCATGGTTACGTTCAGTGCCGCCCTTTCTATAACGATGATGGGAAGCATGCACAAGCGGGCTACACCGCCGAGAAGATCGACGGCGAATGGGTACAGCGGCTTCGCATTCACTACAACTGCGTGGGGGAAATGAACATTCCCAACGAACCGGCACTGCCCATCCCAGCCGTCACCGTCAACACCAGAAAAGGCGTGTTCGTGAGCTACACAACTGACGACAGACCTGCTGTTTGAGCAGAAAAAAGCGAGTGTCCTCACAGCTTCTCAAATGCTGTAAGAACACTCGCCATGGTGCCGGTAGAGGGACTCTCCGCTCAAATCGTCCTTTGCTTGCACTCCGTGCTGCGCGCCCGGACTGCTTTCGCTCCCCGGCCGGGCAAAACGCTCCACAGGACCGTTTTGTTTCCCCGGCTTCGAGTCCCTCTGCCGGCAAACAAAAACACCCCTTGCGGGGATGTGCAGCCTATCTAAAAAGCCTGCCTTGACGTGCTTGTCAAGGCAGGCTTTTTAGATAGGTTATAATCGGCAAGCCGCCGATTTCGTCAGCTTGCCGATCTGCCTTTTCGTTTAACAAAAGAGAGGGCCTTTCCAGCCGCAGGCTTTAAGAACATCAATCATTTGCTGATTAACACCATTAATCTTTGCGTACGGGAATCTGCGTTCAATCTTAGTGATTCCGCTATATGTTATTTTGTTTTCCCATGTTGCGCCGTATTTAATCAAAAGCCTGACCATTTCCGCATTTTTAGCGTCTACGATTGCATATGTCAGCATTGATTTTCTCTCTATACTGCCGTTATCAGGATGTACCGTCTCAACTTTGTTGGTGTCCGCCCCTGCTTCAAGAAGTACCTTAACTATGCCAAGATCTTTGGCATTACAAATTGCATCACTCAGTGCGGAGTACTCATCCGCTCCGTTTTTCCTTTGCAACACTCTGATGCTGTCCGGGTTCGCCCCATGCTTAATCAAAAGCCTGACCATTTCCGCATTTTTAGCGTCTACGATTGCATATGTCAGCATTGATTTTCTCTCTATACTGCCGTTATCAAAATGTATCGTCTCGACTCCGTTGGGGTCTGCCCCTGCTTCAAGAAGCACCTTAACCATGCTAATGTCTTGAGCTTTTCCAATTGCATCCCCCAATGCATAGCGTTCCAATGATGGACCTCCCCCATTTGCCTTGCGACTGCTGTTGGGGTTTGCACCGTATTCAAGCAAAAGCTTGACTGTCTCGGTATTCTTGTGTTCCCGAATTGCATCACAAATAGCAGGAAATTGAGCAACGCCGCCTTTGGGGTGCTCGTATCTTCTCTCCGAGTTCGCATCTCCGCCGCGGTCGAGAATCATTTTTAACACCTTCAACGGCCAATTATTCCACACTGCGTAACCGAAAATGCCGACCGTTGACTTCGCACCGTATTCATGGTCGATTTTAAACTGCTCCTTCAATACCGCAGGATAGGTTGAAATAATGTATTCTATTGAGTTAACAATCCCGTATTTTCCCGCCGTTTGCAGGTACTCTTTGTATCCAAGCTCATCCAAGTACTGCTTCTCCGCATCTGAAACAGTCCCTGCCTTTGACAGCTTTTCTGCATAATATTTGATATCAAGCCTGAGATGCTTACCAACGATTACTTTGTAAAAATAAAATGCTTCATCCTCAGGGTATTTATCAAGCATTCCTTCACATTTTTCATTCGCCTTCATCCAGTCTCCTGCCTCTATAAGCATCATTATCCTTCGGCACATGGTTCTCTTTTCATTTTCAGCCGCATTTGCTGGCTGTGCAGTGTAAGCGAACTCCTGCGCCATTGGTTTCCCTTCCGTTTTTTTCGGAATAAGTTTTCTTATTCCCCTGAGCAGATCCTGTTCAAAGCCGAGTTTATCGCAGTCCTGAGACTGAAGTCCTCTGAACTCATGGGGCAGGGCATAGGGACTCATCTCATAATAGCAGGGATAGATTTTCTTCTTTGAATCGTTTGCAGCAAGCTCAAGGTATCTGCTCCATTCATTTTTGACCCATACGGCGTTGAAGTGCTCGGGTTTTGTACCAACAACGAGCATGACCTTCGAGCTGTTGAGTGCCGCAAAGATATACGGCTCATACTTTTCTCCAAGCTTGTCCTCAAGCGTGATCCTTGCGAAGAAAACTCGCAGTCCATCTCTTGTCAGTTCATCATAGATCTTCTGGGCAATAACACTGTCCTGCGTTCTCCTGCCCATGTCATCCGTCTCTTTGTAGCAAATGAAAACATCAAAGGGCTCTTCCTTTGATGAAATTTCGAGAATACCCTTCTGGATGCTGTCAATGGCTTTTGCCTCGTTTTCATAAACGACTCTCGCTTCTGCGTCCGCTTTTTCAGTCGCCAATCTGTAATCATTCGAATCGAATATCGACTTGAACTGCGTACGGTGGCAGGTGGGGATTCGTCTTCCGCTCTTGGGATCAACAACATATTCTATGCCGTATTTGCACAAACACAATCCCCAGTATGCCTCGGGCTCGTTCGGAAACTCGCCAACTATATCGTTATAAACCGAAACGGCGCTATCAAAATCTTTCTGCTGGCGATAGCTGTTCGCCCTTTCAAAAAGTTCTTTACACTTTTCGCTTGCCATTCTCGGCAACGTCTGCCTTGTGCCACAGTATTCACATTCTACAACGGAATCCTTGCTCTCGGGCAGCACTGCTCCGCACATTTTACATTTAAGTACGCTCATCTTATACTCTCTCCCCTTATGTTAGCAGCTTTTATCCACGCATAAGCCAATCATTGCACAAATCAGCCTTAATCCTTCTGTTTTTGTTCTTTCCGTATATTCTTTGCGATAGAAAAAAGAATTAAAGCAGCGACGATTTCAATACCAAAAAACAAAGCATAATACTCACCCCCTGAGTCATTTCCGCTTGCAGTTATGGTCGCTGCTTTTATAAACAGGGACACTGCATACAGCAATGTTATAGCTCCCATTGCGTATACATCCTTATAACTCTTATCGCACCCAAAAATAAACATTCCCATTCCAATGATATAAGTCACTATGGTAAGCAACGGCGTCAACTTTATACCCTTTATCATATCACCCCAGCTTTTGAAGGCAGCTATATTCGACGTTACACCTTCTATTCCTTCTGACAATCCAATGCAGCATCCAGTGTTATATACAAAAAATGCGAAAGCAACAGTCGCCATTCCAAAGCCGAGCCAAGCACGCGGCCGGAGACGTTTTCTTTCACGTTCTTTGGCGATACGATCCTCTAATTCTCTCTGTCTCAATTTATTTACCAGATCATCATATTTTTGCTTGACGACAGAATTCACCTCTGCAAGTTTGTAACCCTTTGCGTAATGAGTATTTTTTAGTATGTCTTGACTGCTGTATTCCTTTGATGGAAGACTGCTTTCCGTACATTCGATATCCCAATACACCCAATTCAAATACAATTCCGGATCCTGCGGGTATTTCTTCAGTAATACTTCTCGGTACTCAAATGCCTCCCTGCAGGCATTATAACCCGGTTTTGTTACCGGCTTTATTTTTTGTCTAAGAAAGTTTTCATACGCCTTCTTCGAAACCTCACCAATCCTATTCAGTCGCTCTTTCATTTCAGGGCTTCCAAATTGACATGCATATTTAAAGTCTTCGTCATCCTCAAGATAAGTTTCCGCAGATTCAAGCTCAGAGATGTTCTTCTTTTTGAACCTTGCGCAAACCTTCCCTGCATATGCTCTTGCATCTTCCGGAGCTTTATCCAGAGCCTTGTCGAAATACTGCGTTGCAGAGTCCCAGTCCTCACTTTCAAGGAAGAGTTCGCCTCTCCTTATAAGGGCATCAACCTCGCCCATTCTGCTTGAATCACCACTCCCTGTCTGGGAGAAGGAAGCAGAGCTATTCGATTTGGGGATAAGCTTCCTTATTCCCCTGAGCAGATCCTGCTCAAAGCCGAGTTTATCGCAGTCCTGAGACTGAAGCCCTCTGAACTCATTAGGCAGGGCATAGGGACTCATCTCATAATAGCAGGGATAGATTTTCTTCTTTGAATCGTTTGCAGCAAGCTCAAGGTATCTGCTCCATTCATTTTTGACCCATACGGCGTTGAAGTGCTCGGGTTTTGTACCAACAACGAGCATGACCTTCGAGCTGTTGAGTGCCGCAAAGATATACGGCTCATACTTTTCTCCAAGCTTGTCCTCAAGCGTGATCCTTGCGAAGAAAACTCGCAGTCCATCTCTTGTCAGTTCATCATAGATCTTCTGGGCAATAACACTGTCCTGCGTTCTCCTGCCCATGTCATCCGTCTCTTTGTAGCAAATGAAAACATCAAAGGGCTCTTCCTTTGATGAAATTTCGAGAATACCCTTCTGGATGCTGTCAATGGCTTTTGCCTCGTTTTCATAAACGACTCTCGCTTCTGCGTCCGCTTTTTCAGTCGCCAATCTGTAATCATTCGAATCGAATATCGACTTGAACTGCGTACGGTGGCAGGTGGGGATTCGTCTTCCGCTCTTGGGATCAACAACATATTCTATGCCGTATTTGCACAAACACAATCCCCAGTATGCCTCGGGCTCGTTCGGAAACTCGCCAACTATATCGTTATAAACCGAAACGGCGCTATCAAAATCTTTCTGCTGGCGATAGCTGTTCGCCCTTTCAAAAAGTTCTTTACACTTTTCGCTTGCCATTCTCGGCAACGTCTGCCTTGTGCCACAGTATTCACATTCTACAACGGAATCCTTGCTCTCGGGCAGCACTGCTCCGCACATTTTACATTTAAGTACGCTCATCTTATACTCCCTCCTTGAGTTCCTTGCAAAGTCTGTTACGTTCCTTCAAAATCAGTCTCGCTTTTCGACAAAGGCTTTGAGCCTCATCATTTTTGCCATCCGCAAGCGCATCCGCTGCATCATCTACAGCTTCCGAAAGCCTTGCCTCAACATCACTGAGCGCAGCATTGCTTACCGGATCGCTGTACCGCAGTTCCTCTGCAAAATCAGAAAATACCTTTTTAGTTTCGGCATCACTTATTCTATCGGCAATAGTATCAACATCTGTCCGCAATTTTCTCATAAATTGGGTCGAAGTATTGACTTTTTGCTGGAGCTCTTCTCTTGTTTCTTTTGCGTAGTAGCACATCGAAAGGAAGACGATGTGAACTGCCAGCAACACCAACTGAACCGCAGCAGGTATCGCACCCGATGTCATTGCCTTGTCCAAACACATGAACAGCGTTGAAACAATAAACTCAACAACCGTATAAATCACGCTATGCTTAAGTACAGGATAACCAAGCAGAAAGTCCTTTGGTTGAATGGGTCTTTTGCCCTGTAAGGCCGCATTTAACGCAATAAATACAAATGCCGTAAGCATAAACACATACGAAATCCAGAACGCAGCGCCGTGGTCAACGAGTCCACTTACAATAAACAGTACTGCATTGTAAATGGCAAACACTGTCAATGTCGCAACAATAGCTATGTTTTTTTTCTTATCGATTTTAAGCATCATTCATCCCTCTTCTTTCCGCAGTTACTACAGAAATTTCCTTTTATGTTTTTATTGCCGCAGGTGCAATCCCACGTATCAATGTTTTTTCCTGCTTCATCACGGCTTTTTCCGCAATTTGAACAGAACCTTCCCTTGTTGCCTTTTTCTCCGCAGGCGGGGCAATCCCAAGCTTCAGGCTTTGGCTTTCCGCAATTTGAACAGAACTTTCCCTTGTTGTCCTTTTCTCCACAGGCGAGGCAATCCCACGTCTCTGGCCTGGGTTTACCACAGTCGGAGCAGAATTTGCCTCTGTTGTCATCACAGCCGCATTCACATTTCCAGCCCGTTTCCTTCTTGGTTTTGGCGGTTTCCGTTCCTGACGAGGTTTCATCGCCACCAATGATTCCGGTGACAAGTCCTCTTGCCTGCGAACCAAGCTGACCCATTGCAGCCAGGCCAACACCGAGACCGACAACATCGCTGGTAATACCGCCGCCACCTCCGTTGCCAGACATTCTGCCAATACCAGCCGCAAACTCTTTTCTCACATCCGCCTCAAGGACATCCTTCTGGTTGTATCCCTGTGCCGCCATCACCTCTGCCTGAGCAAAGCCTGTACGGCGTATTCTGTCAGCTTCCGCCTCAGTTTCGGCCATCCTATGCCTTTTTTCACGTTCGAACGCACGATCGGCAATCAAATCCTTAGTATTGAGTTGCTCGGTAACAACGCTTCTTCTTGCCGCAACAACCTCCGCATCAGCCGACGCAAGTTTCTTTTCAAGTTTTACGCTGCGAATTTGGATAATCTTTACAATGTTCGTGTCTTCTCTATCGTAATCAACATCCGTTACAAAGAACCTCGGAACTGCAAGGCCATACTCTTCAAAGCCGCTACTAACCTTCTCACGGAGAGTCTCTGAAAGCTCACCCAGTTGACTATCTATGCTCAAAATATCGAGGTGCTTACTCGTTATTGAACTTGACAAGTTTGATTTAATCGTAGTCATTAAATGAGGCCAAAAGACAGACCTTAGAGAGTCAGAAAACTTGCTCTGACTGCTGTCCCCAGGATTACCCTCCCACGCAATTCCGCCCATCGTGCCGACAAGCTTAATCAGCAATTTACGTGAATCTGAAACCTGAAGTGTAAGTTCGCCATGTGCACCAATGTCAAGAGGAACTTCTGTTTCGGGTTCGATGAATCGTACTCTTGAATCCGTTCCCCATTTGATTGAGGACTGGTGAGTTTTATTAATGAAATAGATTTCCGCATGGAACGGATTTGACCTGCCCGTAGGTGCATCAACGACACGTCCGATGAGAGGGAGGTTCTCCGTTTCAAGTGTGTACCTGCCCGGTCCGAACAAATCTAAAGCTCGACCGTTCATCATGAATATCGCTTCCTGTGATTCATGAACAATGAGCTGCGAGCCCCAGTTGAAGTCCTCAATCGGATGTTTCCACACAAACGAGTCGTTTTTGCCTTCGTACTTTATGACACTGATCTTATCGTCCGCAACAAGCCTCGACTTGTTTATCTCACGCTGTATATCATCAATTTTATAGCTGCATACCGGACATTCTATTTTTCCACCCGAATTTGCGTCTACCTGCATCGTGCAACCGCACTGCGGACATGGAACGGATACTATTTTCCCGCTTCCGGAATCAATTTTTTTATGGCAGATAGGACAGATATGGTTATCCTTCGCCATATCATAAACGTACTCACTCTTGCAACTCGGGCACCGTCTTGAGGCAAATCTTCCTGCCCGTATATCTATCTTGGTGTGACATTTCGCACATTCAATGATTTTCTTTGAAAAAATCCCTGTTGATGCGGTGTTCAAAACCCCACAGTGTGGGCACTCGATCCTAAACTTAGCCATACTACTGCGTTATCTCCCTTTTTTGTTCTAAATTTACTTAACTCGACATGACGGAGCTTTTCATCTGTTCAAGTCCACCAGTGACATCGAAATGGCACTATTAAACTCCAGTCAATATTATACAACTGCTGCAATAATTTGTCAATAATATTTAAACTTTTTCAGTTTCTTTCGATTTTCAAAACACAGAACTTACATTTCCATGACAGTAAGATATAATTAGTGAGAAGACAGAAAGTGAGCGATTCACCTCATGGGATGCCTCGCCTGTTTTCATTTAGCTGCTCACAGTTTTCTCGGTACTTTTATCTTAGATTCCGACCGCTTGACCACGCCGTTTCTGAAATGGGTATCCTCGAACTTCTCAAAGAAAACAAATAATCCGAACCCATCTCCGATTAGAAAGATTTGGTTCGGATTATATTGGTTTGGTGCCAGTGGTGGGACTCTCCGCTCAAATCGTCCTTTGCTTGCACTCCGTGCTGCGCGCCCGGACTGCTTTCGCTCCCCGGCCGGGCAAAACGCTCCACAGGACCGTTTTGTTTCCCCGGCTTCGAGTCCCGTTCGACTTAACCAAACACAGAGGCACCCAACGGGTGCCTCTGTGTTTGGTGCCGGTGGTGGGACTCTCCGCTCAAATCGTCCTTTGCTTGCACTCCGTGCTGCGCGCCCGGACTGCTTTCGCTCCCCGGCCGGGCAAAACGCTCCACAGGACCGTTTTGTTTCCCCGGCTTCGAGTCCCGTTCGACTTAACCAAACACAGAGGCACCCAACGGGTGCCTCTGTGTTTGGTGCCGGTGGTGGGACTCGAACCCACACGGTATTGCTACCAACGGATTTTGAGTCCGTCACGTCTGCCAATTCCATCACACCGGCGAATATGTTCAAATTTTGTACATATATCAGTTTAACACATTTTTTAAACGGATTCAAGAGGGAGAATCACATTATATTAAAAATTTGATTCACTGTTTTCCTGCGGCGGCTGTGCGTCCGTTAAATTGATGCAGGGGTAAAAAAACATTGCCGCAACCGGTCAACGATTGCGGCAATGCAGGCTCTATGCCCTGCACCGATTTTCCGAACGACTTTGCAAAAATGGAGTCAGGATGCAAAGGACAGAAAGGATGATGACAGTCTTTTGTTCGGAAATCGATGCAGGGTTGCTGAAAGGCTGTTACCGTTCGTACCATGATAACGGCCGTCAGCAGCAAATCAGATAACAGCGCGGAGGATAAGCAGCGCGTCGATAAGCTCAACAACGCCGTTGCCGTTAAAGTCGGCAGCCTCAAGCTGTTCGGGGGTCAGCTCCGCAAGGTCGCTGCAATAACGCATAACGAGCAGAGCATCTGCGGCGGTCACAATGCCGTCGCCGTCAACATCGCCCGCAAGGATTCCGCTTGCGGGTTCATATTGTGCAACAAGGACGGTGTTTGCCGTGATTCCGGTGAAGCTTCCGCTCCAGCCGATGAAATCATAGCCTTCACGCACGGGGTCGGCAGGTGCTTCCGCATCCATGCCGCAGCCGACTGTCTGAACACTGATCGTTGTGCCGTCCCAGTCAACGAAATAAACATTAAAGTAGTTATCGCTTGCGAACACAGCCTCGATCGTGTGGTTTGCAATAACGCAGTCGAAGGTGTATTCATTTGCGGCACCGACTGATTCGCCGTCAACAATGATATCCGCAACATGCCAGCCCTCATTCGGAGTAATCGTGTACGATGCAGAACCGAGAGAATCAACGGTGGTTGTGCCGTCGGGCGATATTGTTCCGCCGAGTCCTGCCGAAGCGGAGATGTCGTAGTTTTCGGCAACAACGTTGATCGTGCAGGTCATCTCCTTAAGGAAGCCGTTTGTAAGCTTCAGCGTGGTGCTGCCGATTTCGTTTGCGGTTATCGTTGCGGAGAAAACATCACCCTCGTTCGGGGCAACCGATGCAACTGATTCATCCTCAACGCTCCATGTAAAGTCGAAATCCGTGAACAAATCCCAGATATCGGAATGTGCGCTGACGGTGTAAGTCTCGCCGGGGCGGAGATTTACAACACTGTCGGAAAGCTCGCCGGAGTTGTAGATTCCGGGGCGATCATCGCGCTCGATGCGAATAAACAAGCCGTTGCCCGCATAGTCGCTTAGCATGCATTCAAGGAAGAGGAAACTGTTGATGTCGCTCAGATCGTCCGGACCGAGACCGAGCCTTGTCGTTCCGTTCACGGTACCGGGTTCAACGGAATTGTGGAACACTTTGCTTGAGCTGGCGCCGCTGACATATGCAGCCCTGCCGCAGTTCCAGTCCATGTACTGATTCTCGCTGTAGTCAATGACGATAGTGGGAACGTGGTAGTATTCACCCGTGCCGACATAGTCGTCTTCCTCATCGCTCCATTCTTCATATTCCCATTCATAGCTGACCATGGAAACATTCTTGATTGGGCTTTCGGTGTCGATCGTGAGCGGCATCTCCCACTTTTCGGTACGCTCCCTGCCATTATAAGCCAATTCCGCACAGAATGCAACAGTAAGTTTTGTGTTGTTGGGCAAGGGGTTGCCTTCAAGGTCGGTATAATCCCAGTCAAACTCCTCGTTATCATAGGCTCCGACGTAAAGTGCCTGACCCGCATTGTCATTATAGTACGTCTTCGGCACAAAACCGAGATCCTTGCGGTAGTATTCAACGCCCGTTTCTGCATTCACAACGCTGTAATAAAAATTCTCAACATTGCGGTTCAATCCGATTGCGATCGCATCGATCGCATCGCGGATGCTGTCCCCGTTGGGAGAGATCGCGTTGCGGTTTGCAACATAGCGCATCGTGCCGAGTTCCTCCGTGGGGTAAATGCTGTTGTTCGGCCAAGCCATGCTTGTTCCGAGGCCGATATACTCATCGTAATTTGCATCATAGGTATATACGCCGTTGACAACATGGGTTGCATCGCATTCACCGGTTTCAATTTCGGTGAAATCATAGTAGCTGCTCTGCTCAATTGCGGGCAGTGCAAGCCAGTCGCCGTAGAATGCAAGGAACGGAGCGGAAAGATCAACGCCGTTCTCCTCACCTGCGGTGAGAGTCACGAAACCTTCGACATATATGCCGTTCGGGAAGTACTTTTCGATATAAGCGATATCTTCCTCGGTGAGCGTAATCGTTACGGAAACTTCGGTTGAACCGCCTGCGGGAACCGTGATCGCGCCGTTGCCTGCAATTTCGGAATTCAGCATGTGCTTGGTCTGGGTCATGAGATAACGGCGGGTGCCGTCCGCATTGATTCGGCCCGTCTCCGCACTTTCCGTCTGAACGGAAGCATCAACAGTATAGGTCTTGTCCGCATCGGTCATGTTCACAACGGTGAAATTGAGGTTGTAAACACCTGTTTTCTGCGGGTCATCGCCGAGTTCAAGCTTTGCCCTGCCGCATTCGGTGGTGATATAGGCACCGGCGGTCATTGCTGCACGGATGTTCTCAAAGCCCGCGCCCTGATAACGGGGGGAATAGGTAAGTCCGTCGGGATTGAGCACCGGAGTTGCGGCACTCATGAGCAGGTTGTTCACAATTTCCGGAAGTTCCGCCGCAGGAATATCGAAATTGTTCATCAGATACTGACGAACAAGCAGTGCGCTGCCCGCCGTCATCGGAGCGGACATTGACGTGCCGCTTGAAAGTGCGTATGCACCGCTGCCGTTATATGCGGAGAAAACATTGCCGCCGATGGCCGTTATCTCGGGCTTGATTGTCAGTCCGCCGGTTGTGCCCCAGCTTGAGAATGAGGACATGTAACCGCCCTGATCGTCAATATCCCAATAGGGGTTGATGTGAATCGTCGCCGGGTGGGACGGTTCAAGAGCTTTGGTCAGCGAATCGTATTTGTATGCCGCAACGGGATAGGTCCAATCCTCTCTCGTTGTGTCAACAAAGGTGGTTTCTCTTGAAGAGTCAAAGATAAACAGCGCAGCCGCACCCGCCTCGCGTGCAAACGCCGCATGTTCATCGATCGTCAGTTCGGAGTTATAATCAACAAACAGAAGCTTGCCGGAAACATCGGAAAGATCCGCATTGTCGATGGTGGTATGAAAAATGCTGTACTCGTAGCTGTGTCCGCCGATGCGGGTTGCAACTTTGTACTCATAATCCGCCTTGTCGTCGTAGCGGGATTTCCATGACCCGCCGTATTCGGGATATGCATCATCAAACAGCAGCGCGTCCTGAGTCTGAATCGCAACGAAGTATTCGGGGTTGTTAAGACTTGCAACCGTCAGAACGGAATTGAAGCTTCCGGGCATGCCGACCATGCCGATATCGGGATTGTCCGTAAGGCCGAGATCCGCTTCCCAAAGGCTGTGGTAAGTGGAAGAGGCGGAGTTGCCCGCAGAAGCAACAACATTGATGCCGTTGGCAAGTGCCGCATCAAAAACTTCTGTATAGTCCTCGTAATACACGGGACCGCCGACAGCACCGAGGCTGAGGTTTATTGCATCCGCACCGAGAACGATCGCATCCTCCATTGCGGCTGCAACGCTGCCGAGAGTTGCGGAAGCGTCGCGATTGCTGAACACCTTGAGCGGCAGGATCTGCGCCTTGGGTGCAACGCCGAGTGAGGTCAGTCCGAAGCTTGTACCCGCGCTTTCGACCGCCTGCCCCGCTGCGATGCCCGCAACATGCGTGCCGTGTGCGGAAGCCTGTCCGCCGTGGTTAACATCGCAGTCCTTATCCGCATAGTCAAATGCGAACGGAATCTTATCGTTGATATAAACCTGTTCCGCAGTCGTTCCGGGACGAAGCGCAAGCATGTTCATATCCGGATTTTCGGCGATTATGCGGCTGATGTCCTCCTGTGTCAGTTTGACTGTTTCAAGCCCGGGAGCAAAGCACTCGTTATCGGTATCGATGCCTGTATCGATAATTGCAATAACCATGCCGCTGCCGTCAATGCCGAGATCCCATGCGTAGCGGGATTCAATAACATCGTTCGCAATCGTCATCTTTGTGTCGTCGGGACGAACGATTTCATAGCTTTCCGTGGGAATTTCGAACACGGGCATGTATTCAACGCTTTCAACGCCCGCAACCGCCGCAATGCGCGAAACCTCGTTGAAAGGTACGCTTGCCGCAAAGCCGTTGCAGAGCAGGGTGAAATCATATTCAAAAGAGATTGCCGAAGCGGCGCACTCAATGCGCTTTTTAATAATTTCGTGTTCCGCTGCAAGCTTTTCGCGTGCGGCGGACTGCTGTTTGGTAAGTCCTTCGCCGAGAACCGCGCCGCCGTTTTCGAGCACGGCATCGCCGGAAAGTTTGATAATGACGTCAATCATGCCTTCATCATCAATTTTGTACCTTTCAACAAGGGTTCGTTCGGGTTTTTTCGTTTCTTTGCCGAGCATGCGGTTGAGTGCTGCAACAACCGTTGCCTGGGAATACATTGAAACGGTGTAGGTCTCGCCGTTTTCATCGGTCAATGTCTGAACATTGTCGGGCGTGATGCCGTCGAAAACAGCTTCGTCAATCGTGTTCCCGCTCTTCTGACGCATAATCCAGCTTTCGCTTTCAAAGCAATAGCTTGAGTCGTCATCAAAACGCAGTTCCTCGCCTGCATCGGCGTGGTACCATGTTGCGCCTGCCGCATCAACAACGGACTTTTCGGGCTTTTGTGTTCCTTCCGCCGCAAGCTTCGAAAGCCCCGCCGCGGAAGCTGCGGCCAATGTCATCATAACCGCGAGCACAAGTGCCGCCAAACGTTTGAGTTTCATGTTTATCCTCCTTCTCCAACCACAGTTATAGGATTGGTATCCTATGCATTGTACAATGCCCAACAATATCTTGTCAACAGGAAATTCTGTACTTGACATATTTTTTTAAATGCATTAGAATAAAAGAGTATAAAACAAAAATACGAAAGGTTGGTCTCCCGTATGATAAACATCAATCCCCTCTTTGAAGCTCTTCAATACTTCCACCGCAGAGCCGAAGGTCGTCTCGTTCGCATCGAACTCGACAGATTGTGCACAAGATTTCCTTCAAAAACAAACGAATTTTTAAGGCTCCTCTCTCCGGTTGCAGACCTTCAGGATCGCCTTGACTACCTTGTCCGTGTGGGTAAGCGCGAGCTTAGTCAGCTGTTGACTCCTGTTTGCAGCAGTCCCACACCCTTCGCATGCAGCAACAGCATTATGTACATGATGGTCTTCCCCGCAATTCGCGACGGTATTGATCCGGAGAATTTCACTGAATATATTTATTCAAAAACCGATGAAGACATCATGGTTGACATTCTGAGCGTTCTTGAATCCCCCGGCACCGCAACCGTGACCGAGGAGATCACTTCCGATGTCTTCTATGAGCGGCTTGAAAACACCGGCCTTGATGAGCAGGCCCGACTCGGCGTAATGAAGCTACTGTTCAAATACAAGAGCTATTCCGAACGCGTATCCCTGCTTATTGACGGGTTCCTCAATGCAATGCGCCGTGAACGCGAAAACGTTGCATCAATCTGCTCCGCATTTTCCAAACGCTATCCCGAAGGCAGCGGCGTCCTCAAAAAGGTTAACGACTGCTACGGAATGGGACTTCCCGACGATATCGAAATGACTCCCTACTGCTCCATCTTCATGTATGACCATATTGCTGCTTTCGTCAAGCAGTATCAGGACGATACCGGAAAGGACAGCGGCATGGTTCTCATGGGCATCGGTTATGACCTTGTTTCAAGCGTTCGCGACATTATCTCTTCCCCCGAGGAACTCGCAATGCTGTTCAAAGCCCTTTCCGAGCCGAGCCGTTTGGACATTATCAATCTGCTTCGCGAAAGCCCCGCCTACGGACAGGAGCTTTCCGAAAAGACCGCGCTGCACCCCACCACCATTTCCCATCATATGGCGCGCCTTGTTGCGGCAAACCTTGTGGAATGCGATCTGCGCACCGCAAAAACCTATTACACGCTCAACAAAGAGTATATAATCGATATTCTTGACAGGCTCAGGGCTGTGTTCTCCGAGTGCGACGATTCAAAGGACGAAAAATAACGGTTCCTTCAGCCGTCGGTTGAGTTAGTGTTTCGTGTTTTGTGAAAAAGGCTGTTAAACAAACCGTTTTCGCAAAAGCGACTTTCCGAGACTCTTCCCGCAAGAACAACAAAAAGCAGAGTTCGCCGCAGCGGCTCTGCTTTTTTATCGTTATAAACGGATTCGCAGCCGCTGTTAATTGCCTGCATCTTCCGCAGCAGTTTTTTCCTTATTGTTCACAGCTTCATGTTGTTCACAGCTTCTGCACAGCTTCATACCGGTGAAAAGCGCACACGCCGCGGCGGCAAATGCCGGCGGATTGAACGCATTGATGATTCCGCTTTTGTAAACGGACGGATGCCGCTGCCCCATTGCCACAATCGCCGTAAGCAGAACAACCGCGCACGCCGCCGAAGCAAGCCCGAGACCGAACAGCAGATATTCCGCCCCCTGCAGCCGTATTTCCGCCCTGCCGCCGTTCGGCTCCGCAGAAAGCTGACTTCGAACATTTCCGAACATGCGGAACAAAAAGCATTCAAGTGTGCACAGCGCAGCATTTATCCCGCCCGAAGTAATTATTATCGCCGCAATGCGCATCGGAGTAAACACGGGCGGAGGCGTTGCAATGATGTTAAGTACGGTTTTGCGAAAAACGATTATATCTTGCTCCAGTTCCGCCGCACAGACGACAAGCAGACACAGCGTCACGGCTGCGGCAATTCCGATGACAACCTGCACCGCAAGCGTCATTCGAAGCAGCGGAATTCCCGAACCCTCCGCAAGCGTTCCCCGCCGGGCATCGCAATGCACCGCCGCAAATGCCGCCGCCGCCGCAATCGGCAAAATGCATTCAAGTATGCAGTAAATTCCCGCCGTGACTCTGAAAGTATATATCAGGTCGGAAGTCAGCTCCGCAAATCGCTGCATTTCCTCTCCGGAATAAATCGGAAGCGCATCCCGAACGCGCTTAAGCAAATCGGAATAAACGGCATACATGTTCACCGCATGGAACACCGCCCAGGCACAGCAGCACAGCACAATTGCAAGAAAACGTTTTGAGCCTATCGCCTGCGCAATGCGCTCGACCGTCGCCGTTTTCTTTCTTTTCGGTGCTGTTTGTCCTTTCCCGATTTTTTCGGTTCGTTCGGTTTTCTTTTCTTTCACGTTTATCATATCGGTTTTCGCCTCGATATTTTTTGAGTTTCCCGCCCTTCATGCGTAAACTCCCGCATTCTTTAATTATACAATATACGCGCTTTTCCGACAATCATCTCCGGCAGATATATTGTTTTTGTTCCGCCGTTGCATTTCTCCGCGGTCTCATGTATAATTATTTCAAACGCAGTCGGCATTCCGACAGACTAAAGCACGGCCGAATCACCCGCACGGGCTTCGCCGTGTACACGGAGGAAAACACAATGTATGATTTGCACACACACTCCCGCTGTTCCGACGGAAGCGAATCCCCGGAACATGTTGCCGAGCTTGCAAAAGCCGCCGGAATTGAGCTGCTCGCGTTGACTGACCACGATTGTGTGCGCGGAGTTCCCGCCGCGCTGTCCCGTGCCGCACAGCTTGGGCTTCGGATGCTTCCCGGAGTTGAGGCCGAAGCGGACTATGCCGACACGCTTCACATTCTCGGCATCGGGCAGGATATCGACGCGCCGTGTTTTCAAAAACTGCTTGCGGAACAAACCGCTCTTCGCGAGGAGCGCAACCGTCTGCTTGAAATCAAGCTGCGCAAAATGGGCATGGATGTTTCGGATTATCTTATCCGCAGCGAATCCACAACCCGCGCAAACTATGCTGCCGCGCTCACCGCAGCAGGCCACGCCGAAAACACAGCCGATGCCTTCCGCCGCATACTGAACAGCGACGCTCTTGCGGATATAAAGCAAAAACACCCCTCTCCGCAGGCTGTCATCGATGCCGTTACGGGCGCGGGCGGAGCTGCAATACTTGCCCACCCGATGCTGATGAAAAAATGCGATCCGCATGAGCTTGTCCGCGACCTTGCCGACAAGGGAATATGGGGTATTGAAGCTTTTTACGGTGCCGCAACGGAAGGTGAAATGCGGCTTTTCTCTTCCCTTTCCCGTGAATTCGGACTGTTTGCAACCTGCGGAAGCGATTTTCACGGAAAAAGCCGTCCAAACGCACCTATCGGAAGCGGCTGGCGCAGCTGTGCGCAGCTCGAGGCCGCTCTTTCGGAGCTTTGCAGGCGGTTCTTCCGAACCTGAGCCTCCGTACTTTCGGACATCGGTCGATGCACCGTGCATTCTGCATTATAATTCAATATTAACAACCGAATTCAAAACTCCCGCCTGTTTTGCGGATTCGATTCCGTTTGCAAAATCACCGACACGGGAGCTGACATGAGCGTCACTGCCGATGATAAGCCCCGCACCGTGTTCGTGTATCGTTTTTATCTCCTCCGGGGTCAGGCTTACATGCGAGGAGTTTATTTCCAGCAAAATGCCAAGCTGCCTTGCACAGTCCGCAAGATACGGAATGTCCAGAGTCAAATAAAGGTTCGGGTGCGAAATAATATCTGCATGGCCCTTTTCCGCCGCCGCCATGAGCGATTCGGTGTTGCGCCGCGGAGTCGATTTCCCGCCGAAACTTTCGAAAATGATATGCCGCGCAAATCTGTTCACCGGCGGGATTCCCTTGTGGTACCCAAGAATAATGACATCATATTCGCTGCGGTCCTTCGGGATATCGCTTTCACCGAAATTCATTACGTTGCACTCCAAGCCGCGCAGCACGCGGATACGTCCGTCAAACTCCCGATGCAGTTCCGCAAGCTCCGCGTTCAGCCGCTCCAGTTTTTTCCCGCGGACACCGTAATACATGTTGCCGCCCGCATGTTCGCTGACCGCAACCGCCTCAAGTCCGAGCTCCAACGCCCGAAGCACATTGTCACGCGGGCCGTTTTTGCCGTGGCTGTAATATGTATGTGTATGCAAATCCTCAATGATTCTCATTTTGTTTATATTCCCTTTCAGCTGTTCACTGCATTCTTCCCCGGTATGCGTTCTCCGGAATTTTTCCCGCATATCGCGCCGTGAGCGCGAGTAAAGCTTCCGTAAACGCAACAAGCGATGCCGATGTTGCATAGCCCAAAAGTCTGCGAATATCGCTTTCGCATGTTGTGCAAATGCTGCAATCCGCTTCACTCTCCGCCGAAATGCAAGGCTCATTGCAAACAAAAACAGTGTACGCACCACCCTTTTTTGCCGTTCGAATGCATTCCGTCAGTTGCTGCGCGCTTTCCCTGCTTCCTTCGGAACGGATGCAGAACAGAGTGTCTCCTTCACCGAGCAGCGCGGAATATGCCGCCCGGGTTTCGGGTTTTTGCGGGCAAACCGCACGGATTCCGAGTTCGACAAGTGCGCTGCCCGCACTTTCGGCAATCCCCGCCGCTGCTCCCGCACCGCACAGCAGCACACACCCCGTGCTCGTCACAAGCCGTTTGGCAAGTGCGCAAATTCTTTCCTCATCCGCAGCCTTAAGTGCTGCCTCGACCGAACGCATCTGACCGAGCATCAGCTTGCTGAAAAACTCGCCGTCATCATCGCCCGATGCAACCGGTTTGTTTTTGGTAAAACTTCCGGCAAGCGCAATTCGCAGCTCCGTAAAACCGCTGTAGCCCGCCCGCCGTACAAGCCGCGTCACGGTCGGCATACTGACCCCCGCCCGCGCCGCAATCTGCTTTATCGAAAGATGCGGAACCGCATCCGGATCGGAAAGGATAAAGTCCGCCGCCTGCCGCTCCGCAGGTGAAAGCGATGGGTACGCCGCAATGATTTTTGTCCTCGCCGGCATGTTTTGCACCTCCTTAAACACTTTTGTGTCCTTTGTCCAATATTCTACCATTTCTTTTTCTATTTTCAAGAGGAACCCGATTTTTCTCCTCAAAAGCAGAAAATTGCACCCCGGGCTGCCGTCTTCTTCGGCTGCCGTCCGAAAAACATCAGTACCCGGCGCCGTCTCCAAGATATATTTCATCCCGCCCGCATAAAGTGATTGACTCCTTCTTAAGAATAAGATAAAATAATTGTTGGTAAATGTCTCCGTAGCTCAGCAGGATAGAGCGTCCGCCTCCTAAGCGGAAGGTCGCGCGTTCGAATCGCGCCGGGGATGCCAAAACAGCCGTCATGCGACGGCTGTTTCGTTTATTACGGCATATTTTTTTCTTCAGTTTTTCTGTCAAGCTGATTTTCATGCTGTTGAAACAGCTTTCCCAGATCTCCCCTCACCCCAAGGCGACATCGAGCAGCATCATCAGTGCGAACCCGAGGGCGGCACCGACGGTGCCGACATTGCTGTGCTCATCGGACCGGGACTCGGGGATAAGTTCTTCGATGACAACATAGATCATTGCACCGGCGGCGAAAGCGAGGATATAGGGCAGCACGGGTGTTACGAGAGAGGTTACGAGGATGGTCAGTATTGCGCCGACAGGCTCGGCAACACCGGAGAGGGTTCCGCAGGCAAAGGCTTTGCCTTTCGAGGTTCCGCTTGCGGCGAGGGGGGCTGAAATTATTGCGCCTTCCGGGAAATTTTGAATTGCAATACCGACAGCGAGAGCTATCGCGCCGGAGGCACTTATTGCATTGTTTCCGTTAAGCATACCCGCAAGGACGATGCCGACGGCCATTCCTTCGGGGATATTATGCAGCGTTACGGCAAGCATCAGCATAAGGTTTTTTCCCATTGCGGAGGGGCGGCCTTCCGGGCGGGTGGAATTCGTATGCAGATGCGGAATCAGGCTGTCCAACAGCAGCATGAATCCGATGCCGATAAGAAAACCGACAACGGCGGGCAGCCATGCCGCAGTTTTGCCCGCAGCCTCCGCCATGTCAATTGACGGAATCAGCAGCGACCATACCGAAGCGGCGATCATAACGCCCGCCGCAAAACCGCGCAGAAGGTTTTGAAGCTTTGAATTCATTTCTTTCTTCAGAAAGAAGACTGTTGCGGAACCGAGCGCTGTTCCGAGAAACGGCAGAACGATGCCGATGATGACTTTTGTCATATTGCTCATTGTTTTATTTCCTTTCGGGCGGCATGCAGTGCATTCCCGCTGCAAAGCGGTGCGCATATGTATTTTAAAAACCGCAGCAATTCCGCATATTATAACACAATTTTGGGGCTGCGTGAACCCAAATGCAGCAAATGCGGTTCAATATAAAATCTATTCGTTTTTGAAAGCAAATTTGACAACGAAACGCCGCCGGAGCAAAATGTTCTCCGTTCGGCGAAATTATGCAAACACTGCCTTTATTTGTACCTTTTTTTCATCACTTTGAGCGAAGTTGTCCGTTGTCCATCAATGCAATACCATGGTATTTATGCATCGGAAAGATTGACCTTAAAATTGTACCGACAGCTGCGGTTGTATTCAGGAGACAGCGAACCTTCTTACGGTAAAATCCGAAGTCGGTGTGCAGCCCTGCCGTATACGGCGCATGAATCCGTATAAAAATACAATTGCACAACAAAAAAAGCAAAGAAGGGAGACTGCATTCCATGTTGGGTGATAACATAAGGCTGCTGCGCAGCGTTCGCGGCATCAGCCAGGTTGAACTCGGAGAAAAACTTAATGTATCCAAACAGAGCATTTCAAACTGGGAAAACGGAAATATTCAGCCCTCGATCGAAATGCTTATGAAAATTGCGGATTTCTTCTCCGTATCAACGGATTTTCTGCTCGGGCTGGACAATCGAACATCCATAATCGTTGACGGGCTGAGCACGGAGGAATTGTCACATATCCGTGTTATTATCGATGACCTTGTCGCAGCAAAGCGACGAATGGGGATTGAACAAAACGACGATCGTCCGCGCGAATGACACTGCGCGGAAAAGCCGGAACACCACCCGCTGCCCTGCAATTTCGGGACGGATGATGTTCCGGCTGTTTTAAAAAAGTTTTTTATCGTTCTTGTGCCGATACGGCACAGCATAACGAATTATGCATTTCCGTTTGCGTCAACGGTCTCAAGATACTCTCTGCGGCCTTTTTCGTAAAGGTTGTTTCCCTCACTGTCTATAACCGCAACCACGGGGAAGTTTTCAACCTCAAGTCTTCTGAGAGCCTCCGCGCCGAGATCCTCGTATGCAATTATCTCCGCCTTTTTGATGCAGCTTGAAAGCAGCGCACCTGCGCCTCCGATTGCGGCAAAATAGACCGCACCGTATTTTTTCATTGCATCGATGACCTCCGCATTGCGCTTGCCTTTGCCGATCATGCCCGTTTCGCCCTCGCGGATAAGCGTCGGCGAATACGCATCCATGCGGTAGCTTGTTGTCGGGCCTGCCGAACCTATGACCTGTCCGGGCTTTGCGGGAGTGGGGCCGACGTAATAAATCGTTGCGTTTTTAACATCAAAGGGCAGCGGTTCGCCCTTTTCAACAAGTTCGCAAAGCCGTTTATGCGCCGCATCCCTCGCAGTGTATATAACGCCGGACAGCAGGAGCTGTTCGCCGCTTTTAATGGTACGCGCTTCCTCACGCGTTAACGGCAGGGTGATATGTCTTTCCATTCGTTTGTTCCTCCCGAACTCAGATTATCGCACTCTTATGCCTTGTAACATGGCAATTGATGTTCACCGCAACGGGCAAGCCTGCAATATGCGTGGGCATAGCCTCGATATTGACCGCAAGCGCAGTGGTTTTTCCGCCGAAGCCCTGCGGCCCGATGCCGAGCGCATTGACCTTTCGGAGCATTTCATTTTCCAGCTCCGCATAAAACTCATCCGCATTGCGCTCGTCGGTGCTGCGCATCAGTGCTTTTTTTGCAAGCAATGCTGCTTTGTCGAACGTTCCGCCGATACCGACGCCGATAACGATCGGAGGACACGGATTGGGGCCCGCCTCTTCCGCCGTTTTAAGAATAAAATTCTTCACGCCTTCAATGCCGTCGGAGGGCTTGAGCATTGCAATACGGCTCATGTTCTCGCTGCCGAAGCCTTTCGGTGCAACGGTAAGCTCGATTTTATCGCCCGGAACAAGCTCGATATAGAGCATTGCGGGAGTGTTGTCGCCCGTGTTGACTCTGCGCAGCGGGTCTTTGACGACAGATTTACGCAGATATCCGTCGCGATAGCCGCGGCGAACACCCTCGTTGACGGCCTCCGTAAGGTCGCCGTTGATATGGACATCCTGCCCGATCTTCAAAAACACACAGGCAACGCCCGTATCCTGGCAGATGGGTGCGCGGTTTTCGTCCGCAATATTATAGTTTTCGATAATTTTATCGAGTATGCCCTGAGCCGTTGCCCACGGTTCGTTTGCCCTTGCATCCTCGATGCGCTTTCTGATATCGCAGGGAAGGCTGCAATTGGCGTCAATGCAAAGCTCCGCAACCTTATCGGTTATGAGCTGCGCGTTAATTTCCCGCATGGTTTATCTCCTTATGCTGTATTTTTTGGAACGCACGGACTTCGAATCTCCGCACTTTGTGCTTCGAACGATTCTAACCGGCATTTATGTATCCCGTTTGTGCGGGCGAACGCGGCTGTTTTGTTTTGCCGCAACGCTCGCCCGCCGTTTATCTTTTCGTTTCCGAGCCGCAGTTTCGCTCAGTCCGCGACCTGCTTTATCGTGTCGATAACCGTTCCGTCGCGATAGATGACGTTTGCAACGATTCTGTCGCCGAGAGCGGGCTTTTTCGGCACGCCGCTCGTGCGTTCCGCCAGGGCTTTGAGCTCGTTTATGTCAACAAGTTTTATGCCTGCCTCACGCAGTCTGTCATGCAGTTCCGTGTTTTTCGGGTTCACGGCAACGCCCTTTTGAGTGACAAGCACGTCTATCGTGCTGCCCGGAGTGGATATGCAGTTCACCCTGTCCGTCACGATGGGAAGCCTTGCACGGGAAAGCGGCGCGATTATCATTGCAAGTTTTGCACCCGCCGCCGTATCGCTGTGTCCGCCCGAGCCGCCCATTATCCTGCCGTCGGAATCCGTATGCACGTTGATATTAAAATCCGTGTCTATCTGCGTTGCGCCGAGAATAACAACATCCAGGCTGTCCGTCACCGCGCTGCTTGCACCGGGAGAAGCATAATGTGTTGCGGAAATCTCACGATGGCGCGGGTTGCTCCTTATGGATTCAACCGCCTTCAAATCGAAGCACTGAACATCCAGCAGGGATTCGAAGCAGCCTTCGTTGAGCATATCCACCATATAGCCCGTGATGCCGCCGAGGCCGAAGCTGCCGCGTATTTTTTCGGCAAGCATAACATCCTTAAGATATTTTGCCGCCGCAAGGGATGCTCCGCCCGCGCCCGTCTGGAACGAGAAGCCTTCCTTCAGCAGACCGGAAGCTTTTATAACGTCCACAGCCGTCATTGCCATCAGCAAACCGACGGGATCGCGGGTGATTTTTGTTGTTCCGGAAACGATTCCGTTCGGGTCACCGATGGACTCCACCGCAACGACCTGATCAACATCCGTTTCGGGAATCGACCATTCGATGAGCGGATAGGGATGCAGTTCGTCGGTGATAACAACAACATGCTTTGCACATTTCGCATCCGGAATTGCATAGCCCAGCGAGCCGCAGGCGGATTTGCCGATTTTGCCCGTGCAATTGCCCATTGCATCCGAAGCAGGTGCGGCGATAAAAGCAACATCTATCGGAGTTTTTCCGTTTTCAATATCGCAGGGTCTGCCGCCGTGCGTGCGGAATTGAACGGGGTTTTTCATTCCGCCGGCAGAAATGAATCTTCCGAGTTCCCGGGACATGTAGTCCGTTTGGAGCGTTGTTACAACGCCGTTTTTGATATGTTCCTTAAGCGGACGGTGCGCATCAAAGAGTGAGCTTGCGTTCACCGTCAGATCGCCGATTCCGAGTTCCGCAATCGCTTCAAGCACCATGTTCAAAACATAGTCGCCGTTGCGCAGGTGGTGATGGAACGAAATTGTCATTCCGCTGCGGAGCCCGCTGTTGACAATTGCCTGTTTGACCGATTCGGTAAGCTTTGTTTTCATTATTCGGCACCTCCGTCCAGCCCGAGTTGTTTTGCGATTTCAAGCGTTTGCCTTGCACGCTCAACAATGGGCTTGTCTATCATTTTGCCGCGCAGCGAAACCGCGCCCTTGCCCTGTTCCTTGCCGATGCGGATCGCCTCGAACACAAGCCTTGCGTACTCAATATCCTTTGCGGACGGGCTGAATACTTCGTTTATTACGCGCACATGGCGCGGTGCAATCGCGGATTTGCCGCTGAAACCGAGGCTTTTTGCATATTCCGCATCGCGCACTATGCCCTCGTCGTCGTTAACGTCGGTGAACGGAGTGTCATAAACATCGACCCCGGCCGCACGGGCGGCGCAAACGAGCCGCGCGCGGGCATAGTTTATCTCGTTGCCCTGCTTTGTGCGCTTGCAGCGCAGATCAGCCGTCAGATCCTCGCCGCCGAGGAATAATGCCGCAACGCGCGGGCAGGCCGAAGCAATATTGAATGCGTTTTCAACACCGAGAGCCGTTTCGATAAGCGGAATAAGTTTTACCGTTCCGACTTCCATGCCGCAGCGGCGTTCGATTCCCGCAATGTATTCATCAATAATGCGCATATCCTCCGCGCAGCTTGCCTTGGGGGGCATAATAAGGTCGGGCTTAAGAGGAATCACGGCCTCAAGATCGTCCTTCCAGTAATCGGTATCTATTGAATTTATGCGGACGGTGATTTCACAGCCCGCAAAGCCCATATTTTTCATTGCGCTGCGAACGAGCAGCCTTGCGGAATCCTTTTCATCCGGCGAGACTGCATCTTCCAGATCCAGAATGATACTGTCGGCACCGAGCGCGTCGCCGTTTATGATCATGTTCGGCGTGTTGCCGGGCAAAAACAGCATACTTCTCCTCATTTTCCGTTTTCTCCTTTCGTGTCGGATGCGGTGCAGAGGCAAATCCTCCGAAGTTCGCAAAAACTCCGTACCGCTCCGCATACTCATACCATATTATAATACCCTGCGCGGTTTCTTTCAACTGTCGAACGGGATTTTTTCGGCCGGATTTTGAAGAAAGCGGCGTTCGGCATGTGTTCGTTGTGTTTTCGGCAGGTTTTCGGAAGCGGCGGACAAAGCCTTATAAAAACACCGACGGGAGAATGAACGTTCCGCCCGCCGGTGTCAATGCCTGTTATTGTTTTGTTTGGGGGCGATACATGCCCCGGTTCAATTCATTCAAATTCCCATTCAAATGCCCATTCAAATGCCCATTGCTCTGCGCAGAACCGTAAGTGCATCAGCTGCGGAAACATCGCCGCTGTTGTCAATGTCGGCGAGAACAAGCTGCATTTCGGTAAGCTCGCCCGCGCCCATTGCATGACGCAGGATGAGAATCGCATCCGAAATATCAACGGTGCCCGACATATCAAGGTCGCCCGGCAATGCAAACAGTGCCGTAACGGTCATATCTTCGGTAACGCATGAAACATCAGCATTCCAACCGAAGGAGAACCAGCCCTCATGAACGGGAAGTTCGGGAAGTTCCGCGGCGGAACCGCCGGCAACGAGCTGCGTGCCGATGGTTTCCCCGGTTGCACCGTCAATAAACCTTACAACGTACTGCTCATCATCGTAAACCGTGAGATCGACCCTGTCGCCGTTGTTTTCGAATTTAACATCGAATACATAGGTTTTACCGGCTTCAAACTCAAAATCGTCCTCCCTGCCGCGGCAGCTGCCGTCGTTGCTTGCGATCCAAATGCGGTCGCCGGGAGTGGGGTTCGTGATGCACCAATCGTAAACGCCTGCGGGGATATAGATTTTCATCATATCATCGCAAATGATGTTTTCTGTTGAGCAGCGTCCGTCCGCATCGAACGGAAGGGTGTATTCGAACAGTTCGTAGTCTGCGGGATCGGCATCGCCGAATTCCGTGAAGCCGCCGAACGGAGGGATCACCTGAGTCTCGCCGAGATCATCGGGATCGGCAAAGCCATCGTAATAATATGTGTTGTGATCCGCGTCAAGAAGCATCTGATAGCCCCCGCCGTTGCCCCACACATCCGCTGCACGCAGAATAACAGCTGCATCGCCCTCATGGCGGAGGCGGGTGTATTTTGCTTTCACAACGGTGTCTTCATAGACCTCATCACCCGCTTCAACGCTCCAACGGCGGAATTCAAAGCCCTCATGCGCGGGAGCTTCGGGGTAATCCTCGGCCGTCATTTGTTCGCACTGCAGTTTTTCTGCCGTGCCGAGAGTTTCGCCCGTGACTTCGTCAACAAAGGCAACAGTCACCGCGCGGGGTGCGGGAGGTTCTGCGGAAACGCTCTCGCTGACGGTGAACAGACCGGAAATTTCGGTGGGGTTGCCGCCGATCATGCCGAGGCATGTGCCTGCACCTGTCACGGTGTCAATAAGGTAGAACGCGGATTGATCGTCCATAACATTTGCCCAGTACAGCGTGTTCGTATCGTGGTCAAATGCCATTGACTGAACATGTGAACTCGTATTCAGTCCCGACCAGCCGATAGCGTTTGTTGTGCCCGTTTCAAGATTCAGCGTGCGGAGCTGTCCGAAATTATCCATTACATATGCCGCACCGTCGGCGGAAATTGCAAGGGCAACCGCTTCAACGCCGTCGCCGCAGTCAATCAGCTTTTCATCGTAAAGCTTGCCGGAAACGATATCGACTTTGCACAGGAAACGTTTCACCGTTTGAACGCCCACAAGGTGGGAATGCACGTTCAGCGCATACATCGTGCCGTCCGCATAGTTATACGCCATATCCATGACATACTTGCGATTGTTGGGCGCGCCGTGCGGAATGGGAGACAGATTGTCAAGAGTGCAGGTATAAAGCTGCATCCCGCCTTCCGTCAGCGCGTAACCGTAAATAACCCCGCCGACATATTCCGCCGCATAACCCGTGGGAAGTGCAGGTCCGAGGTTTGCAGCCTCCGTTTCAAGGCTGCGATTGGTAAAGCTTATCCAATTGCCCGCATATGTGCCGGATGAGCTGCTGATGCTGCTGCCGTAAAAAGTGATCTCACCGAGTTCGCTGACGGTCACGGTGCAGTTGTCGGTAAATCCGCCGTCCTCCGTTGTGACGGTGACGGTCGTTGTGCCTGGTGCGATACCGGTAACAACACCGGTTTCGTAATTAATTTCCGCAACGCTCCAGTCATCGCTTTCAAAAACGACTTTCTTGTTGGTTGCTTCAACGGGGGAAACGACACAGGTCAGTTTGCGGCTTGTTCCCACGTAAAGTTCAGCGTCCTCCACGGAAACGCCGGTTACCGAAACACGCTCGCCGAGGCGGATGTTGTCGATGCAGGCATAGCTCGTGTCGTCGCCGTTCTTTGAGAAGTTGATGTTGATATCATAGCTGCCGGGTTCCCAGCCCATAAGTTCAAGAGCTTCCGCAAGGTCAACATTGCCCGCATGCCATGTTCCGTCATATTGATTGACAGGGCTTTCAACGGTGAGAGCAAACATGTTGTACGGATCGCCCGCGGGGCCGAATTCAACCTGCAGATTGCTGGTGCCGTTGTACATAAAGAACCATTTGTAGTCCAGCTGCAGCGTTTCGTTGCCGCCGAGTTCAACATTCTTCAGGCAAAGATATGTGCTGTCCTCCGTGCTGCTCATTGCATAAGCCTCATGTCCCTGTTCGCTGCCGGTTTGAACCGTCCACTCGGGCCATACAACTTCACCGGGCATATAGGGTTCAAAATGCAGTGTGCCGCCCGCAATGTTGAGGGCCTCGTCAAGCGTCGGAGCCGTTTTCGCCGCCGCGCCCGGGTTTGCTGCGCCTTCCGCTGCGGCGGTCGTCATTCCGACTGCGGCGGTGAACAGCATCACAAAAGCCAGAACCGCAGCCGCGAGTCTTTTGATACTTTTCATTTTTGTTCCTCTTTCTCTTTTTTCTGCGCACGATGTCTCGATCATGCGTGTATATACATTTTAGCACATAAAAAAAGAAAAGTCCATACATATGGAACAATTATTCGAGATTTTGTTCCATGGATATGGAAAGTGCCTGTTAAGCAAACACCGAAAAAGACGAAAATACATGCACAGGGCAATATATTCGGACAAAGCCATGAGATTACATAAACAGCGAAACTGTTTCAAAAGTATGCGAGAGCCGAACGACCGAAAGTAGTTGTGCGTCCACTATGCAAGTCAACTTTTAGTTAAATAATAAAAGAGCGACTGTTAAGCCGCTCCGACGCATATACTTGCAGTTTTTATACATTCTGCAACTATATTTCCGCTGTACTGCGTATGCTCGTCATTCCTCCTCTGCAAGCGGAAACGTGCATTGCAGCAAGTGAATAAAATGCTGCATTTTTTTGTTGTTAAGCGAGTAATAAACACGATTGCCGATATTATTTGATTCAATGAGTCCGGTACTCATAAGAATGCTGAGATGTTGAGACACCGCGCCCGGGGTAATATTCAAAAGCTTTGCAAGCTCCCGACCGTAAGATTTTTGCTTTGCAAGTCGAAGAACAATGTTAAAGCGGCTCGGATCCCCCAGCACACTCATAATCCGCGAAAGTTCCGCTTCCGAGTTTGACTCCAGCGTCGAAATCTTCAGCAAAGTATCATAGAGCACACCTATAACCGCCATACAGTTTTCCTGTCCCGGTTCGGAAAAAAACACTTGTCGGAATCCCGTGACTGTCGGAACAGCATAGTATCTTTTCGCCTTTGGGACAATGTCGCCGAATCTTTCGTGAAGAATATCGGCGTATTGCTCCGGCAATCCGAAATTCGCATCGAAAGCCTCGACAAGCGGCTTCCAGAGTCCCCGGCATGCCTCAAATGCTGCAGCAACAGGGATGAGAGCGCGTTCAAGAATTGAGATATATTTTTCCGGATTAAACGCAAGCTCTATCAATGTCAGCTTTGAACTTTCGCGCCAATCACATCCGTTAATCAGTGCGAGCAATTCCGCTGTTCCGCAAACAGCAGGCGGTTTTTCGTCCGGACAGACCGCAGCGGCAATGCGTGTTGGAATATTCGGCTTTTCCGCACGGAGGTGCGCAAAAAAATCATTGCAATCTGTGCAATTATAAGCCATTATGTCCGGTATGAGGATATCTGCAAGTCCGTCCTGTGCAACAACAGCATCTTCATCATGCTTTATTGAAAGCGGACAGTACAGCAATTCCGCTTCCTCCCGTGTTATCGCAATATTAAGCGTAAGCTGCGCATCAACCTGCAGCAAAATATCGAACTGAGCTTTGTACTCCGCTTCATTTTTCGGAAAACGTTTTTTAATTATCTGATAAAACCTTTCCGTTGTGAAGCCATTTATGTGGTTTTTAAAGAAGCAGTTTGCCTCAAAAATGGGCAGAGGGCTCATCTGTTTCATACGATCGTTGATACCATACTTTCCTGCCGCACATAAAAATGCAGCGGCAACATTTTAATATATTTCTATTATACCATATTTTTTTGAAAAAAGCTATTGACAAAAGCTGTGGTCAGAGATTATATTTAGTGTACGGTAAACATCACCGAATTGAGGTTAAGCATTCAATCAACATATTTGGTGTTCTTTGCCGCAGAGCCACAGCCCGCTGACGGGCAAATAAAATTAACAACAAGGAGAAAAAAATGAAAAAGTTTTTTGCACTGATCGTAACTGCCGTGACACTGCTTTCGATCGTTGCCGCGCCGCTTGCAGGAGCTGCGCCGTTCTTAACGGACCCAAACGGGCTTACCGCCGGCACGCGGGATGCACAGACTCTTGACGAAGCACTGAACGTTGAAGGAGGAGAGCTTACTTTCTTTAACGGAGATTCCGACAATGCACTCGACTGGTCCATTGACATCGATGCAGCAAAATCATCAAACCGCGACTTGGACAGCTCAAAATCAAACGTCTCCACAACCGTTTTTGCGCAAGCAGGGCAGATTCTCGAATTCAGCTATCGAGTTATGTCTCAGCAGGACTGTGACTTCCTGATTTTTTATTCCAACGGTCAGGAAATTGCGCGTTGGTCCGGCATTATGAATTATTATGCTCCGCTCGAAAAGTTTGTCTTCCCCATTCCTTCCTCGGGAGAATACACTTTCAGCTGGGTGTATGAAAAGGACGGCCAATACAGTGAATCCTGGGACACGGCATGGTTGGATGAGGTTCGCGTTTTCGATATGATTCATGTTGAAAGTATCGCCGTTGATGAACCCCGTGAAATTCCCGAAAACGGGAAATATAAACTCAAGTACACTGTCCTTCCCGAAAACGCAACCGAAAAGGCCGTTACGTTTGCTTCATCGGATCCTTCCGTCGCCGCCGTTTCTGAAGACGGCACAGTTACGGGAGTTTCCGAAGGATGCGCCGAAATAACCGTGACATCCGTTGACGGCGGTATCAGTTCCGCCGTAACTTTAACTGTCACTAACGATGCACGGTTTGCCAATCTTTATGCATACATCCAGTATGATCCGATCGGCGGCAATCAGGATTTCATCGCTCATTTTACCGACCTTGCCCCGGATATTATCGAGCATGTCCTCGACATTCCCGACTGCCCCGCTGTTCGACCGGGCACATCAAGCGCAGCCGTTGCAGGCAATTATGTCTACGGTTATACCAAGCCCGGTATATACAGCGGCGATTTTTATATTATTGATCTTACCACATGGGAGATCACCTTCCCTGCCGGCGAGGAAGCAGGCGACTACCTTGTTTATGACATGGCTTATGATCACGAGCGGCAGCGAATGTTTGCAATGGCAACTCATTACGGCAGCGACTTTTGGCTTGTCGAAGTTGATCGCCGCGACGGTTCTATTACTACCATTGCCGAAATGAATACCCTCGGCAAAAACGCATGGGGTTTTACCATCGATTCCGAAGGAAATGCCTACACAATTCTTGCAAGTGATACCGGTTCCTATGACAGGACCGACACCGGCAAATTGGCAAGCGTCAACCTTGAAACAGGCGAATGCTCAATCATCGCCGATACCGGTATTCCGACCTATTTCGCAAACACAATGGAATTCGATCACGACAACCAGTGCATTTACTGGTGCAACTCCCTGTCCAACGGTCTCTATATTCTCGACTATCATACCGGAGAAACTGAGTTTTGCGGAGGGCTTTACAACGGCGGTGATTATATGGCAATGTTCCTCCCGAACGATCTTGAAGTTTCCGATCCTGAGCAGCCGACAGAACCCACACCCGTACCTCCTACGGACACTCCGGAACCCACACCCGTACCTCCTACGGACACTCCGGAACCCACACCCATGCCTCCTACGGACACTCCGGAACCCACACCCGTGCCTCCTACGGACACTCCGGAACCCACACCCGTACCTCCTACGGACACTCCGGAGCCCACACCCGTACCTCCCACGGATGCTCCGGAGCCCACACCCGTGCCCGGAACCGGTGCTGTAAGCCTTATCGGTCTCAGCATCGCGGTTATTGCCGCAGGAGCAGGCATTATTACTCTTCGCAAGAAGCGCGAATAACCACAGGCGAAGGACATTGCTTGTGAAAGTGCTCGGTAAAGGCATCATATGAGTTTGGCGGAAGTTTGTTCTTTCGCTCTCATAACATATAAGAAGTCGGCGTGCTTGCATTCCGGCTTCTTTGTGTCTCCGCTGAATTAAAGCGTGCAGCTGTACTACGGCAGCGTCTTCCGAAAAAACCGTCAAAGTTTTTCCTAAAAAAACACTTCCGATTCATTTTTCCTCTTCCCTTTTGCAGGAAAGTCTGTTATAATGAATATATACGCGGTTTATCTGCGGAATTTCCGCCGAGCATCGCGTATATAATCAAATTTTCCACATGGAGGGTAAATACCATGAAGAAACTGCTTGCAATCATTCTTGCAGCACTGATGCTCGTTCCCATGCTTGCCGCATGTGACCGGAGCGGAACGCAGAAGGGCGACTACAAAGTCGCAATGATCACCGACTACGGCGACATCACCGACCAGTCTTTCAACCAGACCACCTATGAAGCCTGCAAGGAATACTGTGATGCAAACAAAATTGACTTCCAGTACTTCAAACCCGCAGGCGACTCCACCGAAGAGCGCGTTGCAAAAGTTGAAGAAGCCATCGACGGCGGTTACAACATCATCGTTATGCCCGGCTTTGCTTTTGCGGGAACGCTTTATCAGGTTCAGGACAAGGAAGAGTACAAGGATGTTAAGTTCATCGCTCTCGATGTTTCCGAATACGACCTTTTCGACTGCTTCTATAAGCATGACGAAACCGGCGCAAGAGCCGGCCTCATCGACGAAAACAACAAGGAACACATCAGCGAGAACGTATACTGCGCAGTTTACAAAGAAGAACTCTGCGGCTATATGGCAGGTTATGCAGCGGTTAAGCTCGGCTATACCCACCTCGGCTTCCTCGGCGGCATGGCAGTTCCCGCTGTTATCCGCTACGGCTACGGTTTCGTTCAGGGCTGCAACGACGCAGGCAAAGCAATGAACGATGAAGTCACCGTTGAATATGTTTACGGCAACAAGTTCGCAGGCACTCCCGAAATCACCGCTTATATGGACACCTGGTATCAGGAAAAGGGCGTTCAGGTTGTGTTCGCATGCGGCGGCGGCATCTACACCTCCGCAACCGAAGCTGCAAAGAAGGCAAACGGCAAGGTTATCGGCGTTGACACCGACCAGGCAGCAACCATCAACAAGCTCGGCACCGAAGGCATGACCGTTACCTCCGCAATGAAGGGTCTCGGCGCAACCGTCAAGGCAACCCTCAAAGACGTTATCGAAAACGGCAATTGGGCTAACTACGGCGGCAAGATCGCAACCCTCGGCCTCGTATCCGGCGACGATCCCGAACTTAACTACGTTCAGATCCCCATGGAATCCACCCAGTGGACGGACAACTTCACAAAGGACGACTATAAAGCCCTTGTAAAGAGCATGTTCGACGGCACCGTTAAAGTATCCGACGATACTTCCGCAATGCCCGCACACAACATCATCGTAAACGAATACGACAACATTATGTAACAAATTGCAGCCGCCGTGAACGGAATTCGTTCATCGATTCGGTTCACAAGTTTACGGCAGCATGAACCCCGACCGGGCAGGCGAAAGCCTGTCCGGTTTTTTATGCTTATTTTGCTCTTTCCCCGTTTCCCTTTCGCATTTTTGTTTGTTTTTCGCATTGAATAAGTGCGCATAGTGTGATATACTTAAAAAAGTCCTGATTAAAATCTTTGCGGGAGGAGACCTTTTTTATGGAAAACCGAAGCGGCGAAACAAATAATCCTCAAAATTCCGCCGAAAATGCGTTTGATTACGCGGCAGCCGATATAACGAATGAGATGCCCCGGGGCGATATGCTTCAAGACCCGGCAGGCGAACCGTTTCAATCGACTTTTGAAGAAGAAAAACCGAAAAAGCTTAACTTTTTCAATAAAATCGGGCGCATGAATCCTAAAAAACGCGCCGTGCTTTTGGTGCGCATATTCATCGTAATTGCTTTTTCCGCGCTGTTCGCTGTGTACTGTGTCAAAAACCGTGCAAATTTCGAAATCGACAGTCTTGCGGTTTCGACAGTGTCGCTTGCCGTTTTTACCGCAGTGCTCATTGCGGCTGTCCCGCAGATTATCAAAGTTTTCAGCGGGGACGACACGCAGCTTGCGCCGTCCGGCATCGAAAAGGCAAACGGAAAAACCTTCCTGAAAATCGTTCTTGCCGCATTCGTTCTTCGTGCAGCACTGACAATATTCGGAATGATCGTTTTTTACTGTCTTAATCCTAAGTTTCAGGGCAGTTTGCTCAACCTTTGGCAAACTGCGTGGACAAAAGTCAACACGGACGCCCCGCATTACTGCAGCATAGCCGAAAACTGGTATGCTTCAACCGGCGAAGACCGCTTGCTTATCGTGTTTTTTCCGATGCTTCCGCTGCTTATGCGCGGGCTCAACCTGTTGACTCACAACAGCTTTGTTTCCGCGCAAATAATCAACACGCTCGCCTCCTGCTCGGCGGCAGGCGTTCTGTATCTCACGCTTCGTCCTCTGCTCGGTGAAAAAAAGGCACGCCTTGCGCCCTTCATATGGTTGATGCTGCCCGGCTCGATTTTCCTGAATTCGGGAATGACGGAGCCGCTGTTCATGCTTTTCACCGTTCTTTGCTTCTATGCGCTGCAAAAAAAGAAATACCTTGCGGCGGGCATAGCAGCGGCATGTGCCGGATTCACCCGTTCGCCGGGCGTGCTGCTTGCCATTCCTCTCGCGATTGAGGGCATCGGGTACTGTGTCCGCAGAGCCCGCAGCGGGAAAAAGGTCGGTTCGGCGATTGCGGAAATTGTGCTTTCGCTTGTTATATCGACTTTCGGCACGCTTGCCTATCTTTACATAAACAAGGTCATCGCGGGCGATTGGTTTATGTTCTCCGTGTACCAAAAATCCAACTGGAGTCAGGGTCTCGGCTTTTTCTTTGATACGGCACGCTACATGTATCAAAGGGTAATCGGGGAGTTGAAGGCTGCATTGGGTTCGGGAGCGTTTAACGGAACGAACATCACATCCGTGTTTGTGCTCTTCCTGCCGACGGTCGCACTGATCGTGCTGACTCCGCTGCTGATTCTTCGCCGCGCACGCAAGCTCCCCGCCGCATACACACTGCATTTTCTCGCCTATTTCGCGCTTGCAATGGGCTGCACGTGGCTGCTTTCCGCAATGCGCTATCTGAGCGTTGTTCCCGCGATTATCGCTGCAATTGCAATGAGCTGCAAGTCGGAAGAAAGAACCGCTGCAATTTTTACAGTCTCTGCGATTGCATATGCCGGCTATATATTCATGTATATGCGCGTGTTGAGTGTGTTTTAAAAACGGGCTGCGGCACCGATTGCCGCGTTAATTTCACAATTTTCCGCGTTTTTCTTTAATTGTCCTGCCTCGGGACGGTTGAAAAAAAGTCCGTATTGGTATAAAATACGATATGGGCAAAATCGTTCGCGGAATCCGCCGCACCTGCGATTTGCCCGCAAAATCAACTTTCGGCGGAAAAAACTTTGTTCGGATACATAAAGCCAAACATTCCGGAGCTTCGGGTCCGCGAAAAAGCGCGCTATGATGCATGGTACTGCGGATTATGCCGTCGTCTCGGGGCGCGGTACGGAACGGCAGCCCGTGCGCTGCTGAGCTTTGACTGCACCTTCCTTGCGCTGCTCGCTGCCTCCGTCAGCGGCGAAGATTCGCCTGAAGATTTGCTGCGCTGCCCGTTCAAGCCCTTCGGCAAAAAGCGGGCAATGCTCGGTTCGCCTTCCGCCGCACTCGATTTTGCAGCCGATGTCTGCGTTATTCTTTCCGAATTCAAGCTTTCGGACGATATTGCGGACGGAAAGCCGCTGCGAATTGCCGCAAAACTCCCCCTGCTTTGCGCATTCAAAAAAGCACGTTTGCGCCGGCCGGAAGTTTATGCAGCGGTGAAAAAACACATGCGGGAGCTTGCCTCCGTTGAAGCACCTTATCGCGGCAGTCGGGCTTTTCCCCGCCGCAAAGCCGCAAAGAACGATTCAGCGGCGGAACTGCGTTCTCAAACGCTGCGTTCGCAAACGCTGCGTTCGCCGGATCTTCCCGCCAATATTTTCGGGGAAATGCTGCGCGATGTGCTTGCGTCGGCACCCGTTCCCCAAAAGGAAATCCCCGCGCTGAAGGAAACCGGTTTTTTTATCGGAAGGTTCATCTACCTTTGCGATGCATGGGACGATCGCGAAAGCGACAAAAAGCATTCGCTTTTCAACCCGTTCAATATCTGCGGCTGCACCCGCGATGATGCAGAATTTATTATTAATATCTCGATAAATTCTGCAATTTCGGCATATAATTTGTTGAGCACCGGCCGCGACAGGGCGATTCTCGACAACATTCTGTTCCAGGGGCTTTTTGCCGTTTCCGATGCCGTTTTCGCAAAGGAAAAACAGCCGCTGCCGAACGACGGCATTACGACGGCGGCGCACAAAGCCTGATTTTTTCTGCCTGTATACTTAGAAAGGACGAACCCGTGAACCCATATGAGGTGCTCGGCGTTTCGGAAACCGCCACCGATGAGCAGGTCCGTTCCGCCTACATTAAGTTAGTTAAAAAATATCACCCCGATCGCTATCAGGACAGTGACCTGAAGGATCTTGCAAACGACAAGCTGAAGCAGGTCAACGAGGCGTATGACACAATAACAAACATGCGCAAAAACGGCTCCGCTTCCCAAAACACTTATTCCGGCAGCGGATTCGGAGGTTATTCGGGCAGCAGCTCCCGCACTTCCTCCGGCGGTTATTCCGGAAATTACGGCAGTGGTTATTCCGGCAATTTTTCGGCTGAATTCGCTCGTGTGCGGCAATGCATAAACACAAGTTCTCTGTATGAAGCGCAGGCAATACTGGACGGCATACCGCTGCACAATGCGGAATGGCATTATCTTTATGGTATTGTCTGTTTCCGCGGCGGCGACTACTCCTCCGCCCGCAATTATCTTGACAGAGCCGTTTCGATGGAACCCGGTAATGCGGAATACCGCCGCGCAAGGGATTCCCTGAACGCACGAAGCACGCGGAGCTACCACACCTATGACAACGGCGATACGGGAGCAACCGTGAACACTGCCTGCAACTGCTGTTCGACTTTGCTTTGTGCGGATTCCTGCTGCGAATGCATGGGCGGAGATCTGATTCCCTGCTGCTGATTTTCTGCTTTTTCAGCCGCTTTTGGGGCTTTGCAATTGCTTTATAAACATGAAAAAAATTTCTGCAACAACAAAACTGACCCTTTCCGCCATGAGCACCGCGCTCAGCGTTGTGTTTCTTTATGCGGCATCCGTCATTCCGACGGCAAAGCTTGCGCTGTGTTTTTTGACATCGCTCATGCCGTGGATACCCCTCAGGGAACGCGGCGGGTTCGTATACGCCCTTCTGAGCTATGCGGCAACGGGCGCGATATGTTTTTTTCTGATTCCGAACAAGCTGTATTTTGCAGCGTACATCCTGTTTTTCGGCTGCTACGGAATGATTAAGCTCGGCATAGACAGCGTTATCCGCGACAAGCTTGTTGCCTTTGCCGCAAAGCTTATCCTCTGCAACGGCCTTGCTGCACTTGTGATATTCGGCGCAGGCAAGCTGTTCAGTCTTGACATAATCGCTCAGCTGCCGAATTATCCGTTATACATTATTATTCCTGCGATTGAGATTTTCTTTATCGCATACGAACTTGTTTTCACGCTTTGCGTACGCGTTTTTGATGACAGGCTCCGCAACGTTATCATCACCCGCCGCTGAAGCGCCCGACACCGTTTAAACTTAACCCGCAAAAGGAGAAAAACAATGAAAAAAACCTTCCGCAATGTTATAATTTTTGCACTTGCTCTCTGTTTCGTGTCTGCTGCGCTGAGCCTTTGCGCCTGCAAAAAAACTCCGCAGACGATCGAAACCGACTATTGCGCCTATTCCGAAATTCCTGCCGATTACACACCCGAGCAGGCTGAGGCGGATGGCTGCCTTGTTGTTTACCAAAGCCAAGGAACCATCAAAAATTCAACCGTCATGACCGACTTTGCAAAAACAACAAAAAAGGGCAGCCCTGCACTTCTGCGCGTTGCAACTTACTATGAAAAAGTTGTCACCGGCGGTGAGCCGGAGCTTGTTGTTGTCGATATTGAATACAAGGACGGCGTTTATCGCACGCATTACGAACAGGTAAACGAGGACGGCACAAAAGAGGCGTTTGACGACAAATATAAATATCTCGTTGCCATTGACCGCGTAAGAGGCACTTCAACGCAGGTTTTCAGCTCCGGTTATATGCTCACAAACGATGAGGATGTTACCTATGCCGACTATGCGTCAAGCTTGTCACGCGATCCCTCCGAATGGATCGATGCCTATATCATCTACCTTCTGACCGCAGTTATGTAAGGTTCAACTGAATTAAAAAAACTTTGAAAGGGGTGAATCGAATGCATTTGCAGGAATCCGGCGAAATGTATCTTGAGACCATTCTTGTGCTTTCCCGCAGGTTGAACAAGGTTCGCAGCGTTGACGTTGCGGAAGAAATGGGCTATTCGAAGCCCAGCGTCAGCCGCGCCGTTGGCATATTGAAGAAAAACGGCTATATCATCATGGATGGTTCCGGACATCTTTATCTCACGGATGAAGGGCGTTCGGTCGCCGAAAAAACATTCGAACGTCACCGCGTTTTAACAAAAGTATTCACAAAGCTCGGTGTTTCCGCCGGAATTGCCGCAGAGGATGCCTGCAAAATCGAGCATGTTATTTCCGATGAAACCTTTGAGGCAATTAAACGCTTTGTCGCCGAACACAGCGATTGACTTTTCGCTTTCGGCACCGCGCCCGACAAATAACCCTTCCGCCGAACGTTTGACGGAAGGGTTTTGTTTGCATTTGTTCACCTTGTTTCGGCATAATCCTGTTCCGGCAAAAGCCCTTTCGGTTCAAACTGCCGCAACTCCAACCGATAGGAAAACCCTTTTTCCGTCGGCTTATACGGCACGAATCCAACCGACTCAAAGCAGCGTTTCGAACAGATGTTCCACGAATAAATCTCCTGAACAAAAAGCTCCGAAATGCCGTTCCGCTTCGCCCTTGCCGCAAGAAAGCTTACAACAGCCCTGCCTATGCCGCGCCCGCGATACTCTGCCTCGCCGATCACAATCGGCATATCCTGCACGGAAAACGTAACATCCCCAACATGGCGAAACTCACCGTTTTCCTTTGCTTCAATAAAATACAGCTCACCGTGAACGTTCAAATAATCATACATCCTGTGCAGTTTTTCCGAAGTATACGGTTCACGAACGCCGTCAACAAGGAACACGAGTTCCGGATCCGAATACCATTCAAGTGCAAAATCGCATTCGCCCGCGTACCTCCGCAGTCTGAGTTCGGGCGTTATATCAAGAATTCGTTCGTCCGCACCGCTTTGCATCATTTTCAAGCCCTCCTTCTTGGCTTTCTCTGTTTCATTATACATCCGCCGCCCCTCAAAAGCAAGCAAATCGGGCGAACAGCTTTTGCCGTCCGCCCGATTCTTCTTTTGCCCGATGTTTTATTCAATCGAACATGCCCGTGTCGGTTTATTACCCTAATCCGAAAAATCGACAATCATATTCGAATTATTTGCACCAATCGGAATTGATTGAACCCGTTGGCCTTCGCTGTCCAAAAACATCAGGACAACGCCTGTATATGTGATTTCCGATGCATCGGCAATCTCCTGAGCGATCGGCCGAAACTCGGCAATGATGTTTTCCGTATCCGGAGCAAACCTCTGCTGAAACTCAGGATCGGATATTTTCTCGTCAAATCTGAACTCGATCACAAGAGCCGAATTGTCAACATAGCAGGCGGAGCATTGGGCGCCGCTGAAATAGTTTTTGTATTTTTCAATGATTTTTTCGCCGTTTTCCCTGCAATACTTATCGAGATGCGATTTCAGCACCTCTTGTTCGCTCGGGAACTGTTTTTCACAGCCGAAAGCAAAAACCGCAGCAAGAACCATCAAAACCGCCGCCGCAATGCAAAGCAGCCTCTTTTTCATCATGAACCTCCCAATATCAACATATTTGTGTTGTCACATTTGATATTATACCGAAAACATTTACATCCGTCAAGCCTTGCCGAACGTAAATTTTTCATTAATTTGCCGTTTCGGAAAAAAGCTGCAAATTTGCACTTGTTTGTGAATATAAAAAAGGGTATAATGCAGACTGTGCAATGCGCAGTGCGCAGCCGCAAAAACAAAAAACAAAGGAGCATCTATGGGTCTTTTGGAAATCGCACGCGATTTTGCCGTCGCGAACTGGGACAACGCCATTATGTGGGTTATCGGCGGGATCCTTATTTATCTTGCAATCAAAAAGGATATGGAACCCACTCTTCTTTTGCCGATGGGCTTCGGCGCGATCATTGTGAACCTGCCGGGTTCCGCAATTGCGGCGGACGGCGGAATCATCCGCATTCTTTACGACTGCGGCATTGCAAACGAATTTTTCCCGCTGGTGCTTTTCATCGGCATCGGTGCAATGATCGACTTCGGCCCCGTGCTGACCAACCCGAAACTTATGCTTTTCGGTGCGGCGGCGCAATTCGGCATTTTTTTCACGCTCTGCATGGCAACCCTCTGCGGGTTCGGGCCGATGGAATCCGCTTCCATTGCGATAATCGGCGCGGCGGACGGCCCGACAAGCATTGTTGTTGCAAACCACCTCGGCATCAGCGCAAACAACCCGGGGCTTTTCAGTGCGATCGTTGTTGCGGCATATTCCTATATGGCTCTTGTTCCGATTATACAGCGACCCGTAATAAAACTTATCACAACCAAGCACGAGCGGCTTATCCGCATGGAATACGAGCAGCGTGATGTTTCAAAGCTGACCCGAATTCTGTTCCCGATCGTTATCACATTTGTGGTCGGCATCGTTGCGCCGGGCGGTCTGCCGCTCATTGCCTGCCTGATGTTCGGAAATCTGCTTCGCGAATGCGGCGTTCTGAATGCACTTTCCGAAACGGCACAGAAGGTGCTTGCGAACCTTATCACTCTCTTCCTCGGGCTTTCCATTGCAGCCACGATGAGCGCGGACAAATTCCTGCGTCCGCAGACGCTGCTTGTTCTGGGGCTTGGCCTTGTTGCATTCGTGTTTGACACGGTCGGCGGCGTTTTCTTTGCAAAATTCATCAATCTGTTTGCAAAGAAAAAGATAAATCCAATGATCGGTGCGGCGGGCATTTCCGCTTTTCCGATGTCTGCAAGGGTCGTTCACAAGCTTGGGCAGGAAGAGGATAATCAGAATTTTCTGCTTATGCACGCTGTCGGCGCAAACGTTTCCGGTCAGATTGCGTCCGTCATTGCGGGCGGCTTGATTCTCAGCATCTTCGGTTCCATGCTCGGTTGACGGAAAGGAGCGAATATTATGACGTTATTCAGCACAAATTCACTCGTTATGAACGGATTCTTTGATTTCAGCAAGGATGGTTTCGGCTTTGTCGATTCGCTTAAGGTCATGCTGCTCGGGCTTATCATCATCTTTGTTGTTACGGGCGTTTTGATTCTTTGCGTTGCCGCACTCAACAAAATGAGCGCAGGGAGCAAGCGTTCCGCAGACAAAAGGAACGCGGGAAAGAATAAGTAAAATATATTTCCTGTTATTCTTGCAGCATACATCAATTCAATCGGAATAATCTCCCCTTGTTCATGCGAAAAACTCCGCCGTTTATGCGGAGTTTTCATTTTGTTTTTATAATTGCTTTAATAATCTCGGTTTTAATTCGGTGCGGTTTCGCGGCAGGTTCAGCCCGGTGCCGCCCCAATTTCGGCGGATTTAGCCGAAACTTTTGCAAGCCTGCCAATCCGCGCTCCGTTATGCAAACTCGAAAACGAGGCAGCCGCGCCGCCCCGTTTTCGAAAGGAGTCATCTGATTATGCAAAAAAAGCACGGAACCCCGCCTCTTTTATCAGCCTTTTGCTTCATCACCGTTTTTGGAGGAGCTCCGGGCCGCACTCGAACCGTGCGACCCGAAAAAACCTCCGTTTTGGGGTTGAATAATGTCGATTTCGATGATACAATCAATATAGGGTATAACGTAACGTTACAGTCAAGCCCTTTCAAAAAATTTTTTGGACGCGCAATGTTTTCATGCCGAAAACATTCAGCCGCGGAAGGAGCCGCCGTGACAACAAAGGAATTTGCAAAGCTCTGCGGAGTTGAAAAGCGGACGCTGTTCTTTTATGATGAAATCGATTTGCTCAAGCCTGCGCGCATACTGCCCAACGGCTACCGTGAATACGATTTTTCGCAATTGCCGCGCATGGAATCCATCCGCCTGCTGCAATCGGCGGGGCTGAACCTTCGTGAAATCAAATCCATGCTGCTCTGCGAAAGCGGACATAATATCGACATTGTAAACGACTGCCGTCAGCGCGTCATGCGGCAAATGGCGGATATGCAGGCGGGACTTTGCTATATTGAGCGGAGAATTGCCCTGCGCAAAAGTTATCTTGAGCACGCGCCCGGCGAGATTTTTACGGAAAATGCGCCCGCACTGCCAATCTCCGCAATAAACGCCGATAATGCCGGCAGCAATCATTCCCTCGGCATAAGTTACTTCTCCCTCGGTCATTATCTCGGGGTTGAAGAGGATGCCGAAGCCCTTCATCCGCGCCGTTTTTTTAAGCATTGCCGTTCGGAAACCGCCAATGAGTTCCTTCCCGCCGGGCAATATGCCTGCATGTTCCTGCACGAGGCGGACAATGAGCAGATTTTTTATATCTCGCCGTGGGTAAAACGCTTTGTTGAGCTTGCAGAAGCAAAGGGTCTTTCCGTTGAACGCACGGTCTATGTTGAAGATTTGCCCGCGTGGCTGATTGACGAGCCCCGCAGCATGATTTTGCGTTTTGCGGCGCGTATTGCGTCTTAGTCTGCAAAATATATCTTTGTACGTAATTTTTAATTTAAAGTAATTTATAAGATGAGGTTATAATCATGAAATCCGAATTCAAAAAGATTGCAATTATCTGTGCGAGCGAGCGTGAGCTTGCTCCGTTTCTTCCGTTGATTGAAAACCCGACAATTTCCGAACGGGCAATGCTGCGCATTCACGAGGGCAGGCTGAACGGGTTTGAAGTCGCGGCGGTTTATTGCGGCGTTTGCAAAGTTAATGCCGCCGCAGCCGCACAAATTATGATAGACTGTTACGGTGCGGACACCGTCATCAGCGCGGGAGCCTCCGGCGGAATGGCGGAAGAGCTTCAACTGTTCGACACCGTTGTTGCAGCCGAAGCCTGCTATCACGATGTTCACGAACGCATTTTGACCGATTATCACCCGTTTATGAAAACACAGTTCTTCCCCGCCTCTTCGGAGCTTGTTTCGGCAGCGAAAGCCGCAGCAAAACCCCTTGCCGAGCGCGGACAGCGGATATTTTTCGGGCGCACCGCAACAGGCGAAGCGTTTATTGCCGACGAGGGACGTGCGGATATTAATTCCCGCCTTGCACCGCTTGCGGTTGATATGGAATCCGCTGCAATTGCTCATGTCTGCTATTTGAACGGCGTTCGCTTCATCGCGGTGCGCTGCATCACGGACACCGCAAAACACAGCGGAGTCGGCACATTTGAAGAAAACTGTTCCCGTGCTTCCGAAATTGCAAAGGATTTTGTTTGCGCAATGCTTAATGAGCTGTAATCAAAAGCTTTAGACCGCACGGGATTCGGAAAAGAGCCTGCTTTTTCGGCAGGCTCTTTAGTCTATGGTGTAGGAGGCATGAAGAAATCTATTTTAAAATCAGTTTTTCTCTCTGACTGAGCCGGGGTTCGTTGTGTTCGGCTCGGAACTCGGCTCATCGCTCACCGTCGGCTCATCGCTCATCGTCGGCTCATCACTCATCGTCGGTGTATTCGGAGCCGCTGTATTTTTTTGTCCGTTCGGATCGTTCGGAATCGCTGCATCCGCACCGCCCGCCTCGGCGCTGCAAATTATCATCGCCTGCGCCTCGTTTTTTTCGTTCAATCGAACTGTCACAATGCTGCCGACCGCAAGTTTATCCGCCGAAACGAATCCCGTGCCGCTCGCAATATATGCACCCTCTGCAACGGTGAATTCAATCGCCGCTTCACCGTTTTCGGTGAAACTTATTTTGCTGCCGCCCGGGTTCATGCCCGAACGGGGATTGCCTTCGGGGGGATTGCCTTCGGGAGGATTGCCTTCGGGAGGATTGCCTTCACTCTGTTTGCCTGTATCGTTCCTATCGTTTGTATTTGTATCTTTCGCGCCGCTGTCGGCCGGTTCGGCGCCGTCATTATCCGAAATTTTACTGTTGTTGTTCGGTGCGGCCGGAGCCGAACCGTCACGGCGGGATCCGTCATTCATTCCGCCGGGAAATTGATTTTCAATGCTTTCGATCGTCCCCGGCTGCAAAGTGTACTTTCCGTCGGCAATAACGGTGATAATTCCCGAAACCGTCTTTTCCTCGGTTGATTTTGAGCCGCAGCCCGCAAAGCAAAGCATTGAAACCGCCGCAATCACCGCCGTGAAAATGCACAGCACCCGCCATCCGTGTTTTTTGTGTTCCTTTTCCATTCAGTTCATCCTTTCCGTTTCCGTTATTCCTGCGGAAAAGCCCGTTTCGATGCAACCGCCCCGCTTATCTTTCCCTGTTAATATTATATTGGTTATTTACAGCATTCGCAAGGCTTAATTTTGTCTATTTCCGCACGAATTGAATTTATCTTGCGGCATTGCCTCATTCTATATGGAAACAGCCTTGATTTTGCTGTATAATGTTTCAAATAAGGCACAATTCCGCCGCGCAGACGGATGCAGCCGCATTGTGCCGTCGGGATGCACCGCCTCCCGCAAAAGCTGAATGCAAAGGTGGAAGTGAAAATGAAGAAACTTTTGATATACATGAAAAAGTTCCGAAAGGAATGCATTCTGGCTCCGCTTTTCAAACTTTTGGAAGCAACATTTGAGCTTTTTGTGCCGCTCATCGTTGCTGCAATTATTGACAACGGCATTGACGGCAAAAGCAAAAGCTTCATTATTAATATGGGGCTTTTGCTTCTGGCACTTGCGGCGGTCGGCCTGCTCTGTTCCGTAACGGCGCAATTTTTTGCGGCAAAGGCTGCAATCGGCTTCTGCACCGACCTTCGCGCCGCTCTGCTGAAAAAAATCCAAAGTTTTTCCTACACCGTGCTTGATACTCTCGGCGTTTCCGGACTGATAACGCGCATGACAAGCGATATCAACCAGATTCAAACGGGCGTCAACCTTTCTCTGCGCCTGCTTCTGCGCTCCCCGTTTGTTGTTTTCGGTGCAATGGTAATGGCGTTCACAATCGACACACGCTGCGCACTCATTTTTGCGGGCGTTATAGTGCTGCTTTGCGCCGTTGTTTTTTCGATCATGCTGGCATCCATCCCGAAATACCGAAAAGTTCAGGCGGAGTTGGACAGCGTGACCGGCACCGTGCGCGAAAACCTTGTGGGCGTTCGTGTTCTGCGTGCCTTTTGCCGCGAGGAAGAGCAGATTCGGACGTTTGACAGTCGAAGCGGAAAGCTTCTCGGTCTTCAAATCAACGCGGGCAAACTCTCCGCGCTGATGAACCCGCTCACACTGATAATTATCAACGCCGCTGTTATAATTCTTTTGCAAAGCGGTGCAATTCGAGTTAATTCCGGCTCTCTGACTCAGGGGCAGGTCGTTGCGCTGTATAATCTTATGGCGCAGATTCTTGTTGAACTGATAAAAATGGCCAATTTGTTCATAACCATCACAAAATCCCTCGCCTGTGCGGACAGGGTTGCGGCAGTCATGCAGCTTGACAGCGGTGCGAACGGCGGCAATAAGCTGCCTGCGAACGGTTCGCCCTGCGGAAGTGTGGAATTTAAAAACGTATCGTTCGAATACAAAAACGCCGGAGCGGAAGCTCTGTTCGACATAAGCTTTTTTGCAAAGCCCGGGCAGACCGTGGGCATTATCGGCGGCACCGGCAGCGGAAAAAGCACGCTTGTGAACCTTGTTCCGAATTTTTACAGCGCAACAAAGGGGCAGGTGCTTATTGACGGCGTGAATGCGGATGAATACGACCGCGCCGCACTGCTCTCCGCAGTTTCCGTTGTTCCTCAAAAAGCAGTGCTTTTCGAGGGCACGATTCGCAGCAACCTTTTAATGGGCAACCCGAATGCCTCCGAAGCGGAGCTTTTTTCGGCGCTTGAAACCGCTCAGGCGGCGGAAATCGTCCGCACAAAGCCGAACGGCATTGATGAACCCGTTTTGCGCGGCGGCAGCAATTTTTCCGGCGGGCAAAAACAAAGGCTGTCCATTGCGCGCGCCCTTGTTCACGGCGGAAGAATTTTGATTCTTGACGACAGTGCATCCGCTCTGGACTTTGCAACGGATGCAAAACTCCGCGCCGCAATTCGAAAGCTTTCCCCCGCGCCGACGACCTTCATAGTGTCCCAACGCGCGGCCTCGGTCATGTTTGCGGATTTCATAATCGTTCTGGATGAAGGGCGCGCCGTCGGACAGGGCACGCATGAAGAGCTTTTGCGCAATTGCGCTGTTTATCGCGAGATTTATGCCTCTCAGTTCACGGACGAAGCGGCAAAGCTTAGCATTCCGAACAACACACCCGAAGGAGATGCGGCAAAATGAGCAAAAACGGTTTAAACAAAAAAGGAAAATCTGCGTACTCAGAGGAATTACGTTTTACACTCGATTCAGCGGGACGCGGCACCGCTGCGGAGCTTTTGCGCCGGCTGAAACCTTATCGTTTTAAATTCGCGCTTTCACTCGGGCTATCGCTCGTGTATGTGTTTTTAACGCTTCTGATCCCCGTTCTCGCCGGAAAAATTATTGACTGCATCATCGGCGCGGGAAGGGTTGACTTTGCCGAGATCTCACCGTTTTTGCTGAAACTCGGTGCAGCTGCGGCGGGAGCTGCACTTTCTCAATGGCTTGTGAGCCTTTGCAACAACAGCATAACCTACGGCTGCGTTCGCAATATCCGTGCAGAAGCATTCCGCCGCATTCAAAAACTGCCCCTCGCCTATTTCGATTCGCACCCGGCGGGCGAAACCGTGAGCCGTATGCTCAGCGATGCCGATCAGCTTGCGGACGGGCTTTTGATGGGCTTTTCCCAATTGTTCACGGGGATTATGACCATTATCGGCACACTCGTGTTCATGCTCACCGTCAACCCGCTGATAACCCTCGTTGTTGTTGCCGTGACGCCGCTTTCGCTTGCGGTCGCAAGCTTTATTTCCAAGCGAACCTACTCCATGTTCCGCAAACAAAGCGAGACCCGCGGGGAGCAAACTGCGCTGATCGATGAATTCATCGGCGAACAAAAGCTCATCCGTGCATTTTCATACGAAGCCCGCGCAGAAGAACGCTTTAATGCAGTTAACGAGAAGCTGCAAAAGTTTTCCCTCCGCGCCGTATTCTTTTCCTCTCTCACAAATCCGTGTACGCGCTTTGTGAACGCCGTTATCTATGCAGGGGTTGCCGTTTCCGGCGCATTCTCCGTGCTTGCGGGCGGGCTGACCGTCGGCGGACTTTCCGCTTTTTTAAGCTATGCCAACCAATACACAAAGCCGTTCAACGAAATTTCCGGAGTCATTACGGAATTGCAGGGCGCGTTTGCCTGTGCGGCGCGGCTGTTTGAGCTTATCAACACCCCTGCGGAAGTCGATGCCGCCGCTGCGCCGAACCCTGCTCAACGCAATGAAAAGGCTGAAAGCACCGGCAATATCAGCTTCCGCAATGTTTGTTTTTCCTACACGCCCGACACGGAGCTGATCCGCGATTTTTCGCTTGAGGTAAAAAGCGGAATGCGCGTTGCAATCGTCGGCCCGACGGGCTGCGGCAAAACGACGCTTATTAACCTGCTCATGCGTTTCTATGACGTTAACTCAGGTGAAATTCTTATTGACGGAGTGGAAACCCGTTCCATGCCCCGCCATGAGCTGCGCAAAAAATTCGGCATGGTTCTTCAGGAAACATGGCTTCAGGCGGGAACCGTTCGGCAAAACATTGCAATGGGCAGGCCGCAGGCAGCGGAAAACGAAATCATCGCCGCCGCAAAGGCCTGTCACGCGCACGGGTTCATAATGCGTCTTCCGAAAGGTTACGACACCGTACTTGACGAAGCGGGCGGCAGCCTTTCCCAAGGGCAAAAGCAGCTCCTCTGCATTGCGCGCGTTATGCTTTTGAATCCCCCGATGCTGATTCTTGACGAGGCTACCTCTTCCATTGATACGCGCACGGAGCTTCTCGTTCAGGATGCTTTTGCAAAGCTTATGCACGGCCGAACAAGCTTTATCGTTGCGCACAGGCTTTCAACCGTTCGTGAGGCGGATATTATCCTTGTTATGCGCAGCGGGCGCATAGTTGAAAGCGGAACTCATGATGAATTGCTCCGTGCCGACGGTTTTTATAAAAAACTTTACGAGAGTCAGTTTGCCCGCTGAAAATGATTGTTCCGCTTTTTTGCTTTTGATATTTTCGCCGCAGGCAGAATCATGTCTGCGGTGATTTTTCTTTTTGGCGTTTTAATATCCGTTGAAATATCTCTGTTGTGCGATAAATATATTTTATTAATGCCTTGCTTTTTGTTGTCAAATATCGGATATATGTGGTATACTGGGAAGGAGCAAGGACAGCGTATTTGATTTTCTCCGCGTAATTTCGTGTTTACCGCCGAACAATCTTTCGGTTGTCCGCTCGCGGCACTTGTTTTCCACGTTCGACGATTTCATGACAGGAGGTTAAATCTTATGAAATCAAAACGCAAATTTCTCATTTCAACCCTTGCCGTTGTGCTTACGGCGGCATTGGCAGTCGGCGTGTTCTTCCTCACAAAAGCGGTAACAAGACCCATGAGTGCGGAAGAATACATGCTTCAAGGCACGCAGGAGCGCATTGAATATGTGCAATCATACTACAACGAATTCAGCAGCAACCCGAACAAGACCTATAACGTTCTTGTCTCGCTCGACAGTGTTACAACGGAGGAGTTTACGCAGCTCTTCGCCGGCTGCAGTGGCTTCACTCAGGTATACGACTGTATAACCGAAGGCGTTGACGACCCGATGTACGGCGGTTATCTCGACTGTGAAGGCAAAACGGCGGCGCAGCTTGCCGCCGAGTGTTATGCGGACACTTACGACAGCATCTGTTCCGAGTTGAACAGTTATGATCAGCAGGTTGCGGAAATTCGAGATTACTACAACCAGGATTTAGCTGACGATGTCTCTGAGGGGACTTCATCCGGTGAAGATGACTCCAGCAAGGTTATAGATACATCGCCTGTTGATGCCTCCGGACTTTCATTCATCGATGGTCAAATTGATCCTGCACTTGAGGAAGATCTTTCCGATTTGCAGGAGTTTCGCAGCAATTTCATCTCTCTGAAAACGGCAATGGAGCAAGGCAGGTATCGCATATACGGAGTTAAACTGACGCTGACAGGTGCGCAGGCTCAGGCACTGCTTCAATCGAACAAAGTCCGTTTGGTCGAGAAGCTGACGAATCTTCCTGAAAGCATCATCTCTCCGTTGGATCCCTCCGAGGAGAATTGGGATTAAGAATATGACTTTTCACACTTTTGCGGCAATCTATTGTTTATTGTCGTTCGCACGCAATTGCACTTTATCTATAGTGCGGCAGTCTGTTTGCGTCTAATGTGAAACCAAAGTGTCCGAATCGCCGCAGGCAGAATCATGTCTGCGGCGATTTTTTGAAGCACTTCTTCAATCGGCCTTTGCCGGCAAAACAACGGTTCCTTTGCATTCATAAGGAATCGAAATAATCAAAGCGGCTCATCTCGATTGCATTTTGCAATGTGTCGGGGCGAGCCGCTTTTTATGGTTTTTTTCGGATTTTGCCGCTAAGGCTTATTTTGCCTGTTTTGCCCTGCGAACCGCAAGAATTCTCTGCATTTCGTTATAAACGATCATATAGCCCTCGTCAACGCCCATGCCGGGTTTTGCAAGGATCTGAACGGGCTGGGTTGCCATTGCGCACTGGGTGCAAACCTGTGCGGAACGGTCGGTTTCGTTGCAGGTGCCGCCCTGGTATGCGCCGATGCCCTTTTCTTTGCAGTAAAGAACAGCTTCGATCGTGTTGTTGATGCCGCCGAGATCGGGAGTTTTTATCTGAACCATGTGACCCGCTTTGTTGTCGGCAAAGTACTTGATGTCCTCAAGAGTGTTGCACCATTCGTCCGCAACGATCTCAACGTTGATTCCGCGGTCGTCAAGTTCTTTGGTGATTGCTGCAAGCGCGCGCATCTGCTTTTCGCGGTCTTCAACATCCATGGGGCCTTCAATGCGGAGGTGGAAGGGCTTTGCGGCTTCTTCAAGGCGTGCCATGTAATCGGCCATTGCCTTGTAGTTATCGTTGCCGAATGCAGCACCGATTGTGCCGTATACGTCAATGTGGAAAATCGGGTTGTAATTTTCATCCGTGCGGAGCTGAAGCACGCGGTCACGCAGCCATGCAACATACTGTTCGAGCAGTCCGCCGTGTTCGCCGAGCTTGGTCTTAACGTTGTTGATAAGCGCATGGGGCAGAATCTGTGCGCCCTTGATAATCATTTTATCCGCATTGGTGTAGCGATCGTCACCGGACTGGGTGAAAATATCAATGGGCTTGTCGGAAATGGTGCAGCCGTATTCGTCCGCAACAACTTCGCACATCATTCTGCCGGTGGACCTTGCAACAGCGTCAAGAATCGCCTGAGTCATGCCGTAGCGAATTGCGGTGTGCAGACGTTTGCCGTCAACGTGGATGGATTCGACCATTTCGGAAAGTGCGCGGAAATTGTCCGCCTCTTTGCCGACGAGTTCGGGCTTGATATAGTTTTCGATAACGGGAATGAAGTCCTTTGCAAGGAAGAGGGGATCGCGTCCGCCGCAGCCGCTGTACTGAACGGCAGCGCAGTCGCCGTATGCAATCTGGCCGTCCTCAAGAACGAGCATCACGGAGATGGACTCACCGGGCTGACGAACGGAGGTAAAGCCGGGGGTTTTGGGTTCGCCGACGTATGCGGCGCCGTCGCTTTTTGCGCCCGCCTTAATGGCGCGCTGGTCGTCAAAATAGAAGCCTGTTCTGCCTGCGGAGCAGATAACATCGATAATTTTCATAAAAGTATCCTTTCAGTTCTTCAAAAATTTATTTCAAAAAAGAAATTTAAGTATTCGGGCGGCACGAAAGCATTCCGCGCCGCCGTGCATTTTCAGCCGAAGCCGATTTGCGTTCGTTTATCTGCGGAGAGCCTGCGGCCTTCCGACAAGACGACCCTTGCTGATCGCGTAAACATCGTCAATGACCATTTGGAAGGTTGCATTGCGCTTTTCGGCCTTTGCGCGCTCTTCGATCTTTGCGCGATGGAACGCCTTGATATCATCGGTGAAGGGCAGCGCACCCATGTCGAGAATGCGGATCGCGCCGTCGTTATCGCGTGCGGGAAGCATTTTGCCCGCATTGTAGCGGGAAGGCGCAAACGGAATATCAAGAACGCCCGCAAGCACAGCGCGAACGGAACCTATCGCGATGTCGCCTTCGCCCAGTTCGAAGCACTTATCGACAATGCAGCGCGTCTCTCTGCGGATAATATCTTTTTCTTCCTCAAGGTTGGCTGCGGTGCAAACCTGGTCGGAAAGCATGCTGATGACCTGCTTTGTGCAGCGCAGACCCTGTGCGTTTGCTTCCATTGTGGGAACGCCCGCCGCCTCGTGCGGAGTTTTGACGATGACCTTTGTTGCCTTTGAGAGTGCAGCGGTTGCACTGCCCCAGGAAATAACGCCGAATGCCTTCGCTTCGTCCTGCGGGAAACCGCCCATCCACTGATGGAAAACCGTGGTTATGATAACATCATCATAGCCGTATTTATGCATGTATTCGTTTGTCAGCTCTTCAAGGGTGCGGATCGCCGCAACATCCTGAACAAGGTTGCCGCATTGGCCGTAGCCGACGGTGATATTGCGAACTCCCTGCTCTGCCGCAAGCAAAGCCTCAATAATCGCAACCGCATGGGATACGCAGGGCGGAACAAGAGTTCCCGTAAGCGGACCGTAGGGTTCACGGTTAATGGAAACACCCGCTTCTTCGTAGATGCCCGTAAGCCTGTCAACATACTGCCAATCGCGGATCGTCTCCTCCATCGGGACGCTCTTTGCATAGGGCAGGTTATAGGAAATGCCGCCGCCTTCATAGCTTGTGAAACCGCCCGCATAGGCAATTTCGGTCAAAAGGCGCGCATCGGGTGTGCCGTGGCGCACCTGAATGGGAGTGTTCAATGCTTCAATGAGCATACGGCAGCCCGCGACGCCGTGATTGACGGCGGGAAAGCCGTTAAGCAGGGAACGGCCGAGCCGCTGGGACTCCTTTATGCCGTTTTCGGCTTCTTCATAGCGGTTCTGACGGGTGTAGCTGTCAATGGTTGTCGGAAGCAGATCGGCTTCGCCGTTATCCTGAAGATAAGTCAACAGCTTGATATGTTCGGGAATCAGCGCAACGCCCGCGCGCGGCTGAATCAAAGTGATACCCTTTTCCTTTGCTTCAACAAGTTTTTTTGAAAAAACTTTGTGAGCGGGCATGGCCTTGTGGTATTCGATGGCTTCTTTAAGATCAACTTCCCTGCCGGTCGGCCACTGCTTGAGCACGTCGGCACGGATCGCGTTGAATTCGTCATCGGGAATGCGCTTGTTTTTGATATTGGGGTTGTTCATTGTTTAAATGCTCCTCTTTTATTGGGAAATCGCCTGAAGGAAGGTTCGGCACCGAACCTGTTTTCGTCAGGCTCTGCATAGTTCTTGTTTCATTATGCTCAACGCCTGTTCCGGATATTTTTCGGAAAGCAGACCCATTGCGGCTATAATGTATTTTCTGTCGACAAGCACATCCGCCATGAGCGGCCTCAGCGATGTCGGAGTCTTTTGGTCATAGAGCGCAAATGACGCGATCTTTGCCGTGTTTGTTGTGTGGATCAGTGAACCGCCCGTGACAACGAGCTTCTGCACTTTACGCAGATCCTTGCCGGTTTGAACATAGGTCGTGCCCATCATTGAATACGCTTCTTCGATGCGGCCCGCATGTCTTGTCACCGCCGTGCGCACCGCCATGCATGCAAGAGCTTCGTCCAACCGTTCGGTTTCATCGTCCGTCGGCAAAAGATCCGTGTTTGCGGCAAACATACTGATGATTTCCTCCGCACGCGCCTCGCTCACGCCTGCAAGCTCTGCAATCGTTTTTATTCCCGCCACATCCACAATTCCGCGAATGCTGTATCTCATGCCGATATCGCCCTCAACCGTGCGCTTGATATACGGCTCGGGCAAACCCTTGAGCATGGTTCGCGGGTCGGTCGGCATTCCGTTTGCAACGGAATAAACATCCGTTGTTGCGCCGCCGACATCAACGGCAACAAGTTCCCCAAGCCCGCGGGAATTATCCGTCCCCTCCGCAAGCAGCTTCATTGCCGCCATAACTGCGGAAGGCGTCGGCATCATAATGCCGGAAATAAGTTCGCTCGCCTTGGTAAGTCCCTTTGCCTGCACGATTCTTTTAAGGAAAACTTCGCGAATCTCTTTCTGGGTCGGTTCAATGTTAAGCGTGCCGAATTTCGGCATAACATTTTCGCAAATATGCACTTCGCGCCCGTCGAGAATGCGCTCGCACTGCCGCACGGCATTTCGGTTGCCCGCAAGGATGATGGGAAAATCTCCGCCTATATCCGCAAGCACATGCGCATTATGCAGAATGCAGTCGGTATTGCCGCCGTCCGTGCCGCCGACAAGCAGGAAAATATCCGGATTTATCGCCTTTATCTCGTCCGCATCATCCTCATTGAGCTGGAAGGCGTAGGTCTTCAGCACCTTTGCGCCCGCACCGAGGCTTGCACACTTTGCGGCTTCCGCCGTCAGTTCCGGAACGAGCCCGCTTGCAAGCATACGAAGACCGCCCGCCGCGCTGCTGGCGGCGTAGCGTTCGCAAAAATCAAGTTTTCCGGTCACTTTTTCAAGCTTTGAAAGCGCGTCGGAAAGTCCGTTGTTAATGTCCGACTGAACGGTCGTGTAGGCGTTTGCCGTGCCCAACAGCCTGCATTCATCAACATCCGCCGCGGTGACCTTTGTGTATGTGCTCCCGAAATCGATCAAAAGAACAGGTTTCATGTTTTTTCCCCGCTTTGCAATCGTAATCAGTAAACAATCAGAGCCGCAGGTTATTCCTCAACGTGCAGGTCCTGTTTCAATGCCTCGATATCAACTTCCGGCGGGGTTCCCGGCGGGAAGGAGCGATCGAAGCCCATCTCTTTAAAACGCTTTTCAACCTCGTCAAACGGCTGTTTGCCGATAACGATATTGCCGCCCACATAGAGCAGGATGTTTTCCAAACCTGCCTCATCGCATTTTTCACGCATACCGCGGCAATCCAGCTCACCCTGACCATAGAGTGAGGAGATGACGATTGCATCGGCGTTCGTTTCAATTGCGGCGTTGATGAATTCTTCCTGAGAAACCATAACGCCGAGATTGACAACATTGAAACCCGCATCGGTGAATGCATGATACAGGATCTTGTTGCCGACCGCGTGAACATCGGCGCCGATAACGCCGATAACAAGAGTCTTTTTATCCATCACTGTGACCTCTCATTATTATGATAAAGTGTCCTTACATAACCCAAGCACACAAAGAAACATTGTGTGCCGCATTTTACAGTCGTATAATACATTTTTAAGCGCAAATAGTCAAGTGCATATGCACTGCAAACCCCAATATATTTGATTTAACATTAATAAAACGACTCAACGGACGAGTTAACATAAAGCGCGGCGGGAAATTTTATTCCTGCCGCGCCGTTCGCTTTAGTGCAAAACTTTATTCTTCTTAGGATTTATTATGCCTCCGCCTTGCCCGCCGTGTTCTGCGGTTTTATGCACGGCGCCTGTTCACCGTTAAGTGCCGCTCTCAGAGCCAGCAGAGCATCGAAAACGTCAACCGCGCCGTCGCCGTTAAGATCCGCACGTGCAGCCTGTTCATCGGTGAGGCCCTCCGTTCCTATTGCATAGCGCATAAGCATAAGCGCGTCGTCAATTCCAATCGTGCCGTCGCCGTTAATATCGCCGATAACGGGGGCTTCGGGTTCGAAAACCGCGTGAATAACCGTGTCCTCCTCAACGGTGATTATCTCATCCGTGACAAGCTCCCCGTTGATGAACCAACCCACAAATACCATGCCCTCATGGGTCGGAACGGGTATTTCGCCGACTTCAAAGCTGAATCCGACACTGACAGGGGTATCAAGCAGCGTTTCTCCCGTGTAATCGTCAATCACCGTCAAATTGCACGTGCGCGGAGCGTAAACCGCCGCAAAAACCATGGGCCGGGTAATCGTTACGGTTTCTTCGGTTATTATGCGTCCGTTGTAATCCCAGCCTGCGAACGCCATTCCCTCGTGAACGGGCGGCGCGGGAAAATCGCTGACTCTCAGCACCGTGCCGTACTCAACATCCTCCATGGTCACAAAAAAGCTGTCAGCCATGGTATCATAGAATCTCACGGTAAAAGTCTCTTTCCTCAATACCGCCGTAATGACCATATCCTCGTTTACGATAACGGTCCCCGACTCCATCAGCTCGCCGTTTACAAGCCAGCCCACAAACACCATTCCCTCACGATAGGGCGGCATGGGCAGGTCCGCAAGGTCAACTTCCGTTCCGGCTCGAACTTCGTAAGTCTCATATGTTTCGCCGGTATCGCTGTCAACAAGCGTGATCGTATGCGTTTCGAACCCGCTGTAAACCGCTGTAACCGTCATGTCCCCCAACACTCTGAGATAGGAGCCTTCAAACAGGGTCCCTTCAACATACCAGCCGACAAAGTCCGCATTCTCATGAACGGGCGGAACGGGGAATTCGTCGCTGTAAAGGCCGTTGTCATAGAGCACGGTTACGGATTGCAGCGTTTCACCGTTGTAACCGTCAACGAACGTGACCGTATAAGGGTGCTGCTCATAGGTGGCGTAGATTATAACGTTTGACACGACCGTAACTTCGTCAAGAAACTCGCCGTAGCCGTACCATCCCTTAAAATCATAGCCTTCATGTTCAATGTGTTCGGGGAAATCTTCCGCCTTGATCACTGTTCCGTAAGGCACAGTATCGGTACGAAGAATGACGTCGGTGTGATTATCCCAGAACTTGACCGTGTACATTTTCGCTTCATAAGCCGCATAGCAGCTTGTATTTTCCGTAACATTGATGCTTCCCGAAACGGCGCTTCCGTCCGCATACTGCCATTCGGCAAAATTGTATCCGACTGCATCGGGAGCTTTCGGAAATTCGGACAGGGGAATTTCCGTGCCGTATTCTGCGGTGCGTGTTCCGATGAGTTCGCCGGTGAGTCCCGAATAAAAACTTACCGTGTAGACTTCGTTGCTGTATTCTGCGCGGAAAGTCGTATCACCCGTAAGATAATAACTGCTGCCGAAAAATTCGGAACCGTTAACCGACCAATATTCAAACGTTTTGCCCTCATGCTCCGGCGGCTCGGGAAAAGCCTCTGCCATAACGGTATCTCCGATGGGCATATTCAGAGTTTTCAGCACCTGTTCCGTCGCGCCGTCCACCCATTGCACGGTGCAGGTCGGAACGGTGTACGAAGCAATTATATTTGTGTTGGCTGTTATTGTCAGGCTTCCGGTAACGGTCTCTCCGTTCGGGCCCCTCCAATGAGAAAAGTTTTTCCCCGGAATCGTCGGCGGCGTCGGGAAGTCGCTGAGGTTCAGCACCGTGTTCTTTGTTACCGTAAAGGATTCAAACGCCGCAGTCTGTCCCTCAACAATGAAGTTCACCGTGTAAAGCGGAGGGAAGTACCAGTTCCTGTTGCCCGCAAGTACGGGATGGGTGTATATACCCTCATCCTCATAATAATAAGGATCGTATTCACCGCGGCGGCTCTTCGCATAGTCAAGTGCCTGCCCGATATTGTAGCATTCGGACACGCCCAATCCGCGCATGGAGTTCAAAATATCTTGGAAGATGTAAACATCATATGCAACGGTCACGGTTTCATCATAACCCAAAGCAACGGAAGCACCGTGTGAAGTGAAATAGTTCAGCAGATTGCCGTCCTTGCCGCCGCTGCATGTTGCAAGGTGCACATAGCTGCCCGGCATGGTTGCGGTTGCATAGTGATTCAGATAGAGATAATTCACGGCAATGCCGCCGCCGGCAAGTTCCACAACCCAGCCGTTGCTGTAATCGCTTGCCGTGACACCGTTTTCATTGTGAATCGCAATATAGCTCAGCCCGTCATATTCCAAACCGTGCGAGTCAAACATGATCACACCGTATTTATACATCTCTGTCAAATCGGTAACATCACATTCGTTGCCTCCGTACACGGTCAAAGTTCCGCCCGTGTAGCTGCTGATCACGGGAGCGAAGGTTTCCGAATAGTAAGTGCCGACACCCTCATCAATTCCCAAATAGGGCGCATAAACGGCAACATTCCTGTTTGAGGCCGTGACCGCACCGTCATCCAAAATACCGCGAACCTCTTCCGCAGGGGAAAGCTCGATTTTAACAGGTTCGGAACCTTCTCTGATGCCGTGAACGATATTGTAATCATACACAACGGTCATTCCGGATTTCAGAGTGTAGCCGAAAGTTGTTCCGTTCTGCCGGTTGATGCTCTTGATTCGTGAATCTCCGTCAAGATATTCGAACAGGGTGTCAACCGTGTCAACAGCGGACAGGTCGGAGTCAAGTTCGCTTTCGAGTTCGAAGAGCTCGCCGTCAATTTCACGACGAACCTTCTGCATACTGCGAAGTTCAGTTGCTGCCGCATAACTGTCCGCCGCAGCACCGATGGGCAAAAGCCCGATGCAAAGCATCGCCGCAATGAGAATACAGAGTATTCTTCTGAAATTCGTTCCTTTCATAATGCCTCCTGAATGATTTTTTTATATCACGCAATTCGGGTGAACAGCGCTGATATCGTTCACAAGCTCAAGCATCGGATTTCGGAGAATGCGCTGCACCGTTTCCGTCATTCATACCGCGACCGCAGTCGAGTCCGAATCGTCTGCTTGCAAAAACTATTCCTTGGAGTATGATTTAAATAATAATTTAAATTGCGCTCCAATCATTTATATTTTAACACAGCATTCAGAGGCTGTCAACAACATTCTAAAAGTATCCGATTGTTTCTTTTTCTGAAAAAAGGCGGCAAATTAACATTTTTCGGTACGGTTCATAATTTCCTCAAATAAATATAACTTGTTTTCAAACACAAAGCGGTACGGCAGATGAGCTGTATCGCTTTTTTTATTTAAAATG